>Ga0105240_10007692_pt1 | contig 15594 bp, 8 predicted proteins | sample KBSC54metaG_FD_80426 | JGI IMG/M metagenome (GOLD analysis project Ga0105240, IMG submission 80426) | Corn rhizosphere microbial communities from Kellogg Biological Station, Michigan, USA - KBS C5-4 metaG | ecosystem: Host-associated > Plants > Roots > Rhizosphere > Soil | place: Michigan, USA... | reverse complement strand
CGTGTATGTATCAATAGTTGTTCCGTCCTGCGCGGTAACCACTGTCGTGATCGTATTTTGACCAACGTTTAATTGGATCGAAGCAGATGCCGCCCCGCTGGCTACTGTGGCTCCGTTTACTTTTATTGTGGCCGTATTATCGCTGATCGTCGGTGTAACTGTAATATTTGTTGTTGAGTTAGGTACATTATCAGTGTATGCAAATGTTCCGCTATTAAATGCTGGCGTTAATGTACCCTCGCTAACCGTCAATTTCGTAAGGGTTGCGTCTGAGCTTGCAGCTCTGGTGACAATTATCGTATAGGTATCTATGGTAGTACCATCCTGGGCTGTGACCACTGTGGTAATGGTATTTGGCCCAACCGCTAACGGTATTGCATCCGAGGCAGTTCCGCTGACTACAGGGCTGCCATTAACCTGAATTGTTGCATTACTATCCGTAAAAGTAGGTGTCACTGTTATACTGGTTGTAGCATTGGGAACAGCAGCAGAATAACTCATTGTACCGCTCGCAAAAGCAGGTGCCAATGTACCGCTACTGATTGTCAGATTGCTTAATGTGGCTATTGCAGACAATGCGGCTCTGTTTACGATTACCGTATAGGTGTCTTTGGTGATGCCATCCTGGGCTGTAACTACGATCGTAATTGTATTGGGACCGATGGCCAGCGGGATCGAAGCGGAGGCAGTGCCACTTGCTACAGCTATTCCGTTTACTGTTATAGTTGCAGTGCTATCAGTAGCGGTTGGTGTTATAGTGATACTGGTGCTTGCATTTGACACCGCATCGGTATAGGTTGTGGTGCTGCCGGCAAATACAGGATTTAAGGCGCCCGCACTTGGAACAAGATTTGACAGGGTTGCTATTGTTGATGGCGGGCTATAGGAGATATTGACTATCGTTGTTGAGTATCCGAAGGCGTTAAAAGCTGTTATGGTATCCCTGGTTGCAGTAAATGGAATAACTGGTGTACCGCTGATAATACCCGTCGTAGGGTCGAATGCCAATCCTGCCGGAAGCGTTCCTTTTAGCGTGTAACCCGTCAGCACCAGCTTTCTTATCCGGTTGCCGGCAAGTTCCGACACATAGCCCATTCCTGATCCATCAATATGTAAGTAAACTGGCGTCTCGAACCCCGCCGCTGTTCCCACGCCATCTGCATCGCCGGACACCTGGGTCGCACTACCAGCGAGCAGGCTTACCGTGCCGTCCGGCATGATCCGGCGAACGTCATTATTAAATATATCAGCTACATAGATCACTCCTCCGGGGGCCAGGACAATACCCGTTGGGTTGTTGAATATGGCTGCCGTTCCTACGCCGTTTGCATAGCCCGGTATATTGCCATTTACATCGCTGCCGGCTACAGTGCTCACTATACCCGCAGGTGTGATTTTACGGATCGCATTGTTCTGGTAGTCTGCTACATAGATATTTCCGGCGGTGTCCACCCTAACGTCGCTGGGGTTGTCGAACTGAGCCGATGTTGCGAGGCCGTTGGAATACCCCACGGTGCTCCCCGCAAGGATAGTTGCAACGCCGGACGGGTTGATCTTTAATATTTGGCTGACATCCTGCCCCGCAACGATCAGGTTGCCTGATAAATCAAAACAGAGCCCGCCCGGGCCAAAGGTGCTTAGGGTGCTGTAAAAAGTGCTCACGACGCCGGAAGGTGTTATCTTGCGGATCGCATTATTACCATAATCCGACACATATAAATCCCCTGATCCGTCGATTGCCAGCCCATCTGGGTAATAGAACAGTGCAGAGGTACCGGTCCCATTTGAAAATCCCGAAAGCCCTGTCAGACTTCCTGCAAACGTGGTTACTACACCCGATGGGGTGATCATCCGGATCGAACTATTAGACGCATCCGTCACATACAGGTTCCCCGAGCCATCGCTTACCATTTGCTGCGGAAAGTTAAACTGCGCTGCCGTACCCGTATCATTAACATACCCGGCTGTTTCCGTCGGGCTGCCTGCAAAGATTGTCACCTGGCCATACAATGTTTTGGGGACCGTTCCACCGGTATTTGTAGGCGTTATGGAAAAAGGCTGGGTATTGGTAATCACAATTTTTCCCGTACCATAAGCTATATCGGGCGGTAGCCCTGTTCGCATCACTCTAATTGTATACGTAGTTGTTAATTTACCATCAAGCGTCGTGACGTTTATAGTAATAATATTGGGGCCTATAGTCAAATTTACGGGTATGGATGGATTGCCGCCATTCACGGTCGCGGTTGCATTCGGGTCACTCACAGTCGGGATGATTGTAATAGAAGATGTTGTATTGGTAACAGTTGCCGGGTAATTTAATACCGAATCTGCAAACAAAGGGGCGAGTGTTCCACTACTCGTCGCCAGATTAGATAATACCGGAGCGATCAAAAATGTATTAGATGGTCCTGCCGCCGGGGCCGTGTTCCCTGCAATATCTGAAGCTGTACCCGCACTAATCGAAATTCCCAGGGAACCGCTTCCTGTGATATTTGAAATGGTAACCGTATAGGTTGTATCTGAACCGGAGACGCTTATTGCTCCCATAGCTGAACCTGTGTGGTTCAAAGTAATATTTGAAGCCGATAGGGTACTGGCATTAAAACTTGAATCGGCGTAAGCAACCTTATAAGTGACTTTTTTACTTGTGCCTGAAAGAATTAAACTATCAGAAGGATTACTGATGGTAATGGAAGGCGGCGTTCGATCAAGTGTATAAACTTGCCCTATAAACGGCAACGGCGTGATTATGCCAGGCAGAACTCCGGAAGAGCCAGCCAGGTTAAGCCCAATAGTACCATCCCCTGTTCCTGTATTCACGGTTATGATATAATTTGAACCTGACCCGGTTACGGAAGAGATGTTTGCGCCATTAATGTTACCTGTTGTCGCCAACGTGAAGTCGCCAGTTGTGAGCCCCGTTATGGATGTTATGAAAATCGCTTTGAATTGCACGGTGCCTGCATTCGTTAAAGGTGCTGTTACCCGGTTAATCGAATCTATCGCAATAGCTCCCCCCGTTATAGTAGTCACATTAGCCGGATTGCCTGTTGCAGGAGAAGTTAAGTAGTACTCTCCGCTACGACTATTACTATATTCGACCACCATAACGTTGTAGGTGGAGCCGGAGGAAAGCCCGGTAATATTCACCGTATTCCCTGTGCCATTGTAGATACAATACCATCCGGTTGTTCCGATCTGCGTACCTAAACCGTAAGCAGGGTTAGCAGAATATGCAGTGCCGTTTATAGGTACCGGGCTCCCCGTTGAGCCGATCGCTATAAACACAGCCCTGGCCGCACCGTTACCGTTAGTCCAACTGGCGGTTGTAGAATTTGCAGCTGTATTAGTAAAGGTAACATTGGTAGCCTGAACAGTTGGCGGGAAAAACGGGTTGTTGCGTAATACGGCCACCTCATTACCTATACTAGCATTGATGTTAAATGGCATCCTGGCAATAAGGTCTGTTCGGCCATCACCATCCAGGTCGGCGAGAAAGACATCAACGGTACCCGGTCCGGAATTGATATCTACTTTCGAAGCAAAAGAATTAGAATTGAACGCTCCAACAGTTGATGTGTTACGATAAAGGGATATAGCCCCACCCGGGCTATACTGAAGCCCGACGGCAATGTCCGGTTTGCCGTCCCCGTCCAGGTCGCCAACTGCCACCTTTCCCCCAGAAATTGGATAATCCACATGAGGTGCGAAAGAACTATTTGTAATTGAACCATAAACCGATGTATTCCTTAAAATGGAGAGGGCAGTGCCTGCTACAACAAGGTCGGGCTTGCCGTCACCATCCATATCGCCTATTGCTACAGAATTTGATAAAAAGGATGTGGGGAAATAAACAGGTGCGACAAGGGAGTTTGTATTGATTGAACCTATTGTTGATGCATTACGGAAAACAGCCACAGCCAAACTCTCCATCGCAGATACTGCTATATCAGGTTTGCCATCACCGTCCAGATCACCGATGTCCATTGTTCCTGCAGAGTCGCCCCCCAGGCCATAGTTAAAATTAACACCCGGGGCAAATGAACTGGCCGTAATAGAGCCGGCAGTTGATGTATTACGGAAAACAGATATAATACCTGCGTAGGTTACCGGATCAGCTTGATAGTTAATTCTTACGACGATATCCGCTTTGCCGTCACCGTCTATATCAGCGACTTTTACTTGCAAAGGTGACGGATGTGTAGCGAAATCAATCCTGGGTGCAAATGAGCCGGCAGTAATGGAGCCCACAGTTGAGGTATTACGCAATACTGATATTGTATTGTCTTTGGAATTAGCCACCACAATATCAAGTTTGCCATCACCATCCACATCCCCGATTGCAACCCCTGCTGGGTTGTTACCGGTCGCGAAGTCTACCTTTGGCGCAAAAGAGTTTGTTGTAATGGAGCCACTGGTTGATGTATTGCGCAGAACCGATACTTTGTTGTCATAATAATCTGTTATGACCAGATCCGGCTTACCATCTCCGTCAATGTCTCCAACCGCTACGCCAGTAGGGCTAATACCTGATGTGAAAATTACAGGTGGCAGAAAATCAGCTGTGGTTATGTCGCCTTTTGTTGGTGCAAACGTTGTTACAAAGGGTTTTTCAGAATAACCAACCAGAGCCGTAGTGCCGTTTAAAACGGAAATCGACTGAAAGGTTGCCCCTGCAGGTGCAGTAACTGTTAGACTGGTCGTACTCGCTGCAGTTACCGTTGCCCGGGTGGCGCCGAAAAATACTATGTTATTGGCAGGTGCAGGGTCAAACCCTGTACCTGTAATAGTTACGGATGCGCCTATCATACCAATGGCTGGGCTAAACGAATAGATCACCGGTGCCGGGTGCGCGATGTGATCAATAATATAAGCCGGTCCTACGAATGGCAATGCAGTAATAACGCCAGGTGTTAATCCATTAGCGTTAGCAAGATTCAACCCAAGTGTCCCGCTGCCTGTTGTGCCTGTATTTACCGTAACCAGATAATTTGACCCTGAGCCGCTCACCGAAGCTATAGTCATGCCGCTCAGACTGCCTGTAGTCGTTAATGAAAAATTATTGACAGTTAGTCCTGTTATGGGTGCCGCGAAAGTCACTGAAAATTGAACCATGCCGGCATAAGACGGATTAGGGGAAACAAGATGAATAGAATCGACTGTTACCGGGCCGCCAGCCAGCGTGGTTACATTAGCCGGGTTACCTGTTGATGCAGCGGTCAGATAATTCTCAGAGCCAATCGTCCCATTATATTCGACTGCCATAACCCGATAGGTAGCTCCCGACGAAAGCCCGTTGATATTAACAGAGGTGCCGATACCACTATAGACGCAGTACCAGCCACTTGATCCAATTTGTGTGCCTGAACCCAATGTTGAGTTGGCTGTGTAAGCATTGCCATTTACTGGCGATGCATTACCCGTGGATGTAGCAGCTATAAATACCGCCCTTGATAAACCATTACCATTCGCCCAGTTCGCTGTGACAGAATTTGTAGCAATATTAGAAAAAGTAACATCGGTTGCCTGTATAGATGGTGGGAAAAAAGGATTATTATGAACTACTGATACCGAGTTGGCATCAAATTCGCCATTATAATTGGTAATGGCAAGGTCAGGTATGCCATCACCGTCCAAATCCCCAATTGCTACCCCGTACGACCACGGACCTGTAAAAAGATCGATTTTGGGGGCAAAGGAGCTGGTTGTAATTTCACCAATAGTGGAGGTATTGCGCAAAACGGCTGTTGTGGTGGGCCCATCAACAACAACCAGGTCGGGCTTGCCGTCGCCGTCAAGATCACCTATTGCCATATTGCCGGCGCCATAGGAAACGGCAAAGCTTACTCTTGCAGCAAAGGAGCTTGATGTAACAGAACCAATTGTCGATGTATTACGAAAAACAGATACTGTGTTTTCCTGGATATTGCTTACTGCCAAATCGGGCTTACCGTCGCCGTCAAGGTCACCTAGGGCTATGTAACCGGGCCGACTATTGGTGACAAATTTGACTGGCGATGCGAAGGAATTAACGTTAATTGAACCCGCAATTGCCAGATTGCGCAAGACAGACACTGTACTGTCCATTGAATTAGCTACGGCAAGGTCCGGTTTACCATCTCCGTCAATATCATCAATTGCTATAACCCCAGGCCTGTTTGTTGCAAAACTGATCGGAGTGGCAAAAGAGCTGGCAGTAATAGTACCGGCTGTTGAGGTATTCCGAAAAACCGAAATATTGTTACCTGAAAAACACGTTACAGCAAGGTCGGGTTTCCCATCGCCATCCAGGTCACTAATTGCTATACTGCCCGGCCCAGCGCTTGTGGCGAATGTTACCCCAACAGCAAAGGACCCGGTGCCAATGGTACCAATGGTCGAGGTGTTCCGGAAAACAGTCAGCGTATTAATATCTGGATTAGTAACTACGAGATCGGGCTTGCCATCGCCATCCAGGTCACCAACAGCAATGTTAGCAGAACCGCCGTTTCCTACGGCAAAGGTGATCATGGGCCCAAATGAATTGGCCGTAATTGAGCCGCTAACTGATATATTTTGAAACACCGATATACGATTGTTCCAGGAGTCGGCCATGGCCAGGTCGGGCTTACCATCTCCATCAAGGTCGGCGACAACAATTCCACCGCACCATCCACCTGTTGTAAGGCGAAGTCTTGGGTTAAAATCAGCGCTGGTTATCGCGCCTTTGCTCGGAATGAAGGTCGTGATGAAAGGTTTTGACGAATAACCGACTAGCGCGTTGTTGCCATTTAATACCGATATGGGCTGATAGGTGGCTCCAACCGGTGCGGTCACAGTAAGACTAGTGGTGCTTGCTGCTGTTACAGTTGCCTTAGTGGCTCCAAAAAACACGATATTATTTGCGACTGCTGGTGCAAATCCGGTGCCTGTGATGGTTACAATCGTTCCGACAGCCCCGCTTTCGGGGCTAAATGAACTAACTACGGGTGCCTGTGCAAAAACATACGCAATGGAAAAAAGCGTTATTAGGCCCGATAGAAGTAACTTTTTTGTAAAGGCGTAGGTAAATATTTTATTCATTGCAATAGTTAAGGCTTAGGTTGGCCTGCGGCACTTTGTTCGGCAAAATACATGCCAATAAGCACGGCAGTTTTATTTCAAAAAATTGTAGCGATACACTTCTGATTGAACCAAATGCGCATTGTGCACATTGATCCTTAGTAAATTGCGATCTGTAAGATCCCACACAAGTGAAGATCAGGCATTTATACATCAGGTTTAGGCGTTAGCTGAGAAATAATTTTTTACTTGTTCTAAAGATATGAAAATTTCTTGAAAAAAACCAGAGTTAGGTATGGATACTGCAATTATTCAATTCCTTGAGTATAAAAATCCTCGTTTAACTACCTGTTTTTACGTGTAAAGAAAATTAATTTCTATAAAAATTTATTGCCGCATAACCAATATTTATCTCACTGCGTATAAGTACGATAACGCCTTTATCAGAGGTAATAACAATTCTTTAACAGTTTATTAACCGTTTAACTTTTTGAAATATGAAAATCCTGGTAGCTGAAGATGATCAGTTGATGATTAAGATGCTTGAGTTCCGTCTGAGAAAAGATGGGCATGATGTGGTGATAACAAATGATGGTCGTGCAGCAGTGCAAAAACTGGATGATTTTCAGCCCGACCTGGTTATTACTGACATCATGATGCCTTATTTATCGGGCCTTGAAGTGGTGAGCGCTGTAAAAAAACGCTATCCTGTAGGTACGCCAGTAATAATTTTATCGGGAATGGGCCAGGAAAATGTGGTCCTTGAAGCATTCCAGCTTGGTGCCGACGACTATATGACAAAACCTTTCAGCCCGAATGAGCTGTCAGTACGTGTGCGCCGGTTTGAGACTCCGGTAACTAAATAAATTTACCCCGTTTATAATAAGAACTTGATCAGCAAAGCTTATTTACTTTCAGTATCCCACCTCTGGCATGTACAAAATATTGTGCTTGCCGGAATCATCGTATTGATCATAAGTCTTTTGGTTTACATGTTATCATACATGTATTTCAAAAACCTGTATGATAAAAAATTTGATAAGTGGAGCCTGATATCCGACTTGCTGATACGCAAAGCGGTTTTCTACGACGACGACGAATTAGAGGGCGATACCATGATCCCGGTTACCGCACGGGCCGAAAAACTGATGAGCAACAAGCATTTCAGGAAGCTGCTCATAAACGAGATCATGTCGGCTAAACGGAGTATTACCGGTATATCAGCCGATAACCTGAAACACCTTTATGTACAGCTGGGACTTGACAAGTATGCGTTCAGTAATTTATCGAGCAACAAATGGCATATCAGGGCAAAAGCCATACAGGAGCTTACCGTAATGGACATGCACGAATTTGTGGACCAGATATGCACTTACGCCGACGACAAAAATGACCTGGTGCGCATGGAAGCCCAATCGGCATTAGTGCAGTTCAATGGTTTTGAAGGTCTTAGTTTTTTAGAGACGTTAAATTCTCCTATCTCAAACTGGCATCAAATAAAATTACTGCAGCAGTTATCGCAACTTCCTCCGGCAAATATTGATATGACCTCGTGGTTTACTACAACCAACAGCAGTGTTATCATTTTCACTTTAAAATTGGCACGAGTTTACCAACGGTTTGACTTGTATTATGAAATAGTGTCGTGCCTTGACCATGAAGATCCGGCAGTGAGGCATGAGGCTATTCATTGTCTTAATGAGATATACACAGATGAAACTTCCGACGATTTTATATCAAGGTTCCTGAACGAGATTTTAAAGAACCAGTTAGCGATGATCAAAGTGATGGAAACAGTCGGCACAGAAAAAGATGTCCTGTTTCTTCTCGATCTGTTAACTTATGAAAATGATGAAATAAAGATAAGTGCAGCCCGCGCACTAGTGCAAAGCAATAAAAACGGCATGGTATCACTTGAGGAGTATTCATTGAAAGCTGAACAGCCTATAAACGAGATAGTAATGCATATTAAAGGAGAGGTAGCAGCATGAGTTGGCAAACGTTTATACTGCACTTTTTCACCTATGGTATTCTACTGTACTCCATTATACTTTTGATATGCTATGTCTTAATAGGTGCATTTTCCATCAGCGAAACACGTTCTTATCTGCGCAAAAATAGTTTTACCGATTACCGCATGCTGGCCTCGTCATCTGAAACGCCAAGCATGAGCATATTAGCACCTGCTTACAACGAAGGGGCAAATATCATCGAGAATGTGCGCTCTTTGCTTTCAATCCATTATAACAACCTGGAGGTTATTATCATTAATGACGGCAGTAAAGACGATTCGCTGGAAATGCTGATCCAGGCTTATGATCTGTATAAAGTTGATTTCTTTGTCAACCAACAAATAAAAACCAAGCCGGTTAAAGGTGTTTACAAAAGTACTAACCCGGTATATCGCAAGCTGATCGTTGTCGACAAAGTAAACGGCGGTAAAGCTGACGCCTTGAATGTAGGCGTGAACATTGCCAAAAACGATTACTTCGTTTGTATCGATGTGGACTGCGTATTGGAGCAGGATTCGCTTTTAAAGCTGGCTAAGCCATTTCTTGAAAGTACCAACCAACGCGTAATTGCAGCAGGCGGTGTGGTACGTATTGCTAACGGCTGCGAAATTGAGGGCGGCCGATTGGTGAAAGTACATCTGCCAAAACAATTCCTGCCAAGAATACAAACCCTTGAATATATCCGTGCTTTCCTGTTAAGCCGTATGGCCTGGACCAAGCTGAATGGTCTGCTGCTTATCTCAGGAGCTTTTGGCGCGTTCGACCGTGAAATTGTGATCAATTGTGGTGGCTACAGCACTGAGACAGTAGGTGAAGACATGGAACTTGTGGTGCGTATGCGTCGCTACATGGAAGAATTGGACGAGCCATATAAGGTGGCGTTCATTCCCGACCCTTTGTGTTGGACCGAAGCGCCAACTACATTCAAAATTCTCGGCCGTCAGCGTAATCGCTGGACCCGTGGAACTATAGAAACCCTGCGTACGCATAAAGTGATGTTTTTCAATCCACGTTATGGTGTCCTGGGGATGTTAAGCTATCCTTACTGGTTATTCTTCGAATTCATGGCACCGATCATCGAATTTTTGGGAACCATCGGCATGATCATCTATTGCTGCACTTATGCAGTTAACTGGTCTGCGGTTCTGATCCTTGTAGGCGTTTTATGCATGGGTATACTCTACTCTATTTTCGCCATCATGATGGAGGTGCTTACTTACAACCAATACCGTGGCCGGAAAGATATTTTACGCCTGGTAGGTGTGGCCATCCTGGAACCATTCGTGTTCCACCCATTTGTGGTTTGGTCTGCCATACGCGGCAATATAGATCTATTGAGAAAACGTAACTCCTGGGGCGAAATGACAAGAACGGGTTTGGCTACAGCGAAAAAATCGTCATAGTATTTGAGTAATGGAAAATAAGAAAACTAAAAAGGAAAAACTGTCGAAGCGAATCGTACCTGCGGCTCTATCGTTCGCGCAGCTTTCTGTTATATGGCTGATGATCATCTTTTTGCTAAGCATCTTTGAGGTGATCTATAACGGTGTCGCTCATGAGCTGCCAAGAAATGTGGCTTCGGTGTTAGGCTGGTCATTTCTGAACGACCTGGTATTCTGGTGCAAAGGACTGATCTACTTTTTCCTGGTGTATGTGATGCTTCACCTCATTTCGGCAAAGTTTGCGCGCATAACGTATTGCGTGTTCATCGTATTTATGGCGATTGTACAGCTTAGTCTTACCTCGTATTTTACTACAGCAATGGTGCCGCTTGGTGCCGACTTGTATAGCTACTCAATGGCTGACATTAAGCAAACTGTGGGTGCTGCAGGTGGTGTAAGCTTCTTCCAGATCATCGGTTTTATTGTGGTGATCGGTGGTACTATTACGGCATTGTGGATGCTGCCGGCCAGGTTGAAAATAAACCGGTTTGTGGTGATAGCATTACCTGTGTTGTCGTTGCTTCTATTTGTAACCGACGGACAAGCGATGATCCATCCCGGAAATTTCAAATCGGATTATGCCAATAATTTAGTCATCAATAAATCAGATCATTTCTGGGGCGAATCGTACAAGCATTTCTTCCCTTCAAAAAACGAGCTTGATATTTATGCCGATAGCTATATCAACGATTATGATAACGGTGCAGCAACAAGCAAAATAGCTTCATTTAAATATACAGATCCAACGCATTATCCATTTTTACATAGCGATGCATCGCCGGACGTTTTGAGTCCGTTTATCAAAGGCAACTCAACCCCTCCGAATATTGTCATCATCCTGGTTGAAGGCTTGGGTCGTGCATTTACCAATGAGGGGGCTTACCTGGGCAACTTTACACCATTTATTGATTCATTGTCCGGAAAAAGCCTTTACTGGAAAAATTTCCTGAGCGAGGGTGGTCGTACATTTGCAGTTCTGCCATCGGTATTAGGTTCTCTACCATTTGCTAAAAATGGGTTCCTTGCTTTGGGTGATAACATGCCTTCGCACGTATCCCTGCTGAGCCTGTTAAAATATAATGGCTACCATACTTCATTTTACTATGGCGGCGATGCAAGTTTCGATAACATGTCGACCTTCCTGAATAAAAACGCTATTGATGAGCTGAATGACGGCAAGTCATTCCCGGCAGGTTACACCAAATTACCGGCACCTAATGGTTTCTCATGGGGATATAATGATAAGGAGCTATTCAGGCATTACCTGGTTACCCGCGATGAAAAAGCGACTGCACCGCAGTTGAGCGTTGTTTTGACAGTGTCAACCCACAGTCCGTTTGCGATAAATGAGGAAGATAAATACCTGGCAAGATTTGAAAAACGCCTGACTGAGCTGGGCTATGATGAGACTAAAAAGAATGAATGCCGCAATTATAAACTACAATACGCCAGTATCCTGTACCTGGATGATGCGCTTCGCGGATTCTTCAATGCATACAGCAAACGTGCGGATTACAACAATACGATATTCCTGATCACCGGCGACCACCGCATGCCGGAGATACCGATGAGCGATAAGATCGACCGTTACCATGTGCCGCTGATTGTTTACTCGCCGATGCTTAAACGTACTGCACAAATGGCCTCGGTTTCTACGCATTTCGATATCAGCCCGAGTTTAATGTCGTACCTGCAGCATAACTATAAGATCAAGGGTCCATCATTAGTAAGCTGGATGGGACAAGGTTTGGATACCAACCGTAATTTCGAGAATATTCATAACTACCCGCTGTTGCAGACCAAGACAGACATGATCGACTTTATTATGGGCGACTATCACCTGAACGGCGACAACCTGTTTAAACTGAATGCCGAACTTGGTGAAGATCCGATACAAGACGACGCGAAGGCAAGTCAGCTTAAAAATGCTTTCGACCAGTTCAAGAAAAAGAATGAACAGATCGTAACCGGCAATTGGATCATACCTGATTCTATTCATCAGCATTACAATCCTGCTAAGCATCAATAATTAAAAACTCAATAAAAACGAAAAGGTGGCCTCAATAAGGTCACCTTTTTTGTTGTGTCTCATCAAAACTGGTAACTAATACCGCCCTGGTATATAAACGAATTTTGGCGATAAGAGATATTGGATATACGATCGTACAATTTGGTAAACCCATCGAATGATACTTTTTGATCCAGGTTAAATGTTTCAAGCCGCTGCATGAAGGTATGACCCGCCACCATGTTTAATTTCCACCGCTGGGCGAGTTTAAGCTCATAAATCAGTCCGGCACTATTTTGCCGTAAATGAATATATTGGTTTTGTGCGCCGTCATTCAGGCGGTACATGCTTCCATCGAATGAAGCGGTAATTCCAAACGATTGCGCTTCTGACAATTTATATTTTAAAGAGCCCCTGGCTGGTATCACCCCGGTCAGGCTCCATTTATTACTGATTGTCCAGTCGATATCAGGTAACGGTAGAAGGAATTTACCAGAATAATTTCTAACGTAGGTAAGCGTAACGCCATACCTGAAAGATTTGCTGGGATGAAAGCCAATCCGGATACCGGCTACATAAAGAATATCTGAAGCGTCAATATTCCGCTTGAAATCAGACCCTACAGTCGCCAAGCCGATAAAGGAAATATTAGTGGTGCGTGAAAGTGAATAGCTCACCAGCAAAGGAACGGTGATTGACTGAAAGTTATCGCTGCCAATTTCTTTTTCGTTAGCCAGGAAGAGCCCTTCGTAACGGATACCTGTTTTTACAAGTACAGTATGGACCGTTGAAAAATCCTTGTATACCGGGATACCAATGTCAACTATAGGGCGCTGCATGGTGAAACTACCACCGTTCGCATTTACGGGAGCAACGATGTCCGTAACAGTGACACCTCCTAAACGGGGCGATGTGGTAACAAATTTTGAGTGGGTGGTGCTGTCAACACCCTGGGAGTAGCAAAAAATAGGCAATAGCATGCCTGTTAAGAACATTATTCTTTTCATTTTTTAATCGTTAAGGTTGAAAATCGCTGGATTACAGGGAAGTAATCGCGTCTGTTAGTCTAAATGCTAAGCTGCTAAATTGAGTTCTTTCATCTTCGGTAAGTGTTGCGGCTAATGATTCGTTAAAGTTTTCAAGTAGTGTATGGGCCTGTGCGGCCAGTTTGTTTCCAGTTTCTGTGAGTTCAACAGAAGTTTTCCGTTTGTCGGTTGGGTCCTTTAGCACTTTTGCAAAGTTTTTTTTAGCAAGTAGCGCAATAGTTCTGTTAACAGAGGCTTTATCCCGCCCAAGTCCTGAACCTATCTCCTGCTGTGATGCTGCTCCTGAATAATACAGACGCATAAGCACAGGTATCTGGTCCATTTCCAAGGGGAACCCGTTCTCCCCGAAAATCTTATCGCATTGCCTGTGTATTTTATGATACAAGGCACCAATACTGGCGATCATCAAAGGAGGCGACAAACGGGTATTCTGTTGATTCATGAGGCAAAAGTAGAAAATATAGTTGATATATCAACTATATTTTAAAATAACGTCTGCTCTTATTGCAGGAACTTAAGGAAAGAGTATGGAATTAATTTGAAGTAAACACCTTTACATAGTCAACATACATCGAACCACCGCATTGTATATCGCTTGATTTCAGTGTTGAGTCATAGAACCAGCCTCCCACAGGTACGCCTAAAGAAATATTCTGGGCTGTACCAAAAAGATTATTGATATAGCCGCCTGTAGTTTTCATTTCAACCAGGTTTCCGTCAAGATAGGAGTTAAGGGAGTTTTGCGTCCACTCCATGGTATATACATGGTAACAACTGGCAAGGTCCGCTGTGGTAGGATTATATAAAAGAGTTCCTGTAGCTGAACTTTTTCCCGGAGCAGTACCAAATTTATAGTCGGTCGCATACGTTTTAGTGGTGTTGCCTTGCACTTCAGCGCAGTCTATCTCACCGGTTGTAGGCCAGGCGCCGCTACCATAAGTCCAGAACAACGAGGTAAGTCCATATCCCCTGGCCACTTTTATCCTTGCAACCAGGCGAACTTTTGGTGTTGTATTATTTGCTGAAAAAGATTGCTTTGTGGTAAGCAATGCCGATGTAAAATTAAATGTTGCAGTAGTATCGTTATTTACAGTCTTTGGCCCGGTAACTGTCTCCTGTTTTGTTGTGATCTGCAAAACCCCGTTGGCTATTTGTGCGTTAGCCACTTCATTGCACTGTAATACGCCCTGCATACCGCCAACCTCGACATTCCAGTTGGAAAGATCGCCCGTAAATTCATCATCGAAAGTTTTTGTCCAGCCGTGATTCGTGAGGGTAGTATCACCGAAATCAAAATCGCAAGTAGCTGTAGTTGTAACCGGGTTTACCTTTATCGTGTTAGCAGGCGGGTTATTATTGCCTGTGTTACCGGTATTACCCGTATTAGCACTATTCCCATCGCTCTTGCCACAACCAACTATAACCATCAACCCGGCGATGGCTATAACAAAACTTTTAACCGACATGTTAATTTAATTTAGGGTATTAAATGTACTCTCGTTTTAACCGGCAAATCTATAAAAAAGTATACATGGCTCTTTTTATGTTAATAAATTATTAACTACAGTAAGAACCACTTAACTTTTTGTCAAATTTTTCTGATTATAAACGAGTTAACAAACAAGCGTAGTAAGCTATCTTCATTTTAACGATGGCAGTTCTTAGATAGTTTCAGCTATCTATACCGGGTTTGGCGTCCGCTGTTTCGCTTATTTCTTTGCAATCACCTGTTCTTTCAGAATAGTAGTGATCATCGGGCGATAGAATGTCCAGAAAAAACTTTTGCGTTCGTCCGGGTCGTCGGAGTTGTAAAACATCCATCTGAACATGTTGATGCCCTTAAAATAGGAAGTTCCCATCCCGATAGGGTTATCGCAAAAATCACCTGAGAAATAATAGAACTGGTAATCTTTGTCCTTGTGCATAATAATAGCAGGGAACGTGGTAGGAATATTGTATTTTTTCAATTCAGCCGTACCGGCGGCATTCAGGCTGATATCAAATCTTGATATGGCATGATTGATAGACAACGAAGGCGTAAT
>Ga0105240_10007690_pt1 | contig 15596 bp, 14 predicted proteins | sample KBSC54metaG_FD_80426 | JGI IMG/M metagenome (GOLD analysis project Ga0105240, IMG submission 80426) | Corn rhizosphere microbial communities from Kellogg Biological Station, Michigan, USA - KBS C5-4 metaG | ecosystem: Host-associated > Plants > Roots > Rhizosphere > Soil | place: Michigan, USA... | reverse complement strand
CGTTCTCCGAGAACGCATCGGATGCTCATCGGCAGATGTCGCTCAAGGCGGCGGAGGAGAGCATCGTTGTGCTGAAGAACAAGTGCGTCCTGCCGTTGAAGGCGCCGGGAAAGGTTGCAGTGATTGGACCAACGGCCGATTCGCTTCCGTCGATTCTGGGCAACTACGTCGGAACACCTCTGCATCCGGTCACTCCGCTCGATGGAATCTTCAACCAGTTCAAGAGTTCGCCAATTCTTTATGCGCAGGGATCCACGCTGGCAGAAGGCGTGGGAGTGCCGGTGCCGCGTACGGTTTTCGGCAAGGGTCTGAAGACGGAGTTCTTCGCCACGCCAGATTGGACAGGACGCCCGGTCGCAACGGCAACTGAGCCTCTGATCCAGGCAGACTGGGAGAACGCGAAACCGCAGCCTGAAATCGATACGCGGAACTATTCAGTGCGCTGGAGCGGCACGATGGCGGTGCCGGCACCAGGGCACTACGTCTTCACCGTGGAGGTTGCTGACAGCTTCCCGTATTCACCGGAGGAGAGCTTCCGGTTCACGCTCGACGGCAAGGTGCTCGGCGAAGGCAACATCCGTACCGGACACGACATGTCGGTGATGGGCAGCTTCAAACCCGCGCCGGGCGCATCGCCAACTGCGCCCCCCGTCGAGACATTTGCAAAGACTCCGAAGGTCGAGGTTGATTTCAGCGATACAAAACCGCACGAGATCCAGTTTGAGTATTCGCATTCAGCCGATCAAGCCGGCGGAGGCGTGACGCTCAAGTGGGAAGCGCCGCCCCAGGTTCAACTCGATGAGGCCGTAGCACGTGCGAAGGAAGCCTCTGTTGTGGTTGCGTTCGTCGGGCTATCGCCGCAACTCGAGGGCGAAGAGATGCCGATCAAGATTCCAGGGTTCAACGGCGGTGATCGCACCAGCCTCGATTTGCCTCAGCCACAGCAAAAGCTGCTGGAGGCACTCGGCGCAGCGGGCAAACCGTTGATCGTCGTGCTGCAGAGCGGCAGCGCCGTCGCGCTGAACTGGGCCAACGAGCATGCGGGTGCAGTTCTCGAGGCCTGGTATCCGGGTGTTGATGGTGGAACAGCCATTGCCCGGACACTTGCGGGATTGAATAATCCGGCAGGACGGCTGCCCGTGACGTTCTACTCGTCGCTTCAAGGACTGCCGGAGTTCACGGATTACTCGTTTAAGAACCGGACCTATCGCTACTTCAATGGCAAGCCGTTGTGGGGTTTTGGATACGGACTGAGCTATTCCACGTTCAAGTACGGACCGGTGAAGCTCTCGGCCTCGACGCTGAAGGCCGGCGATCCGATCACCGCAACCGTGACAGTCACCAACAGCGGAAGCATGGCGGGCGACGAGGTAGTGGAAGCGTATCTGAAGACTCCGCAGCAGGGCGGGCCCATTCACTCGCTGGTCGGGTTCGAGCGCGTGAACATTCCGGCCGGAGGAAGCAAGGAAGTCACGCTCAAGATCGATCCACGGTCGCTGTCGAGCGTTGACGACCAGGGAAACCGCTCGATTCTCGCTGGAAAGTACTCGCTCACACTCGGTGGAGCTCAGCCGGAAGAGACACAGGCAAAGTCCGAAGCTGGTTTCACGGTCGACGGAACTAAGGCGCTTCCGAAATAGTGATTGACCATGCGGGCAGGCGCTATGTCTGCCCGCGTACTCTTGTTAGCGACTTTCTATAACAATCTAAAGCTGTTCTTACCTCCTTCTCTCCGCGGGTGACCCATGTCACACGTGGAAAGCCCGCAAATGCTGAATCATTTCCATGAGCGTTCGGTTCGCGCGTGAGAAATTCCCCGTCGATTTGTTCGACCTGATGGGAGCGAGCCGCAGTGTCGAGGATCGGAGTCGGCGGTTCAATGTACAGGATTATCGAAGCGCAGCCGGTGGGGCTGAATATCAAGCAGTTCGTCATTGAGGCTCCGCGCATTGCGCGTAAACAGAGGCCGGGTCAATTTGTCATTTTGCGCCTTCGTGAAAGAGGCGAACGAATTCCGCTGACCATCAAATCGGCTGACCCCGTGGCTGGGACCGTCACGATCGTGGTGCAGGGCGTAGGCAAGACGACCAGTATGCTGAACTGCCTTGAGTCGGGCGATCTCGTGTTGGATATCGTTGGCCCGCTAGGCAAGCCATCTGAGATCGAGAGCTTCGGGACCGTGCTGATTCTCGCAGGTAGCGTCGGAACAGCGATGGCACTGCCCACCGCTAAAGCTCTCAAGCAAACAGGCAATCATGTCATCTTCGTCGAAGGTGCGCGGAGCCGGGAGATGGTGGTGTTTGAGGGCGAGGTGCGAGATGCGTCAAACGAAACCTACATCATGACGGATGACGGCAGCTACGGGGACCGAGGACTCGTTACTGCGAAGCTGAACGAATTGCTCGCGGCGGGTCGCAAAATTGACTTCGTGCTTGCTGTTGGACCAGTTCCGATGATGCGGGCTGTTTCCCAGATTACGTGCCCGCTGGACATCAAGACGGTCGTGAGCCTCAACTCGATCATGGTGGATGGCACAGGGATGTGCGGCGGCTGCCGGGTACTGCTGGGAGACAAGAGCAAATTCGCCTGCGTGGACGGCCCCGAGTTCGACGCATCGCTGGTGAACTTCGAAGTGCTGATGCAGCGTAACGCGATGTATCGCGAGAAGGAGTGCGAGTCGCTGAAGCAGTTCCAGGAGCATAAGCAGGAAGAACTGACGCAGTTGCGCACCGAACTGGCCGCAAAGGAAGCCGAGTTGGAACACCTCCGAGCTGACATTGTGGACCTGAGTTCCGTGAACGAGGCGCCCCATGCCTGAGAAGAACACAATGCTTCTGAAACAGCGTATGGCGATTCCGCGTTCGCATATGCCGGAGATGGACCCCACGGTACGCAGCCGCAACTTCGAAGAGGTGAATCGCGGATTGCCTCCGGCCGACGCAATGCTCGAGGCCACGCGATGCATTGAATGTGCCAAGCCGGGCTGCGTGGAGCAGTGCCCCGTTGGCGTGAAGGTGAAAGAAGTTGTGGCATTGATCTACGCCGGCGACTATCTCGGGGCCGCCGCGAAGCTGCGCGAGGACAATGCGCTGCCCGCGATTACCGGGCGCGTGTGTCCGCAGGAGAATCAATGCGAGGGCGGATGCGTTCTCGGGCGTAAAAGCGCCCCTCTCGCAATTGGCTATCTCGAACGCTTTGTTGCCGATTACGAACGCGAGAGTGGACGGCTTGGCCTCCCGCACATTGCGCCGCCCACCGGAAAATCAGTTGCGATTGTGGGCAGCGGGCCAGCGGGGCTTTCAGCTGCGGGCGATCTCATTCAGAAGGGCCATCGCGTGCACGTCTTCGAAGCGCTCCACGAGATTGGTGGCGTCCTTGTGTACGGAATCCCCGAGTTTCGCCTGCCGAAGTCTATCGTCCGTGAAGAAATCGACAACCTCCGGCGGATGGGCGTGGAGTTCGAGACGAATGTTGTAGTCGGCAAGAGCGTCACGATCGATGAGTTGATGCGCGACGAGCATTTCGACGCGGTGTTTGTGGCGACGGGTGCGGGACTGCCCCGTTTTCTGGGAATACCGGGCGAGCATCTCAACGGCGTCTATTCCGCGAACGAATTCCTGACCCGCGTGAACCTGATGCGTGCCTATCGCGCGCTGGAGTACGACGAGCCTGTGTACGACTGCCACGATCGCGACGTGATGGTAGTGGGTGGAGGCAACACCGCAATGGACGCGGTCCGCACGGCTCGACGTCTCGGCGCTAGGACAGCAACGCTGGTATATCGCAGGTCGGAAGCGGAGATGCCGGCTCGGGCGGAAGAGGTGAAACACGCGCGCGAAGAGGGCATCGAATTCCGGATGCTTACTGACCCGGTCGCATTTGTCGGAGATCAGAAGGGATGGCTTACGGGCGCGCGCTGTATGCGGATGGAGTTGGGTACACCCGATGCGAGCGGCCGGCGCTCTCCAAGTCCAGTCAAAGGCTCGGAGTTCGTGCTGCCGGTGAATGTAGCGATCATCGGCGTGGGGACAACCGCCAACCCTCTGATCCAGAGCACAACACCGGACTTGGCGACGAATTCGCGAAACTATATCGTGGCGGACCCGCAATCGATGCGCACATCCAAGCGCGGCGTCTTTGCAGGCGGAGACATTGTCACGGGAGCGGCCACCGTGATCCTGGCCATGGGAGCCGGACGGAAAGCCGCAGCCTCGGTTCACGACTTCCTGACCACCGGTGAGTGGTGAAAGCAGGGACTAGGATTAGACAGTGACAAACAGCTCGAGTTGAAAGTGGCTTCCGTCTTCTCGGTCGCTGCTGTAAATAAATCGGCGGCAGAAGGATCGCCCTCTGCCGCCATCGGTATTGACTAAAACCGCATTTTGCTCTCTGCTTACACTTTCACTGACGGAAATTGTGGGTCACTGGTTTACACCGGGGGCAGAATTTTCTTCAGCGGGCCCGTCACCCAGCATCCCCTGCGGTCCCGGAGGAGGCGGGGGCGGGGCGCCTTTGTCGTCTCCGTTGCCTGGACCTTCCCCTCGTCCCCGGCCGTCGTGACGCCAATCATGGCGCATCTCACCCCGATTTTGACGGAATTCCTGGACCTGCTTCCACTGCTCAGGCGTCAGTTTGGCGCGAAGCGCGAAAAGGAACCGGGCATTAGCCTTCTCCAGTTCCGCCCTTGCCTGCGCGACCTTGTCAATCTGACTCATAACAGCAGACTCATTAGGCTGATCGGCTTTTACCAGCGGCTCCATCTCCACTTCGGCCTTTTCCAGATTCGCTCTGAGATCGATCAGCTTCTCGCGATGTTTCTGGAAGATGTCGTCCATTGCTTTACGCTGGTCATCTGTAAGCTTGAGCCTCTCAGTGATTTTGGGATTGTTCCACCAGCGACCGAATTCGTTGTGCGATCGCATGGCCCGCTCCATCGGCGGACGGTGACTCCCAAATCCCAGGCCACCCGGACCAACATCGGGTCCCTGTGCACCTGCAATCGCGGCGGCAAAAGTTACCGCAAGCGCCATTCCCATCCGTGCTGCCAGTCGAATCTTCATTGCGTTCTCCTATCCTGAATTCCTCAAATCTGCAAAACCTTCAATTTCCAATGTTCTGGTTGTCATCCATCAACGAGGCCAGCGGCTCGAGCGCGCTTGGAACTTCCCGCGCAATGTCGCTATCCACCTTGGCCATCAGATCCACTTCTTCCTTTGCCCGCTGAGCAGCCAATTCGCGCTGCTGCTCGGCAACGCGGGCCGCTTCGGCCTTCACGGCTTCCTGCTGCCGATGGTTCTCATAGACTCCACCTGAAACAGTACCGACGAAGACTACGCAGCCAAGGGCCCACTTGGTCACCAGACCCCAGTTGGTGCCAACCGGCCCTTTCACCTCGCGAGGGCGGCTTATCGAGGCTTCGGTCCACGCGTCCACGCTCGATTTGAAGTTGCCCAGTGCTTCACGCAGATCAGGTTCAAGTTCCAGGCCGTCGCCGTTCTGTCCGAGCTTCGCATCCTCATCCCTGCGATTCATCGCTTTTCCCCCAATTCCTTCCGGACTCTCGTAAGGGCGCGCGACAGATGCGCCTTTACTGTGCCCTCCACCATCCCGGTTACATCTGCAATTTCCTTCAAGTCCAATTCCTCAACATAGCGGAGGAGAAAGACTGTTCGTTGCCGTTCGCTCAGATTCTGCACCGCACGCCAGACATGAGCTACCTGCTCCTTCGCCAGGATGCGCTGCTCCGCTGAACGTTCTCCGCTCGGCAGCCACTCGCTCGCCTCGTCAAGATCGACGGCGTTGGTCCGCGTCTGCCGCCAGAACTGCAGCCGACGATTGCGCCAGTTATCCTTCTGCAGGTTGATGGCGATCCTCATCAACCACGTCAGCACACTTGATTCACCGCGGAAGTTCGACCAGTTGCGGTGCGCCTTCAGAAAGCAATCCTGCGTCAACGTCTCGGCCAGATCCACGTCGCGCGTTGAAGCAAGCAGAAACCGAAAGATCTGCGCGCGATGGCTGGCGACAACGTCGTCAAAATCCTGAGCGGCAATGGCCTCTGCCGTTGCGTTATTCATTGGCTCCAGTGTTGTGCAGGCCGCCATCACCTTGGTAGACGCCCGCACAGGTTTCGAGTTTACAGGGGTTGCAACATTTCCCGCCCTGTCGGGACTTGTACTGAACACAGTTGGAGAATTAAACCCCTGCGAGCCTCGAAAGTTCCCCGCTGAGCCATTCCAGAGGGGGGACCAGGCTTTCCGCGTCAGAAAACCCATCAGCCTCCAATCTGGTTTGCCCGGTGTCGATAGTCTCTGTAGGATGTTCTGGTTACCGAGGACAGCGAGAACATGCGACCCAACCTGAACCTGATGAAGGCGACCCTTACCGGTGCCCTCGGAGGCTTGCTTTTTGGATTCGATACGGTAGTCATTTCCGGCATTCTTGCCGCGGTTGTGAAACTTTACGACCTGAGCCCCTGGGAAAAGGGCTGGACGGTTGCAATAGCCCTGATTGGTACTGTCGTCGGCTCGTTCGGCGCAGGCGTTGTGGGGCAGAAACTTGGCAGTCGAGAAACGCTGCGCCTCACGGCTGTTCTCTACGTGCTCTCTGCCATCGGCAGCGCGCTTGCATGGAATTGGCCCGCGCTCATGTTTTTCCGTTTCATCGGTGGGCTGGGCATCGGTGCTTCTTCCGTCCTCGGCCCGGTCTACATTGCTGAGCTGGCCCCTGCCAAGTGGCGCGGCCGCCTCGTAGGCGCATTCCAGTTCAACGTTGTTTTCGGAATCCTAGTGGCCTACAGTTCCAACTACTTCATCCGCTTGCTTCACCTGGGAGCTGCGGAGTGGCGCTGGCAGGTGGGTGTTGCAGCGGTGCCCGCCCTTGGCTTTCTGGCGTTGCTTTTCGGCATTCCACGTAGCCCCCGCTGGTCAGCCTCAAAAGACCGCATCGACGAAGCCCTCGCTGTGCTGAAACTCATGGGAGAACCCAATCCCGAGGGAGAACTCGCTGATATCCGACGTGCCCTGCAAGAGGAACACGCGACGGCTCACGAGCCGGTCTTCAAATGGAAGTATCGCTACCCCCTGTTCCTGGCTATTTCCATCGGTGCCTTCAATCAGTTGGCGGGAATCAACGCAATTCTCTATTACCTGAACGACATCTTCGCCGCAGCGGGATTCAGTCAAATATCTGGAGACCAGCAAGCCATCGCCATCGGCGCTACAAATTTGATCTTCACCATCGTCGGTATGAGTATGATCGACAAGCTCGGGCGCAAAACACTTCTCTTGATTGGCGCTGCTGGAACCGCAACCTGCCTCGCAGGCGTGGCCTGGATCTACATGACGAACTCGCATCAGGGCACCCTTGTCTGGATCCTGATTACGTACATCGCATTCTTTGCCTTGTCCCAGGGGGCCGTGATCTGGGTATATATCGGCGAAGTCTTCCCCAATGCAGTGCGCTCGAAGGGACAAGGCGTGGGCAACGCAAGCCACTGGATCATGAACACCATCATTGCCCTGACTTTTTCGGTGATCGCAAACTCCATGGGACGCGGCGCCCCGTTTATCTTCTTTTCGGCCATGACCGTCGTCCAGTTCCTCACCGTTCTGTTCACCTATCCGGAGACGAAGGGACAGACACTGGAGGCGCTGCAACGAAAACTGGTGCCCGCGGACTAGTCCAGCGAAGACCGGCAGCAGCTGGCAAATGCCCTGCGTGATCCATGTCACCACGTTCAACCTGCGTTTCGACCTATATCTAAAGAGGACGGCAGCCCAGGTGCAAACAGGTCGCCCTGCACTGCCATCCCTCGAGGTCCTTTATGTCCCAGGTCGCCAACCCGGTCGCGGACAAAGTCAAGGAAGTCTTTGAAGCCGTGGTAGATGCACTGCGCGTGCCCAAGCCCGAAGAAGGTTCACCCTGCGCCATCTTCAACTCGTTCGAGTCGGAAGCGTTGCGGGACGAAATCATCCGAACAGGGCGCAAGCTGTGGGAACGCCAGTATGTCGACGGCAACGGCGGCAACATCAGCTGCAGAATCGGCCGCGATTACGTTCTATGCACTCCAACCATGATCAGCAAGCGGGACATGGAGCCTGCCGATATCTGTTTGTCAGATTTCGAAGGCAACATCGTAGGAGGAAATCGCCTCCGCACCAGCGAACTGCTGCTGCACCTTGAGATCTATCGCGGCAATCCGCGCGCGCGGGCTATCGTGCATTGCCACCCGCCCTACGCGACAGCGTTCTCTCTAACCGGCACCGTGCCGCCCGTAGGCCTGATCTCCGAATATGAGATCTTCATCGGCCCCGCGGCCCTTGCCCGCTATGAAACCACCGGCACGCAGGCTTTTGCGGAAACCGTGCTTCCATTCGTGCAGGATCACAATACAATTCTGCTCGCCAACCACGGAGTGGTTTGCTGGTCCGACACCGTAACCCATGCCGAGTGGCTGGTGGAAATCCTCGAGTCCTACTGCAAGACCTGCGTCATTGCTCAACAAATCGGCAAGCCGCTGCGTCAGATCCCAGATCAGAAAATCCAGGAGATTCTTGCGCTGAAAAGCCGCCTTGGATTCCCGGATGCCCGCATGGCGCCTCTGCCGCCTGTTGATGACGTCAGCGCCTCCAGTCCCGAGGTAGATCGCCATTTTCAGCAGGTCGTGTCCAGCCTGGAACACCGGTCGTAACTCCTCTGAAATTCGGAAAATGTAGATCCATGTTATACTTAGCTTGCGCTCAGTTGATTTGGTCGTGAGCGGCGATAGCCATTGTTGGCGATCTGCCTTGCACAGTTTCCCCCAAAGCCCCCTTAGCGTGACCACCTCGATCGGAGCCCGGTTTGCACCAGGGCTGGAGTGTGGGGCCGGTCGGCGCTGAGCCGGTTGGCGGTACCTATAGCGTGTGGCAGATCCGGGCCGCGGGCATTCAGAGTGAATGCGGTTGGCCAGTCCCCGGGACGTGTTTGGGTTTCCCTTTACGCATATTTTTGAAGAGCAGGCGCGCCTGAAAAAGATCAGTGTGCGTCGCTCATGATGCGGTTCCGATTGCAGGCCCCAGGGAAGACGGGCTCCGGAGCCGGGAAAAAGAAAGATTTTTTGAACACTCAATTCTCGCAGTTCAATCTCTCAGTCGCACTGATGTCGCGGCTCAACACCAACAACTTTGTAACCCCCACGCCGGTACAGGCCGGCGCGATTCCTCCAGCTATGGAAGGCCGTGATGTGCTGGCAACAGCGCAGACAGGCACCGGCAAGACCCTCAGCTTTCTCATTCCCATCGTGGAGATGCTTCAGAAAGCCCAGGACCGGAACGCCGCACAAGCCCTGATTCTGCTGCCAACTCGTGAATTGGCGATGCAGGTCGAGACTGCCTTCAAAGCCGTTCGGACCAGTTCCGAGCAGACCGTCGCACTTGTCGTCGGAGGAATGCAGGAGCGCCCGCAACTGGATGCAATTCGTCGCGGCGCCCGATTGATCGTCGCCACTCCGGGACGGCTTGAGGACTTTCTCAAGCGCAAGCTGGTTCGGATGGACCAGATCAGGATTCTCGTTCTCGACGAAGTCGATCGCATGCTCGATATGGGCTTCCAGCCCGCCATCGCGCGTATCGCCGCCACGCTTCCTGAACGGCAGACCCTGTGTTATTCCGCCACGCTTGAAGGCGCAGTGAAGGAAGTCGCCCGCAAATACCTGAACAATCCTGCGCGCATCGAAATCGGCTCAGTCCTGAAGCCCGCTGAGAACGTCGAACTTCGCACTTTTGAAGTGGAACAGAACAACAAACAGGAGCTTTTGGAGCACCTTCTGGGCGCGGAAGACGGAAGTTTTCTTGTCTTTGTGCGCACAAAACATGGCGCGGACCGGGTCGCTCGCCGGCTCGTCCGTTCTGGCTGGTCAGCCACACAGATCCACGGTGACCGCTCCCAGTCGCAACGAAACTCGGCGCTTCGCAGCTTCTCGGAAGGGCATCACCGCGTACTCGTCGCGACAGACGTTGCCGCCCGGGGCATCGACGTCGCACACGTTGCACATGTGGTCAACTACGACATGCCCAAACTCGCAGAAGACTTCGTTCACCGCGTAGGCCGCACCGGTCGCGCTTCGGCAAAGGGAATTGCATCAACGTTTGCCGGGCCGGCAGAACGCGGAGATCTGCGCAAAATCGAGCGGACCCTCTCCATCCAGATGAAGCGCTTCCGCGTGCGCTCCCTCGAGGAGAGCGCGGCTTAATCAACTGAGGGGCGAGTTGGGGCAATCAGAAGCTCACTCGCCTCTCTGATTTGAGAATCAGTCTGCGGAACTCAATTCAGGTTCACTTACGCCTGAGGGCAGCTCTCTGCCTCGCATCGCGAACAGATACCAGGCAAACCAGGCGGGTGCGGTCCACAAGTAGTATTTGGCTGCGATATCCACTCGCCACATCACTTCCAGCAACGCCGCCAGCGCAATCAATCCAAAAGGAGCCAGGGAGCGATCCGACTCCTCTGCGCGAAAGAGCGATGCCAGCATGGCCGGCAGCAAGATCGCTTCGTCGTAGAACCACGCATATGGCGCGAACACGACCGAAACCAGCAGCAGAAGCAGCCCCTGCTCCGTCCATTTCCACTCGGCACGGCGCGTCCAGAAGTACCACATTGCCCAGATGCTGCAGAGCGTCACTGGAACGAACTGAAGCCACACCCAGTCCTGGTTGATCATCACCCGGAACATCACGCTCCATGCCGGTATGAACAGGCTCGTCGGCCGAATCTCGCTCATCATTGCGCGATACTGCGACCAGGCATGCGGATCCGCCCAGGTGATCAGGAGCATGTTCGCCGCCATGGCTGAGATGCCGCCCAGAATGACCCGGTAGTTCTTCCGGACAACCGACCAGACGAGCAAAACCAGAAAAAAGGGAAGAATGAGGTGCGGCTTCGTCGCGAAAGGGAGCATGGCAGCGCCCGCCAGGAATGGCCGGCTCTGATGGAACTTCAGGAACAGCACAAGCCCGAGAAGCAGGAAGACATCAAGTTGCCCAATCATCAGGCAGGCCAGCACCGGCGCGAACAGGTATCCGACGAGATGAATCCGGCTGTCGGCTGTACCGTACATGCTCTTCAGTATCCGCAGGGAAGCCACAAGGCAGCAGGCGATCGCAAGCATCCACAGGATTGCGCCCGTTTTGGAACTGAAGAAGCCCAGCGGAAGAGCGAAGATAAGCGCAAACGGCGGGCTGAAAGACGGGTGCGACTGCGCCCGGGTAGATCCTGCAATCCGCTGTAGCCGCAGGATCGCATCCATGTCATAGGGATTCCCGCCATGCACAAGCTGCTGTCCCGCGGCCCAGAATTCTGGATAATCCCTCTTCCCAATGCTCTCGTCGCTCATGCCGAAGACGAGAAACCCCAGGCCGATACACAGCAGGAAAACAGCCGCAATCACCCGCGCAGGAGTCCATTTCGGCGCTGCATTCGAATCCTTGGCGGGTGTGGTCGCGGAATTCACTCGGCTGAAACTGCCTCAGTTCAGGTTTATTAAGAGATTTTTAATGCCTGATCGCCCCAAATTTACATGCATTCCGGGCCTTTAAGCAATGCGGATCGGCCCGTGACGAGACACCCACGTCACAGATTTATACCCCTTCCCGTACCGCATTTCGTTGACTCTATGGGACGTTTCGATTATCCTAAAGACCTTGTGCGGTGTTGCGCCTGGGGTTTGTCGATGGGCTCTCATAGAGACATTCAAGTCTATGAGGCAAAGTAGGTTAGCCCGGACCCAGCCGATTGAATTTCCTTAACGGATTCGACCGGAACAGGCACCTTCTGTGAAGTGAAAGTCAGTTTCACAGAGTCAGGAGCCCCTCGGAGGGCGAACTTCGCAGTCCTCACCCGAACAGGATTGTTTGGAAGTGGGTGAAATCGATTCCCATGCGCGGATGCCATGGGCAAAGGCGCTTTGCGCCGCAGTTTTTAGTTAGAGGGCAGGAGACAGATGAGCACCTTCGTTCCGAGCGGCAAGGATATTGACCGCAAATGGTTTGTGGTTGACGCCAGCGGCCAGACCCTGGGCCGGCTGGCAACCAAGGCTGCCGACGTGCTGAGCGGCAAGCTTAATCCCAGGTACGTGCCGTACATCGATATGGGCGATCACGTAATCGTCATCAACGCCGAAAAGGTTCGCCTGACCGGCTTGAAGAGCCAGAAGAAAGTTTATCGCCGCTACACCGGTTTCCCCGGCGGATTGCGCGAAGAGGAATTTACCCGCCTCCTTGCCCGCAAGCCGGAAAAGATTCTCGAAGAGGCAATCAAGGGCATGCTGCCGAAATCGAAACTCGGCCGCGCCATGGGTTCAAAGCTTAAGGTCTATCGCGGCGACAAGCACCCCCACCTGGCGCAACAGCCAGTGGCGCTTGAGGTCGCGTAAGAGCACTCGCTGGCAGCTACCTGCTAGCCTGGAAAATTTCAAGATTTCCGCTTTGGTTTCTAGCTGGGAGCTAGAGGCTGGAAGCTAGGAGCTAAAGAGAGAATGGCAGATTTGGTTCAGTATTACGGGACGGGGCGCCGCAAGTCGGCGATTGCCCGCGTGTTCCTGCGTCCGGGTACCGGCGAGTGGAAGGTGAACGGCAAAGCTTTCGAAGAGTATTTCGTTACCGAGCAGCAGCGCGTCGCCGCCAAGAAGACTTTGAATGTTGTCGAGCTGGCTTCAAGCTTTGATGTGGTCACTACCGTCAGCAGCGGCGGAGTCGCCTCACAGGCCGACGCAGTGAAGATGGGCATTGCCCGTGCACTGATCCTGTTCAATCCCGAGTTGAGAAAGGCGCTCAAGGCCGAAGGCCTGCTGACCCGCGACGCTCGCGTCAAGGAGCGCAAGAAGTACGGTCAGAAGGGCGCTAGGAAAAGATTCCAGTTCAGCAAACGCTAGTCGCTGGCTGGTGTTTTGGCGGGAATGGCGATTGGATACGGAGTAACCAGGAGTTCGGGCTCGTTACTCCCTATTCCCTGATCCCTACTCCCTGGTTGTTAAATCCCCGCGTAAGCGGGTTCAATCTGGGCCAGACGAAGGTTAGCCCGGATGCAATCCACGAAGGAGGCCAATGGCCACGATCACCATGAAGGAGCTGCTCGAAGCGGGTGTTCACTTCGGGCATCAGACGAAGCGCTGGAATCCCAAGATGAAGGAATACATCTTCGGCGAGCGCAACGGAATTTACATCATCGACCTGCAAAAGACGCTCAAGCTTTTCAAGGATGCGTCGAAGTTTGTCACAGAGCTGTGCGGGAGCGGCAAGACGATTCTTTTCGTCGGCACCAAGCGCCAGGCGCAGGATGCGGTTGCCGAGGAAGCTAATCGCGCCGGAATGCCGTACATCAACCAGCGTTGGCTGGGCGGCCTGCTGACCAACTGGGTGACAGTGCAGAAGTCGGTGAAGCGCCTTCAGGAACTGGATGACATGGCCACGGACGGCCGTTATGAACTGCTGACCAAGAAGGAAGTGATCCGCCTCGAGCGCGAGCGCAAGCACCTTCAGGCGAACCTGGCAGGCATCAAGAACATGAAGCGGCTTCCAGACGCGCTCTTCATCGTCGACTCGAACAATGAGGCGATCGCGGTGAAGGAAGCGCGCAAACTGGGCATCCCGGTTGTCGCCGTTGTCGATACAAACTGCGATCCAACCGTGGTCGATTACGTAATTCCGGGTAACGACGATGCGCTTCGTGCCATCCGCCTCTTCACCTCCAAGATTGCCGACTCGGCAGCCGAGGGCGTCAATCTGGTGAATGACAAGGCCTTCGCAGCAGAAGAAGCTCCCGCGGCAGCGGAAGCCGAGGGCGAAGCGCTTGCAGAAGCGGCCCCGGTCGAAGATATCGATTTCGAAGCGCAGGTCAGCGGCGTGCGCAAGGCTCCGGCAGCCGAAGCGGCGCTGGAAGAGGAAGTTGCCGAACGCGCCCTGTAAGTTCTTTAGCACACCGGAACAAGCGTGGCCGCGCAGTCTGGTTGCCACGCTTTTCTTTTGGCGCCTGTAGTGCGGCCCAAGCCTCCGGCGCGACAAACAAATAGTCAGGCAGACGAACTGTTCTTAACGAGAAGGAAGCGAGAAATGACTGTGGCAGAGAAGATAGATGCAAAATTGGTAAAGGACCTCCGCGAAAAATCTGGCGCGCCCATGGGCGACTGCCTCAAAGCTCTGCAGGAGACTAAAGGCAATATCGAAGACGCGTTTGTGGTGCTGCGCAAGCGTGGCATGGCATCCGCGCAGAAAAAGGCCGCTCGCACCACCAACGAAGGTGCAGTGGGAACCTATATCCACGCCGGCGGCAAAATCGGCGTAATGGTCGAGGTTAACTGCGAGAGCGACTTCGTTGCGCGTACTGAGGACTTCCAGGAACTCCTGAAAGACATCGCGATGCACATCGCCGCCAGCGATCCTCGCTATGTAAAGCCCGAAGACGTCACGCCCGAGGATCTCGAACGCGAGAAGGAGATCTATCGCGCTCAGGCTGCGGCCAGCGGCAAGCCTGCAAACATCATCGAGAAGATGATTGAAGGCAAGATGGCGAAGTTCTACGAAGAGGTTTGTCTCCTCGAGCAGCCTTTCATCAAGGACCAGGCCGTCAGCATCAAGGAACTGATCGCTCAGAAGGTCGGCAAACTCGGCGAGAATATCACCATTCGCCGTTTCGCCCGCTTCAAGGTTGGTGCACCCGACTGGACCGTGGCGCAGACCAGGGCAGCCGAAACAGCAGCCGCCGAATAACAGAGATTCATCCCTGGGGGGTGGATGCAAGTGGCGAGCACCCGGAGTGCGAACTCCGGGTGTTCGTTTTTTGGGCAGCGGTGATCAAGCGGTCGAATGCGCCCCTGAACTGGCGACCTGTACCGGAACGGCTCCAAACCGCCGCGCCCTATGCCGAAATTCGTTTATGGCATCTTCCAAATCCGAAGAATCAAAATCCGGCCACATGCGATTACTGAAAAGAAGCTCCGCATAAGCCGATTCCCACAGCAGGTAATCGGACAGCCGCTTTTCGCCGCCCGTCCTGATGAGCAAATCGACCTCGCCGCAATTCGAGGTGAGTGCCTGCGTGATGATGGCTCGCACCCCATCGCTATTCATCGCTTCCCCCCGAACTCTATCGAGAGCAGCAGCCGCAGCAGTCGCGATGGAAGTGCGCGACGAGTAATCGACCGCGATCCGAAGGCGCAGCTTACTCACGCGTGAAGTCGCGAGTTCGCAATGCTCGATTTCTCGCAGCAGCGCTCGCGGAATCCGGTCGCGACGCCCAATCACTTCGAGCCGCACGCCGCTCTTCCGAAGCCGCTCACATTCAAGCCGAAGAAATGCGCGAATAATCCAGAAGATGCTTTGCACTTCCTGTACCGGTCGTGCCCAGTTGTCCGATGAGAATGCATACATCGTTAAAACGCCGATGCCCAGGTCGGGCGCGCTCTCAACGGTACGACGAACGGCCGCAACTCCCGCGCGGTGACCCGCTACTCGCGCCAGTCCCTGGTGCGTTGCCCAGCGTCCGTTCCCGTCCATAATGCTCCCGACATGAATGCCGGCTTCCTTCGCGAACTCCATGAGCCTTACCTCGGGGAAGGGATG
>Ga0105240_10007689_pt1 | contig 15596 bp, 21 predicted proteins | sample KBSC54metaG_FD_80426 | JGI IMG/M metagenome (GOLD analysis project Ga0105240, IMG submission 80426) | Corn rhizosphere microbial communities from Kellogg Biological Station, Michigan, USA - KBS C5-4 metaG | ecosystem: Host-associated > Plants > Roots > Rhizosphere > Soil | place: Michigan, USA... | reverse complement strand
TCCCCACGCTTTCGCGCCTCAGTGTCAGAACTTGCCTAGCTAGCTGCCTTCGCCATTGGTGTTCTTCCCGATATCAACGCATTTCACTGCTACACCGGGAATTCCGCTAGCCCCTGCAAGACTCAAGCTCGATGGTTTCCCACGCAGCCAATCGGTTGAGCCGATTGATTTAACGCAAGACTTCTCGAGCCACCTACACGCCCTTTACGCCCAGTCATTCCGAATAACGCTTGGACCCTACGTATTACCGCGGCTGCTGGCACGTAGTTAGCCGGTCCTTATTCCCCTGGTACCGTCATAATCTTCCCAGGGAAAAGGAGTTTACGACCCGAAGGCCTTCATCCTCCACGCGGTGTCGCTGCATCAGGCTTTCGCCCATTGTGCAAGATTCCTAACTGCTGCCTCCCGTAGGAGTATGGACCGTGTCTCAGTTCCATTGTGACTGGTCGCGCTCTCACGCCAGTTACCCGTCGTAGCCTTGGTAAGCCATTACCTTACCAACTAGCTGATGGGAGTACGGCCGCTCCCGGACCGAAATTCTTTACTCGACGTCTTGCGACGCCGAGACTATCGGGCATTAGACAGCCTTTCGACTGCTTATTCCCGAGTCCGGGGTACGTTCCGTACCATTACTCACCCGTTCGCCGCTAGCCCTTGCGGGCCCGCTCGACTTGCATGTGTTAGGCACACCGCCAGCGTTCATTCTGAGCCAGGATCAAACTCTACATAAAAGCAGAGTAAAATTGTGCTCTACAAACAAATTTCAAACAATATACATCACGTTAGTTGCTAACGTGATTCGATCACGTTCCTGCAACCATGCGATGGCTGACGTCCTTCGTACGATCGATGCACGTTCGAGCTAGCAAATGCCAGTCGACCGATGATCGTCGAAGGTATCGTTTGTTTAAGAACGTAGGATCTGCAGTCCGAAAGTTTTGGCACAAAAAACGCTGCGGAGGCGCAGCGCCGTGTCCGCATAAGTCTGTTTGCGCTGTTAATCTTAGGGTTACCATACAGAACCCCCTTGCAAGGAGGGATGATACGCAAAGCTTTGGGGTGTGTCAACCCCTGAAAAGGGACGGATTCTGGAATATGTCCGAGCAAAGAAGTGGCCCGGCAAGCTGCCGGGCCAAATAGTGGGATTGCGTTCATTCTGATGGTTCGTTTTGGGCGGAAAGAATCCGGGTTCGTTCTTTCGGACAATCCCCTTCGGTGCAGCCGAGCAGAATATGTTCGGTGATCAGGTACTCTTGATGCTCGGTGAGTTGTTCGGCACTGTTTTTATAGGTAAGAAACTCCCCGTGGGTCATGCTGTGATATTCCACAGTAAGACTCCCTCCGTATGATCATCGATCAACTTACTCGACAGCAGTTTTAGGTTGATTTTGCAGGTTGTACTTGAGGCAAAAGTTTTCCAAAGCTTGTTGCTCGGTGGAACCTTTGGCTTCATGGGTTGGGTTGGCGGTATCCCAGGCAATCCAGAGACCTGGTATCCCTTGGTAAACTTCGACGGTTTCCAACATGTCACACCCCCTTCAGTCCATCGGCGCTACAGCATCTTAGGAAAGACCCCTTGCTTGAGTTTGGCGATTTTCTTCTGTTCTTCTCTGTCCTCGCGAACTTTTGGGCATAAACCGAGTCCACAGCCACTGAGCGCGTGAGCAATCATTTTGTCCAGAAAGTCTTGGGGCACTCGTTTGCCAATGAGCGTCCAGCAGACAACCATTTTTTGCGAGTACTCAAAATCATGATGGTTCAAGAACGTGATTTCCCTTCATATGAATCATTGGAATAGGCTGCTGGGTTAACTCTGGTCGTTTATTCCAGTCAATCGCTTTGCCGTCGAGCCGAGCATAGGTAGCGTAGGAAATTGGACAACCCAGCATCCGGTCGTACACCCGCATGGCAACTTCAAGGTTGCCAGCTGGATCAGTTTGCAGGTTGAGTATTCGCACACCACGATAGTCGGGTGTTCGAGGCAGTTGGACAAAGAGTGTTTCGTGCACATACACACGAAAAGGCTCTTCATCGGGGATAAAACAGGGTGTCACAAGCTCGTTACTCTCTCCGTACGAAAACCAGGTCAGCACGCCAATGAGCAGTCGCGGTTTCAGTATGGGAAACGCCGCTTCATGTAAACGGACCACTCGAATCATTGGACCAAGCACCCGAGCTGCCATACGTCGTTCGACCTCCAATCTGTAAATGTACCGGGCTCCCTGCGCCAGGTTGGAGATACTACGCGCATTTTGAAAAACAAACAACGACCCTAGATTGGGCCGTTGTTTTCGGAAAGCTTCGAACTACTTTTTGTCAGCGGTTGCGTCACCCTGACGCGTAATCACTCGGTCAATCACCCCATACTCTTTCGCCTCGGCAGCGGTCATGTAGTAATCACGATCGGTATCTTTTTCAATCTGTTCGATTGGCTTGCCGGTGTGCTCAGCCAAAATCCGATTCATGGTTTCTTTCACCTTCAAGATTTCTTCGGCCTGAATCTTAATATCGGTCGCCTGCCCGGTCGCGCCACCCATTACCTGGTGAATCATAATCTTTGAGTTAGGCAAAGCAAAACGCTTGTTCTTTGCGCCACCAGCCAGCAAAAACGCGCCCATACTGGCCGCCATGCCAACCACTGTTGTCGACACGTCAGGCTTAATAAACGTCATGGTGTCGTAAATTGCCATGCCAGCGGTAACGGAACCGCCAGGACTGTTGATGTACAACGAAATATCTTTTTTCGGATCTTCTGATTCCAAAAATAGCAGCTGAGCGATCACCAAATTCGACACCGTGTCATCAATTGGTCCACCCAGAAAAATGATTCGCTCTCGAAGCAGTCGTGAATAAATATCATACGCTCGTTCGCCCATTGGCGACTTTTCGATGACGGTTGGAACCAAATAATTTGCGCGTGGTTCAATCATTGAGCTCCTTTCTTGTACTACACGAACCGAAGCCTATTTCTTCTTAGGTGAGACGTAGCTAATCAGCTTGTCCACGGTCTGGTGCATAACATCGCGTTGCTCTTCGGGAGTTTTGGCGCCACCAACTGGTACGAGCTTCTCTTTTTGCGCCACCTCGCCCAGAATCAATCCAGCCTTTACCGATCGCTCACATTCATCGGTCAGTGTCGCGCGGAGTGATTCGATTTTTCCTTGGTGGCGTTCGGCCAAGAACTTATCAAAGGTAACACCGAGTTGTTCACGAATTGATTCCACCCGACGATCGATTTCTTGTTCAATTAAGCTCTGAGGGATTTCTACCTTGACCGACTTTTCAAGCGCTTCAACGATTGCTTGTTCATGGTCGTGGTGTTGGCGTTCTTTCTTTTCATTCTCGATGCCCGCTTTCAACGCGGTCGTTAACGCTTCGACCGTATCGTGACCAAAGGTCTTGGCGAATGCATCATCGAGGGTTGGCATACTCACCGATTCAACTTCGAGACAATCAACCGTAAATTCAATCGACCGTTTGTCGACTTTTAGCTTGAACGATTTCGATTCGCCCTTTTTCAGACCAACGAGGTTTTCTTGAAACCCTGGAATCAGCGGCGTATCACCAAGAATAATTGGGTAGTGCTGACTGGTCAAATCGTCTTGGACAACACCTTTTTCCTTGCCGGTAAAATTAAGCTCAACTCGGTCACCATCGGCAGCTGGCCGATCAACAATTTCAAACGAAGCAGCTTGCAAACGAAGTCGGCGCAACACGATTTGCACGTCTTCGTCAGTCGCGTCAGTTGATTCGCTTGTCAGTTTTACTTTCAGCTTTTTGTAATCGCCAAGTTCTATTACTGGCAATACATCAACGGTGGCGTCGTACACCAATTTTTCGTCAACGCCGAATTCATGAATGGCCACCGCTGGCTGCGTGAGCGGCACCAGTTTTTCTTCGTGGACTGCACGGTAGTAGGTATCGACAATCGCAAGGTTCACCGCTTCTTGGGTGTAGCGATCAATACCAATTTGATCAAGTATCATCGACTTGGGCGCGGCACCTGGGCGAAAACCTTTAATTTGCACACTCGATGCTAACCGTTCGTACGCGCGACCGAAGTATTCAACCATCTGTTTCTCGTCAACTTCAACGTGAAGTTGCACCGCTGACTTTGGGAGTTTTTTGGTGGTAATATTCATAGTTGTGTGACTATACCAGGGATAATTGACCGAGAAAAGAGCTTAAACGGCGCTCGTTCGCGCATACCGACTTCGCTGAATTGCTTCAATGCCAACCAACTTTTGGCCAGCCAAGTATTCGACCGATGCGGTATCGCCCTGGCAATATAATTCATCATTGGAAACGCCAATCCCCTGCATAAGTGCCACTGTTTCGTCGCCGACCACCACCTTCGTTGCTGCTAATGACGATCGCATTGCTTCGGCCAATGCTACTGAACCGAAATGGAACGATTCAAGCTGAGTTGATGTTACGCCAACCGTGCCAGCAAACAGGATTGACTGTGCCTCGGCAATCGACCGAGCGTATCGAGTACGACTATTCGGACCAATATCCATAATTCGGCCGGCCCGCCACACAAAATCGGTTGGTAGCGTTAGCCGATCACCAACAATGCCGTCGAGCTGCTTAGCCGCGTCAGCATCTGATCCACTCACCACCGTGCGCTGGACGTCGACACCGCGGCCGGCCAAAAAGGCGTTCGCTACCGCGCCGCCAACTAAGATTTCATCCGCACTATCAACTAGTCGACGGATTAGCCGCAATTTTGACGGCACTTGGTTTCCTCCAACTACTGCCACGAATGGATGGTTTGGCGAAAGTACCAGCCGATCAAGACGAGAGAGTTCGCGCTGTGCCGGTTCGCTGAGTTCGGTTGGAATACATTTAGGGACCGACGCGATACTCGATACTGAATCGTTCAGCGATCGGATATCGTCAATGAAATACCGGTGACCGATCGCCCCAAGCTGCCTGGCCAACACTTGATCGTTCGCCATTTCGCGAGGATCGAACATTAGATTTTCAAGCAGACAAATCTGCGGAGTCACTCGATATGCCGGAATCTGAACCGTTGGCAACGACACCAACGATGGTCCTGTAGTGTGGCCGAGCGTTTGGCCGAGCGCAGTGGCAAGCTCCAGAAATTGGAGCGATTCATTATTGGTTCGAATCCTGGCGAATGAATCTCTGGGCGCAATGACTGGACGACCACGACTTCCAACCAATACCACCGATTCAGTGGTATTGAGCGACGTTATTGCCTGAATAATTCGTTGAATGATTGAAGCTTGCGAACGAACATCGGTTGTCGTGTCGTAATTCGCATCAATTCGAATAAGAGTTGTCGGAGGGTTGGTCCGCGGACCAATCATACGGCGGCTCGACTTCCCCCTTTGGCGTGCATGGCATCAAGTACTGCCAATCCCGTACCGCTCACCACCGCTAACGACGCGCCGCCGCCAGTCGAAACGTGCGTGAACTCATTGTCGAGCCCAAACTGGTGAACGGCCTCGCTCGTGTCACCGCCGCCAACAATCGTGGTTGCTTGCTTATTGTGCGCAATCGCCGTGGCAACCGCCTTGCTGCCAGCTGCGTATTCACTGGTGGTATTCACGCCCATAGTACCATTCCAGAACACGGTCTTCGCTGTACGAATTATCTCGGCAAATCGAGCCTGAGTGGCTGGGCCAATGTCAAAGAATCCGTGACCAGTGGGGGCACTATCTGGGCCAAGAACTACCACTTCGGTGATAGTCGGATGTAACTGATCGTCACCCGCCATAAAGTCAGTTGGCAAAATGAGCTTGTCGCCTGCCCGTTCACTCAATTCTCGTGCCAGCACCAACGGATCGAGCGCTTGTCCATCAATGGGTGCCGATTCAACCATTGATGCACCAACGTCGCCACCACGAGCACGAATGAACACGTTGGCAATCGCACCACCAATCAGCACCTGGTTGGCTGCATCAATCAGTTTGCGAAGGAGCTGCATTTTGTCAGTAATCTTGGCACCACCCATGACCACCACAAATGGTGGTTCCGGGCTAGTAGTCACGCGATTCAGCGCGGTGAGTTCGGCAACCATAAGCGGACCAAGTACTGTCGGGAGCCGTTCCACCAGACCAACCGTCGAAGCATGATTACGATGCGCTTGGGCAAATGCGTCGAATACACAAACCTCGCCAAGTGCGGCGAGCTGATCGGCAAACTGCGGATCGTTGGCCGATTCTTCAGGATGAAAGCGAGTATTCTCGAGTAGCACAATCTGACCAGGCGCAAGTTGACTGACTGCCTGCGTAACTGAATCACCAACGCAGTCGTCGAGCTTATGAACGGGTAAATTAAGTAACTGGTTTAGACGTTCGGCGACCGGATCCATTCGCAGCTCGCTTACCACTTGCCCCTTCGGCCGGCCCAACCAACCACCGCAAATCACCACGGCGCAACCATTCGCAAGAAGCTGCTGAATGGTTGGCACAGTTACCCGAAGCCGCGTGTCGTCAGCAACAACGGTTTTGCCATTCGTTGTCGTCAGTGGCACATCGTATGCCACCCGTAACAAGACTCGCTTGCCAGCGAGCACTTGGTCATCAATAGTGGGAAGTCCGTCGTACGCCATGTATCGATCCTACGCAACCGGACAGGTTAGGACAAGTGACCAGCGACTTCTTCAGCCATTTCCACCAAACGCATGGTGTAACCAAATTCATTGTCGTACCAGGCAAACACTTTCACCATGTTGCCAACCACTTTCGTCAGCCCCAAATCAACAATCGCCGAATACGGACTACCAATAATATCGCTGGAAACAATCGGTTCGTTGGTAGCAGTGAGAATTCCTTGCCATTTTGGATCAGCGGCTGCTTGGGTGAAAGCGTCGTTGAGCCGTTCTACCGTGACCGCTTCTTTCAGTACCGCCGTCACGTCTGAAATTGAACCGCAGGCAACTGGGACCCGAAGCGATACGCCGTCGAAAATACCATCGAGACTCGGTATCGCTTGGGCAACTGATTTTGCAGCACCGGTCGTGGTTGGCACAATATTCATTCCGGCGGCGCGAGCTCGTCGCAGATCTTTATGTGGACTATCTTGCAAGCGTTGATCAGCAGTATAGGCATGGACCGTGGTCATGAGTGCTGTTTCGACACCAAAAGCCGATTCAAGTACAGCCATTACTGGCGCTAAGCAGTTTGTGGTACAACTGGCGTTTGAGATTATCGTTTCCGAACCAATTTTGTCGTTATTTACACCACGAACGAACAGTTTTGGTGGATTTTCACCAGCGCCTGGTGCGGAAATAATCACCGCTTTCGCACCAGCGGTTACGTGCTCTTGGGCTTGTGATCGTTCTAAGTACTTCCCAGTTGATTCAATCACCACATCGACGTCCAAATCCTTCCAAGGCAACTGTGCCGCTTCTTTTATGGCAAACGTTTTCGTAAGCTGGCCGTTGACCGTTATTCCCTGATCACTGGCTTCGACTGGTTTGGCAAACATGCCGTATGTCGAATCGTAGCGCAGCAAATGAGCAAGAGTTTCGGTGTCAGCCAAGTCATTCACGGCAACAACCTGCACATTCGGTCGAGCAGATAAAATTCGAAAGGCAGTCCGACCAATGCGACCAAAACCGTTTATAGCAATTTTTATCATACGACTCCTTTGTCCTTACTGAGATCGACGAGTATGGAAGGCGGAAGCGATCGATAGAAACTCACCCGCATTCAAGCTTGCGCCACCAACTAGCAGCCCATCGAGGCCCTTGGCATGAGCAAACCGATCAGCATTTTGTGCGGTCACGCTACCGCCGTAGAGCATGGTCATATCGGCGCTCACTGCTGCGCCAAGATAATCATCAACGGTCGAACGCAGTTCACGAAGTACTGATTCAACGTACGGGAGTTCGGCTGGTTGCGACCCACCAATTGCCCAGACCGGCTCGTAGGCAACAATTACCTGGGACAGTTCTTCTTTTGACATCCCCTGAACTGCGTCACGAAGCTGTTCAAAAATATCCGACGCAGCATCGCCACGCCGTGGCTTTAGCCGCCCCGATCGGTCGGTGGTCAGCCGACGGAATTCGCCAACACAAACAATTGGTCGAATGGCATAGCGTAAGGCGCCTCGAACTTTTTTACCAATTAAAATATTGTCTTCTCGTTGATACACGCGTCGCTCTGAGTGACCGACAATGGCAAACTGGGCCAACTGTGAAAGCTGGCTTGCTGATACCTCGCCGGTGTAGCGACCGTCTTTACCTGGCCAAAGATTCTGCGCGCCGAGCTTAAGATTTTCGGCCGAATGTTCGATTACTTCGGCGATTGGATACAACCACACGGTTGGCGGGCAAATTGCCACCGTTACATCACTTGGCACTGCGTGCATACCATTACGAATCCGCGTGGCGAGTACCACGGCATCAGGTAAATTCGTATGCATTTTCCAGTTACCGATCACCAAGCGCTCGCGCATGTCCCTCCTTAGCGCTGCCGAAAGCTAGTGTGTCTATCTACAATAACAGATCTAGGCTCGTTCCTTTTCAACTGCGGCGACCACGTCGGTCGGCGCTACCAGAATTGGCGTATCGCTCTTACGAGCTTTTACTTCGATTGAACCTTGAGCCAGCGAACGTTCGCTAATTACCACTCGTACCGGAATACCGAACAAATCAGCATCAGCTAACTTCGCGCCAACACTGGCTTCTGGGCGATCATCGTACAGCACCGAGTAGCCGGCGCGTTCCAGAAGAACTGCGGTATCGTCGGCCACATCTGCCTTGGTTCGCATTAAATTCACCACATGCACGTCGTACGGAGCAATGGCTTGCGGCCAAATAATGCCATGGTCGTCGTGGCTACATTCAACCACTGCGCCTACCAAACGGCTAATGCCAATGCCATAGCAACCCATAAGTACTGGCGTGGTTTTACCCTCTTTGTCGGCAATCGTCCAATTGATCGCACTCGAGTACTTGGCGCCCAGCCGGAAAGTGTTACCAACCTCAATGCCTTTAATTTCTTGAATTGAACCGTCGCCATTTGGGCAAGTATCACCAGCTTTCACCGTGGCAATTTCTTTATTCTCAGCAAAGTCACAATGGTCACATCGGAAAATGGTATCTTCGCCAACTGGCGCTTCAACCGTGAATTCGTCGGACGGTTCTGGAGAAAACACGCCGCCGAGTGCTTTCACTCGAAAGGCATTCAGGCCGACGCGAGAGAAAACTCGCATGTAGGCGGCTACTACTTGTTCGTAATAGTTATCGAGTTCGGTTGCGTCGGTATGAAAGCTGTACATATCTTTCATGCGGAATTCGCGGCCACGCAGCAGGCCCGACTTGGCGCGCGGTTCGTCACGGAATTTGGTCTGAATTTGAAACACCGATTTTGGCACGTCGCGGTAGCTACGCACAAATTGCGACACCAATGGCGTGACAATTTCTTCGTGGCTAAAGCCAAGGCCAAAATCGCGACCACCGTTGTCTTTTAATTGAAACTGCACCTGCGTGCCTGGATCAGTCCAGCGACCAGTGGCTTCCCAAGGCGCCTTTGGCGTTAGACCCGGCATGAGCACTTCTTCGCTACCAATGGCAGTCATTTCTTCGCGCACAATGGTTTCGATCTTGGTAAGTACCCTGAGCCCCATTGGCAGATAGCTGTAAATACCCGCGGCAAGCTTGTTTACAAAACCACCGCGCTCAAGCAATTGGGCGTTAGCACTCGCTTCGTCTTTCGAAACATCTTTGCGACTCTTGGTGAGTAACCGACTTTGACGATCAATCATGATGGGCTAATCTTACTCCCTATCAGGTTCAGAAGACAAGAGCTTGCGGTAGTGCTCAAGAATGCGCTGTCCAACCACTTTTTGTTCATCGAGCGTTTTGGTCGCAACATATTCGCTCAGCGGATTGCCCGGAAAATCCGTCGCGATTATTGGCGACATGCCAGCTGCTACGCCGCTCCCAAAAAGTTCGTGGTACAGACCAATGGTGTTTGGCTTTGGATACGCTGCCGGATTCATTGCGTGAAGTTCTGTCGCTAATTCGAGAAAATCTGGACCAAAAACGCCGAACGATTCAAGAAACCGATCAGGATCGTCACTCATCAATTGAACTACCTGTTTCAGCTGGTTTGGAATAGGATTTTCAATCGGCTCGTGACCTTGTTCTGGGTTCATTATTCTCCAATCATCTGCGGATCTGTTCGTTCGGTTTGGAGCATATCGTTCAACGCTTGCACGTCGTTATACTTGGCAAATCGGTGGTGGTACCTTGGCGCCGAGTAGTCTTCGCCAGCCTTGTGCTGAATTGGACACCAGTAGAGTTCGGTCATGGCAGCTATCACCGATGCGTAATGGACTAATCCGTTTGCATAGCCGCAGTACATACAATTGATTTTCGAAGCTCCTGACAAATACTTCAGCCGCTGCCGATCAATGCGCACGTACCGGCTACGCGGCACTACAGCAATGCCGTAGAGCGGGAAACAAACATGATGGTAGATTTCAAGGCAGACATCGAACAACACGAGTGGCACAAGCATCGCATAAATAAACGGGGCAGAAATGATAATCCGCATAGCCCCAATCCGCCGGGCGTTCACCCTTTCAATGGCAACATTCGTCATAGTTTTCCTAGAAAAATCGGCCGATATCGCGCACGGTAATCGCGATAAAAAATATCATTAACAGCCAAAACCCAACCGCGTGAGCAATCGCTTCGTAGCGTTCATGAACGACTTTCCGACGAAAGATTCCTTCGAGGACCACGAAAAGTGCACGACCACCGTCGAGTCCAGGGAATGGAATCACATTCACCAGCGCCAGGTTGACGCTAATCATTGCTGCTAACTGAATCACGTAAGTAAAACCAAGTTGAATTGCTTCGCCCGTAAAGACGAAGATCCCGACTGGCCCGGTTACTTCGGGAGCAATCTTGGCGTGGCCAAACAGGCCAACCACGAAATCTTTCAAGAATCGCCCCATGGCCATCACAATGTGGCCAGTTTCTACCACGCTAATGCGCAGTGCCGTGATTGGATTCGTTTTAATAATGGTCGCTTCGGCAAGCCCAACCCCAAATGCAGGGCCGCTGATTGCCAAATGCGGCAAAACGGTTCGTTCAACGCCCGCATGTGAAATGGTAATTGGTACCGTTTGACCACGGTGACTCGCTGTAAAATCCTGAAGTGCAGCAGCGCTTTCGAAACCAAGCACAGTGTCGCCGGTCACCACACCAGCTTGGTTTGCGGCCGATCCAGCTTCAACGGTGGTGATAATCACGTTCGTTGGTACATTCAGGCCCAACTGACTCGGTGTTGAAACTACCGGTGGCATGCCAATAGAGAAACCAACAGTCAGCAACGTAACCGCGAGCAGCAGGTTCATAACCACGCCAGCAATAATTACGGTCAACCGGGTTGCGACACTAGCGCTAGCGAACGACCCCTTACCCTGAGTCTGTTCATCTTCACCGTACAACTTTACATAGCCACCAAGGGGAATGCTGCCGAGCGCGTATTCGGTTTCGCCGATTTTTTTCTTAAAAATATGCGGCGGAAAGAAAATCGAAAACTGCTCGACCCGGATTTTGGCGAGCTTCGCCACCCAAAAGTGGCCGAGTTCGTGCGCAATCACGAGACCCGAAAGAATTAACACAAAAACAAGTGCGGTAATAAGCATGGTTGTAGTATGCCGAAAGTTTCGCAAATCGGAAATTGGATAGCACAGAAAACGCCCCTTCAAGGGGGCGTTTTACTCGTGTCGATACCAGTCTAAATCGTGTTGAGTTCTTGGGCCTTCGCACTCACGCGGTCGTCGACCAATTTATTCTGGGCGGCGATGAGTGTGTTCAGCTGCTTTTCTGCATCAAAGAGGTCATCTTTGGTGGCATTGCCAGCTTTCTCGTCGGCCTTGGCCGTTTCGAGCGCTTCGTGTCGCACCTGGCGCATTGCCACCCGCGCTTCTTCAGCGAGCGAGCTGACGAGCTTAATCAGCTGATCACGGCGTTCGCTTGACATGGTTGGTAAATTCAGCCGTACACCAGCACCGTCGTTGACTGGGTTAATACCCAGCTCTGCTTCACGAATGGCCACTTCGATTTGATTCAAAATGCCCTTATCCCAAGGCGTAATCAAAATCTGCGTTGGTTCCGGCACGGTAATCGACGCTACCTGCTTAAGCGGCATTTTGGTGCCGTACGATTCCACCAGAATCCCATCAACAATACCGGCGTTCGCCCGGCCAGTGCGAACTTTCGTTAACTCATCGTCAAACCGCGCAATCACTTCAGTCATTCGTCGCTTGGCTTCATCCATGGAAATCATTTGGCCTCCGGGGTGATGATTGAACCAATCGTCTCGCCGTTCAACACCTTCGTCAAGTTGGCTGGGTCTTTAATGGAAAAAACAATCGTCGTTAGATTAGCGTCATTCGCTTGCTTCAGCGCTTCTTCGTCCATAATCCCAAGATTTTCCGTAAGGGCGCGCTGGTACGAAAGATCGGCGATCTTCACCGCCTCTGGGTTTTTCGATGGATCAGCCGTATACACGCCATCGACGGTATGAGTTGCCTTTAAAATTGCTTCGGCATGAATGGCTGCAGCTACTTGAATTGACGCGGTGTCGGTTGAAAGCCCCGGCTTGCCAGTACCGCCAGCTAAAATCGCAATTGTTCCCGATTCCACGGCCGTTGCTACCGCAGTATCGGAATACGGCTGGACATAGCGGGTATCCGCAAAGGCCGAGGTAAATAGTTCACTCTTTACGCCACTTGCCTGCAACACGTCTTGAAGCCACAACCCATTAAAGAGGGTACCGAGAATTCCTCGGCCGTCGGCCAAGGTTCGATTGAGCTTTTCGTCTTGCGGTGAGCGTCGTGTTTTGTAAAAACGGAAAAGATTGCCACCACCAACCACAATAGCTAGCTGGTGCCCGGCATCTTGCACCTGTTTAATCACCTCGGCGAGCTGCCACAGGTAGTCACGATCAACAACATCAGATCCTGAACCCTTCAGGACCTGGCCGGAAAGCTTAAGTAAAGCGCGCATGGCCTACAGGCCGCAAACGGTTGGACTGCCCGACACTTCGAACCGAGCAAAGCTGGTAATCTTAATGTGTTCGCCCAAAACTTGCGTGGCTTCATGGAGCAGATCTTGGATCGTCTTCGTGTCGTCTTTTACAAACAACTGTTCCAAGAGCACAATTTCGCTGGCAAACTTGTCGATTTTTCCGGCAACAATCTTTTCGATAATCTCAACTGGCTTGCCCTGCACTTGTTCGCGGGCTGCAGCTTGTTCGCCTTCGAGTAAGCTTGCAGGAATCTGGTCGCGACTAATGTAGGTTGGATTCATTGCTGCCACATGTAGACACAGATCCATGCCGAGTTCGCTAAATTTGTCTGATCGGGCGACAAAGTCAGTTTCTGAATTTAGCTGCAACAACACGCCAACTTGTGAGTTGCCGTGAATGTAACTAAAGACTTTGCCTTCAGCGGCTTCGCGGCCAGCCTTCTTGGCTGCCTTCATTGCACCCTGTTTCTTCAGTAGCTCAATGGCTTGTTCGGCATCGCCATTGGCTTCAATCAATGCGCGCTTAGCGTCCATAATGCCAACGCCGGTGCGTTCACGCAGATTCTGAACATCCTTCGCAGTAATGTCCGCCATATCACTCCTTCTTGCGTCGGTTTACTTCGACGACTTTTTGGCTTTGGTAGGGGCCGCAGTTTTGGTAGCGACGGCCTTTTTGGCAGCAGGTTTTTTGGCTGGCTTTGGTTCTTCAGCCGCAGGTGCTTCGGCAACCGGCGCTTCAATAGCGACTGGTTCGTTCACCGGCGTTGCAGCAACTGGAGCCGCAGTTTCTGGAGCAGCAACTGGCGTTGGCTTTGGCGCTGTCATAGCAGCATCTTTAATTGCATCGAGGATCAGTTGAACCGTTTTGGCAGAATCGTCATTGGCCACAATCGGCATTGTGACATCGTCTGGGTTAGCATTTGTGTCAACAATGGCAACCACTGGAATCTTCAATCGGCGCGCTTCGGCCAAGGCGTTCGCTTCTTCGTGGGTGTCAACAATTACCATGCAGTCAGGCACGCGAGTGAGCTTTTTAATACCACCCAGCGCGCGAGTCAGGCGGTTGTATTCCCGCTGCAGCATCAATCGTTCTTTCTTTGAGAATCGTTCGGCAAAGGTTTCGCTCACCAGATCAGTTTCGAGATCGCGCATGCGGCGGAGTCGAGCTTGGATGGTTTCAAAGTTGGTCAGCGTGCCACCCAACCAGCGCTGGTTGACGTATGGCTGTTCGAGCGCTTCGGCAACGAGCTTAATTGGCTCGCTGGCTTGGCGCTTGGTACCAACAAAGAGAATCAGCGCATTTCGCTTTGACAGTTCGGTAATGTAGGCAACGGCTTCACCAATCTGGCGGGCAGTGTCATCAAGATTAATGACCAATACCCGATCACGAATGGTAAAAACATACTTGCGTGAACCTGGGTGCGAACGGTGTTTCTTGTGACCAAAGTGGGCACCAGCAGCCATCAGCTCTGGTACGGTCGGCAGCGTAGACGATGCAGATTTTGCCATGCGATTACTTCTCCTCGGTAAGCGATTGCTTCATCGCCTTCAAGCGATCTTTGTTTGATTCGGTGGTAGCGGCAGCGACTTTCGCAGCGGCCTTTTTCTTTGGTGATGCCTGAACTTTGCTAAGGCGTTCTTGGAACTTCTCAACGCGGCCAGCGGTGTCAACCAACTTCATGTTGCCGGTGTAGAACGGGTGGCAAACCGAGCAGATTTCTACGCGCATTGATTCAACAGTTGCGCCAACAACAAATTCGTTCCCGCAGCTGCAGGTAACCTTGGCTTGATAATACTTTGGGTGAATGTCAGTCTTCATGCGCCTCATTTAGACAGTAAATGATTGCCGAAAATGCAATCTCGGACTGGATACTTCGAAGGCATTGTACAAGGAGAATTACCTTCTTGCAAGCCTAGCAGGGTAAGCATAGTATGCGCTGGTCGTTCTTCGACAAGTTCCTTACGAATCTGCATGGAGGTTACTACTCGTGGTTACCGCTGCCTATGGCATTGTATTGTCGTCATCCGTGGTTATTGCAGCTCCTGAACGGCGCGAACCTACGCCGACAAAACCCGGCTACTGTTTTCTCATTCGCCTCAACCAAGCTATCGAGCTACCGCACCTTATCTGTCTTCCGAACACTGGCTGGAAAACCGCGCTTACGGCTTTTCCCGAAGCGCTGACTGCAATGATGCAATTCCCCGAGGAAATACATCGGCTGATTGAAAATCTATTCGAAGTATTTCCCGAGGTAAAAACCATCACGATCACCGCCGACCCGGCTAGCGAAGGGCGATACATACTGGCGGTCGATCAAGGCGACCCGTTAAGCATCGAGGACATCGACGCCGTACTCACATCGCTTCACCGCAAACTCGACCGAACCAGTTCGCTCGTGTACTAAGCGGCTCAAACCGCCGCTTCCCCTACTAATCCTGCATCAACATACGATGCAGGATTCTTTTTTATTCAACAAAAGCCTGCTATACTCCAACATCCCAATCTGGGACACTACACATATGTACGAATACACCCGCACCGACAACCAGGCCGAATTAAAGCAAGAGC
>Ga0105240_10007688_pt1 | contig 15599 bp, 15 predicted proteins | sample KBSC54metaG_FD_80426 | JGI IMG/M metagenome (GOLD analysis project Ga0105240, IMG submission 80426) | Corn rhizosphere microbial communities from Kellogg Biological Station, Michigan, USA - KBS C5-4 metaG | ecosystem: Host-associated > Plants > Roots > Rhizosphere > Soil | place: Michigan, USA... | reverse complement strand
GCGGGCTGCGTGCTGTTCGACGTCAAGAGCGTGCTTCCGAAGGCGGCGGCCGACCTGCGGCTCTGACCGCCGAGAAGGAGGAGGGCAGCTTCAGGGCGCCAAACCGCCGGAGGGGCGGCGGGCTCAAGGAAGTGGCAATTGGTTAGGGTTACGAGTCCGCCGTCCGCGGAAGGAATTCACATGTCGCGTAAAGCCTGTCTCGTCGCCCTCACCCTCCTGGCCGTGGGGGCCGGGCGGGCCTGCGCCGGCGAAGCCATGCTGGGCGTCTACCAGCACGACATCATGGACAAGATTTCGCACGGCGGACACTTCGAGCACGGCAAGGACATCGTGTTCGGCTTCCGCACCGCCTCGCTGGACGAGCTCTCGGCCATCTGGTCGCCCCACGTGCACCTGATCGCGGGGATCAACACGCTGGGCGAGACGAGCTTCCTGGCCGCCGGCTTCGACTGGCGCATCAAGTTCGGACCGGAGAACCGCTTCTACCTGGAGCCCGGCATCGGCGGGGCCATCCACACCGGCGCCGTCAACCTGCCGTCGCCCTTCGATCCGGGGCTGACCCAGGCGCAGGTCAACAAGCGGCTGCACGACTTCGCGACCAAGCTCGACCTCGGTTCGCGAGTGCTGTTCGAGCCCGAGCTGGCGCTGGGCTGGAAGGCCACCGACCGCTGGTCGCTGGAGATGTCCTGGATCCACATGAGCCACGCCCAGCTGGCCGGCCCGCAGAACCCGGGCCTGGGCGACTTCGGCTTCCGGGCTGTCTACCGCTACGGGGTCGACCGCTAAGACCGAGACACCCGCCGCTCAGTCGTCGGCGCGCCGGCGGTGCTGGCGGGAGCGGAAATAGACCTCGGTCAGGCGGCGCGAGCCGCCGGTGCGGTCGAGCTGCACGACGACGTCCACGACACGGCCGACATAGGCCTGCACCTTATCCCAGCCCAGGTCGACGCCCGAGGTCAGCGCCAGGAGGGAGATCTGGTCCAGCGCGCCGGACGGGCTGTCGGCGTGGATGGTGGTGATCGACCCCGGGTGGCCGCTGTTCACCGCCCGCATGAAGGCGAAGGCCTCGCGTCCGCGCAGCTCGCCCAGCAGGATGCGGTCGGGGCGCAGGCGAAGGGCGGCGGCCAGCAGGGTGTCGGCGTCGACCTGCGCCTCGCCGAGCTCGCCGCGCACGGAGATCAAGCCCACCGCGTTGGGGTGCTCCATGCGGACTTCCGGCGCGTCCTCGATCACCAGCAGGCGCTCGGTGCGCGGGATCTCCTTCACCAGGGCGTTGAGCAGGGTGGTCTTGCCGCTGCCGGTTCCGCCGGAGATGACGATGGTCTTGCGCCGGGCGACCGCACCGCGGAGGAAGCCCATCATGTCGCCGGCGTCGAGCAGCGCCTCCAGCGCCGCGTCCGCCGCGGCGTCGCGGCCAGCGTCGCTGCGGAAGGTCTTGTCGAACAGGCCGTCGCGGGCCATTTCGTCGAGGCTCATGTCGGAGAGGACGTGCTTGCGCACGGCCATGACCAGGCCGCCGCGGGTCGCGGGCGGGGCGGCGACCTGCACGCGCGCGCCGTCGGGCAGCGTGGCCGAAAGCAGCGGCTGCTCGCGGTTGACGCCCTGGTGGCTGGCCGCGGCGATCTGGCGGGCCAGGCGCTGCAGGGCCACCTCGGTCAGCTGGTCCGCCGGCTCACGGCTCATCGCCCCGCCGGTGGTCTCGATCCACACCTCGCCCGGCCGGTTGATCAGGAGGTCGGTGACGTCCGGCCGCGCCAGCCACGGCGAGAGCGGCGCGAGGTAGGCGTCGAGATAGACCCCTGCGGTCATGACCGACATCTCACCGGCTCGCGACGCCGGAAAAGTCGAGGTCGCGGGCCACCGACACCTGCACCGGCGCGCCCTGCGGCACCCGGATGGTGGTCGGGATGTCGATCTGCTTCTGCAGCGCGATGGCGGCCACCTGGTTGGCCTGGCCCGTCGAGCCGATCACCACGGAGGTGTTGCCGTTGCTGTTGTGCCCGGCGATCTCGGCGGCCGCGGAGATCACCGACAGCAGGATCGAGGCGCCGAAGCGCTGGAAGAAATGGCTGTCCGCCGTCCCGGCCAGGCCGCCGCGGCCGAGCTGGTCGGTGGCCGGCGAGCCCACGTCGATGGAGACGCCGGTGGGCGTGATGATCCGCGACCAGACCACGAAGGCCCGCGTCTGGCCCAGGGCCGCGGCGCTGCGGTACTGGCCGATCAGCTTCGAGCCGCGCGGGATCAGCACTTGGCTGCCGTCGAAGCCGCGCACGTCGCGGCTGACCACAGCGCGGACCGAACCCGGCAGATCGGAGTCGATCGCCGTCTCCAGCACCGCCGGCACCACGAAGCCTTGCGGCACGATGCGGCTCAGGTCGCGCATCTGGACCGCGCGGGTGCTTTCCGGCGCGGCGCTGGAGACCCGGGCGGCGAAGCGTTCCTCGGGATTGAGGCGGTTGTCCTCGGCGGGGCCCGGGGCCGCGCCGCCGGCGGCGGCCTGGGCCGCGCGCGCAGCGGCCGGGCTCGTGCTGTCGCTGAGGTCGACGACCATGGCCGGCGCATGCCAGTGGGCTTCGGCCGGATCGGGCTGCGGCTGCGGGGTGACGGCCGGCGCGGCCGCGGGCGGCGTCGCTGGGGCGGTGGGCGGCGGCGGGGTCGCCTGGTTCTGCGCCATCAGGGTCCTGAGCGAGCGGTCCCAGGCGGGCGTCCCCTGGTCGACGGACGCCACCCGCACCGGCGAGCCTTGCGCGTGCGCGGAGCGGCCGTTGCTGAGCGTGGTGAAGGCGATCAGGCCGAGCACGGCGACGCCGCCCAGGCCCGCGATGAGCGTCCAGGGCGAATTGGGCTGCTGCACCTGGGGGCGGAAGGCCTCGCTCCGCGCATAGACGGGGCTGACGTTCGCGGTGGGTTCGGATTGGGTCTTCATCGGCGCCACCAGGGATCCTTGGGCTTCCGGACCGGGCTCAGCGCGCTCGCCTGCTCGGTGTGATAGCCGTCGTTGAACACGTGCGTGACCTCGCTGCCCCGGCGCAGCACGAAGCCGCGCGCGATGCGGTCGACCACGATGTAGCCGTCGCGCATGTGCGAATTGACCACCGATTCGGCGCCGTCCGGCTCCACCACGAAGATCGCCGGAAGATCCTCCTGGGCGCGGAACGCGAAATAGGTGGCCTCGCCGTCGTCGAACATCCGGTCGGGCAAGACCTTGGCCGAGCCCTGGAAGCTGTAGGCGTGGTTGCGGTCCATGGGCGGCGGCGGCGGCGGCGGCGGAGCGACCGTGGCGAAGGCCGGCGGCGGATAGAGGAAGCGGACGCTGAAGGGCACGGAACGGGCGGTGGCGCGCGGCCTGACGCTGAGCTCGAAGTTGTACCGGCGCAGGTTGGTCACCACCGTCATGTTGGTGTCCGGGCGCAGCGCCATCGGCTTCAGGAACAGCAGGTTCGCCTTTCGGTTCGGGGTCACCTGCCAGCCGAGGGAATCGCCGATGGCGACGTTCTCGATGCGCTCGGCGGGATCGAACTCCAGCGAGAGCTGGAAACCCAGCGCGCCGTGCAGCTCGACGACCTCGCTGGGGTCGTAGAGCACCTCGTGGATGCGCGGGTCGCCGGGGCCGGGATGCGGCACGACGGCGCCGGCGGCCGAGGCGCCCAGCGCGAGCGCCAGCGCCAGGGGGGCCAGGGAACAGGGGGTAAGCAACTTCATCGGGTGACTTTCAGGCGCCGCGTGGTCACAGCGGGCCGGCGGTAGTCGTCGCCCAGCCTGGGCTGGTGCTTGACGTCGACCGTGTGGCGGCCGCCGGCCAAGGTGGCGGCGGCGACCTCGAGAGTCCGGGCGCGAGTCTCGGCCGGGGCGGGATCGCGCTGCAGGTCGAAGGCGAGGCGCTGGGCGCGGGAAGGCTCCGGCGCGGCGGGCGCCGGCGCAGTGGGGGCCGACGGCGCCAGGCGACGGCCGATGCCTGCGGCGGCCTGGCGGACGCGGAAACTGAAGGCCACCACACAGGCGGCGATCAGCAGGCCCACCTGGCCGAAACTGAACACGGCGACCAGGGCTGCGGCGCTGGTGGCGGTCTGCGGGTGCAGGAGGTTCTCCTGTTGCTCGCGCGCGAGCGCGATCAACCAGGGCTCCAGCACCGAGAGCAGGAGGACGATGCCGAGCCAGCCCAGCATCAGCACCATGGAGGCTGCGCCCAGCGCGCGCACCCAGCCGGAGAACAGGCCCCGGGTCGCGGGCATCAGGAACATGGCGATGAACACCGGACCCACGGCGGTAAGCGCGCCGATGGCGAGCGTCGCCCCGGCGATCACGCCGGCGGTGGTCATGAAGAGGGCGCCCGAGGCGGCCGACAGCGCCTCGGCGGCCGAGGCCGCGGGGCTGGAATAGGCCTTGGCGTTGGGCGGCACGGTCGCGCCGAACGCCACCGCGGAACGCGTGAGCTGGTCATACGCGGCCTGCAATCCGTTCACGGGGTCCGAGGCCAGGGAGCTAGAGTTCGCCTGCAGGGGCGCGGCCACCGCGGCGGCGATCTCGCGCGGGGCCTTGGCGGCGACATCGAACACCAGCGTCTGGAAGGTGGCCCAGCTGGTCACCAGCGCCAGGATGGCGCCGATCTTCAGCGCGATGCCGGGCGCATCGGAGAGCTTGGCGCCTTCGGAGGCGAACAGCATGCGATAGCCGACCAGGGCCACATAGATGGTGAGCAGGGCGGTGAGCGCGATCTGGAACCCGGAGGAGGCCGAGGTCAGGGAGGAGTAGCCGGCCTCCGCGAAGGCGCGGGTCTGGCAGTCCACCGCGCCCAGGACGCCGCGGATGACACCCTCGCCGACCAGGTTGGCGCAACTGCCGCTCATGCCGCGCCCTCGTTTACCGGAAAGAAGAGGAGCGCGGTCATGCCGCGCTCCGCCCGTCCATGAAGGGGACGAGCCAGTCGCCCGGCGAGTCACCGAGCTCGCCGCGCAGCGCTTCCAGACGGCGCACGGCCCGCTCGGTCCCGGCCAGCACCGCGAGCTCGCCCGACAGGCCCGAGAGGTCGAGCCGGGCCACGACGCTGTGGTCGCCGCGCTTGATCAGGAAGCAGCGGGAGGTGTCGGGGAGCGAGCGGATCAGCTCGAACTCGTGCTCGGTCAGGCCGAAGCCTTCCACATAGTCGGCGGCGCGCGCGCGGCTGTTGGGGAAGAACACCTGGGTCGCGGCCTGTTCGATGATCGCCGAGGCGATGCGGCTCTCGAGTGCGTCCGAGGCGCTCTGGGTGCAGAAGCCCACCAGGCCGTTGCGCTTGCGGATGGTCTTTTCCCAGTCCTTGATCCGCCGCACGAACACCGGGTCGTCGAGCGCCTTCCAGCCCTCGTCGACGACGATGATGGCGGGCGAGCCGTCCAGCCGCTGCTCCAGGCGGTGGAACAGGTACATCATGGCCGGCGTGCGCACGGTGGGCGCGTCGAGGATCTTGGTCATGTCGAACCCGAGGATGCGGGTGTCGACGTCGAGCTGGTCGGTGACGTTGTCGAACAGCCAGGCATGCTCGCCGCCCTCACACCAGGCGCCCAGGCGCGCGGCGAGGTCGCCGGCGTGCGGGCGCCGGGCGCCGCGGAAGAGCTCGCGCAGGTAGCGCAGGCGGCGGTGGCCCGGCGCCTGGGCGTAGTTGGCGTCGACCGCCTCGGCGATCATCGCCCGGTCCTCGGCGCTCAGGCTCTCGCCGTCGGCGGAGAGCAGCTGGCCGAGCCAGTCGGCCAGGAAGGCGCGGTTCGTCGGGCTGTCGGCGAGCGCCAGCGGGTTGAAGCCGGTGGGCTCGCCCGGCGAGATCACGTCGTAGCGCCCGCCGATGGCGCGGATGAAGGGCTCGGCGCCACGGTCCTTGTCGAAATAGGCGATGCGGGGCTGCAGCCGCTCGGCCTGGGCCAGCAGGAAGGTGAGCAGCACCGTCTTGCCCGAGCCGGACGGGCCGATGACCGTGAAGTTGCCCAGGTCCGCGTTGTGAAAGTTGAAATGGTAGGGGCCGAAGGAGGTGGTCTCCAGGACCGCGATGGCGGGGCCCCAGTGGTTGCCCTCGGCCTGGCCGGTCGGATGGTTGTGGAAGCTCGCGAGGCTCGCGAAATTCGCCACGGAAATCAGCGCCTTGCGGGCGATGAACTTGAAGTTGCCGGGAAACTGCGACCAGAAGGCCGGCTCCAGGTTGGTGTCCTCGCGCACGGCGATGGCGCCGGCTTCGGCGAGCGCCGACTGCACATCGGCCACCGCCGCGTCGAGCTCGTCGAGGCTGTCGGCCTTGGCCAGAAGGGTGAGCGAATGCTCGCCATAGGCGGCGCGGCCGGCGCCGACGTCGTCGCGGGCCTGGGCGAGCTCGGTGCGAAGGCTGAGCGCGTCGTCGTCGGCGGCTTTGAGCCGGCGCAGCGCCAGGCCCATCCGGTCGAGCGCCGCCTGCCGGTCGACGAAGGCGAAGCTCTCCGTCAGCACCATCTCCATGGGCAGGCGCAGCACGCCGTCGAGCACGCCGGGCGCGGTGCGGGCCGGGTAGTCCTTGAGCGAGATCATCGCCCCGAAGGAGGCCGGGCCGGTCGAGGGGCCGAACTCCATGGCGTCGAGGCCGAAGCTGAGGCGCCGCGTCCCGATCGCCTGGCCGAGGTCGCCGCTGGGGGCCAGGACCGGGCGCAGCTCGCCGTTCAGGATCAGGCTGAGGAACTCCGCGGGCTCGGAGCGCTGGGCGCCGCCGGGGCCGTCGTAGAGCGAGAGCGTACGCGGGCCGTAGGGCGCCAGCGCGGCGGCGAAGGCGTCACGGGCCGCGTGCAGGGCACGCAGCTCGCGGTCGAGGTCGGCCTTGCGCGCGCCGGGTTGGCGGACGAGGCGGTCGAGGAAGCCCGCTCCGCCCTGGAGCGGACGCCGGACCAGGGTGAGGAAGATGTCGTTGACGTAGAGCCGCCGCCCGGCCAGCCGCTCGCGCCAACCGGCGTCCAGCTGGGCGCAGAAGCCCGCGGCCGGCGGCGCGGGGAAGGCCGGCGACACGCGGCGGCGGACCACGTGGTGGTAGATGGCCAGGCGCGAGCTCGCCGCGCCGCGCAGCACCGTCTCGCGGATCGCCTTGCGGTAGTTGAGTTCCTCGTCCGGCGCCGTCTCCGAGGGGAAGCCCGCCAGGTGGATGGTCTGCGCCAAGAGGCCATCTCGGGTCTGCAGCGTCACCTCGTCGATGTGCCCGGCATACGGTAGCCGGTCGCCGATGGCGACTTCCCTGGGAGCCAGGATCCGGGCGGCCCCGGTGGTCATGAAGGTCCGGCTCATGGGCGGTAGGAGTTCCCCCGCCAGAACGAGAAGTTCCTCACCCGCGGGCAGGTCTGCAGCCGGGTGATCCAGATGTCGAAGAAGCGCGGCTCGCGCAGGCAGCCGAGGTAGCCCGCCGCATGCAGCAGGGCGGCCAGGCCCAGCGCCCAGAACGAGCGGGTGATCAGGAAGGCCTCGACGGTGACGATCAGGTTGAACACGGCATAGGGATAGGTCACGCCGCCGATCATCTGGGGTCGGGTGAGGGCCGCGAAGACGGGATCGGAGGCGAGGCTGGCCATGACGCTAGTGCAGGCCTCCGGCCATGGAGCGGATGCCGGCCACGATCGAAACCGCCCCGAAGATGATGAAGCAGCCGATCACCACCGTCAGGCCGCGCCGCCAGTCCATGCGTCCGGTCAGCATCAGGAAGCCCACGGCGGCGACGGCGATCACCGCGGCGGTGGTGGCGAGGTTGCCCAGCAGCGTGCCTTGCACCCAGTCGAGGGCGGCGATCAGCGGCGAGGAGCCGGCCGGGTCGGAGCCCGTCTGGGCATGGGCGGCGCCGGCATAGGCGATGGCGGCCAGGACGAGAGGGGCTGTTTTCTTCATCGTTTACTCCGCGCGGCTCCCGACGACGACGCTCGCGGGCGAAAGCCGCCCGAGGATCGCGCGCACATAGGCCTTGGTCTCGGCATAGGGGGGCACGCCGCCGTAGCGCTGCACGGCCTCGGGGCCGGCGTTGTAGGCGGCCAGCGCCCGGGGTACATCGCCCTCGAAGCGGCGCAGCATCTCGCCCAGGTAGGCGACGCCGCCCTCGACATTGCCCTTCAGGTCGGCCGCGTCCACGCCGAGCCGGCGGGCCGTGCCCGGCATCAGCTGCATGACGCCGACGGCGCCCTTCGGCGAGACGGCCGCCTGGTTGAAGTGGGATTCCTGCCAGGCCACGGCCTCGACCAGCGGGAGGCTGACCGCGTGGCGCGCCGAGGCGTCCTGGATGGCGCGGGAGACCTCCTCCGGCGCGGCGCGGGCGGGCGCCGAGGGCGCTTGCGGCAGCAGCGAGCGGACCCCGTCGTTGGAATAGACCCCGGGTCCGGAATAGGTGACCACCGCGCCGTCCGGCTGGATCTCCAGCACCTGGGCTGCGGCGGGAAGCGCGCCGCCCGCGACCGCGACAGTCGCGACCCAGCTAAGCAGTCGAAGGATGGTGGTGCCCCGCATGGTCCGCCCCCGGCCCTGTCGGGAGAGCTTAACCGATTTTAAGTCGCCCGTAAGGCGACCGCTTTGTCGCGCCCGGGCGGGGCGCGTCGGAGAGGCCTCGGGCGCGCTCGCGCGCGGGCCGGAGCCGTCCGGTCCTGACGCCTCGCCGGGCGAATCCTTACTGTGGTCTGGTGTCAGCATCCGCCCGAGCGCCCGTGAGGGAGGAGAGTAGGGCGGAACTCACTAACGGTTGGTCACCGTGGCCTTAAGCTTGCTCGTTCAGACTGTTGGTCGCAGGCCGCCATTTCCCCTTGAGGAACGGGCCCGTGGGACCCCGCGAAGGGTCGGATTGCGGCCGAAAGGGTTAATACGGGAAGGGTCTAGCTGCGCAGAAACAGCACCAGGGCCGCGACCGCGCCCCAGAACAGGCTGCCGCCCGCCAGAAGCAGGATCATGCCGCGGCGCGCGCCGGCGCGGTCGCGGGCCTCCGGACCGTCGCTCGCGGGCGCGTTGGCCACCAGCCGCCAGCCCTTGCGCCGGCGGCGCGGCGTGGGGGCCGCGGCAGGTTCGGCGGTCAGCTCGTCGGCCGTCAGGGCGTCGCGTCGTTGCAGCATGGGTACCGTCCCGAGCGGCCATTCTGCGGGCGATCGGCGCCTAACGCCACCTTGAATTGCGGCAGCGCTTCTAGATCAGGTCCTCGATGCGGATCGGCAGGTCGCGGATGCGCTTGCCGGTGGCGTGGAAGACGGCGTTGGCCACCGCGGCGTTCATGCCGACGATGCCGATCTCGCCGATGCCCTTGACCCCGAGCGGGTTCACCTTGTCATCGGCCTCGGGCACGAACAGCACCTCGACCTGCGGCGCGTCGGCGTTCACCGGGATCAGGTAGTCGGCAAAATTGGTGTTGGTGTAACGCGCCGCGCGCCGGTCGATGTCGGTGGCCTCGTGCAGCGCGGACGAGAGGCCCCAGATCGCTCCGCCCATGAACTGGCTGTAGGCGGTCAGCGGGTTGACGATGGTCCCGGCGGCGAAGGCGCTGACCACACGCGGCGTGCGGATTTCGCAGGTTAGGCGGTGGACGCGCACTTCCACGAACTGGGCGCCGAAGGCGTAGGCCGTGACGTCCTTGCGGCCGGTCCCGCGCGACATCACCTGCTTGCCCTGGTAGAGCCCCTGGGCGGCCTTGGGCGGCAGGCCCTGCGGCACGTTCTCGACATGCGCCTCGACGCTCTGGCCGACCCGCGCCGCGGCGGTCTGCAGCGGCTCGCTCTTGCCGCCCGGCCCGACGAGGCGGCCGCCCGCCAGCTTCAGGTCGGCCGGATTGGCTCCGGCGAAGGGGCTGGCGTTGTTCTGCACGGCGGCCAGCGCGATCTGGCTGCGCACCGCCTCACAGGCCTTGACCGCGGCATGAGTCGTCGAGGCGGCGTTGTTGGAGCCGCCCGCCACCGGCACTGGCGGCAGGTTGGAGTCGCCCATGATCACCGTGACGTCGGCGAGCGGCAGCCCCAGCTTGTCGGCGACCGCGATGGCCACGGTGGTGTAGGCGCCGGTGCCGATCTCATGGCCCGCGAGCTCGATCCGCGCCTTGCCCTTGGGCGTCAGCGACAGGCGCGCGGCGGCCGGGCCGATGTTGGAGGGATAGCAGGAAGTGGCGCAGCCGAAGCCGACCAGCCAGTCGCCGTCATGCATCGACCCCGGCCTGGGATCGCGGCGGCTCCAGCCGAACCTGGCCGCCGCCGCGTCGAAGCACCGCATCAGGGATCGGCTGGAGAACGGCCGGCCCTCGAGCGGATCGGTCTGGGTGTCGTTGACCCGCCGAAGCTCGATCGGGTCCATGCTCAGCGCGTGGGCGAGCTCGTCCATGGCGCATTCCAGCGCGAACATGTAGGGCGTGTCCGGCGGGGCTCGCATGAAGCCGGGCGTCGAGCGGTCGGCGTGGACGACGCTGACCTCAGTGGCGATGTTCGGGCAGGCATACATCCGCGCGGTCGTCTCGACGCCCGAGACGTTGTAGCCGGACGGCCGCGACGTCACCTCCCAGCCCTTGTGGACCAGCGCCTGCAGGCGCCCGTCGCGGTTCGCCGCGAGCTGCAGGTGGTGGCGGGTCTCGGCGCGATAGGTGGAGACGGTGAAGCCCTGGTCGCGGGTGGGGACCAGCTTGACCGGCCGGTTCAGCCGACGGGCGGCGAGCGCGATCCAGGCGGTGCGCGAGGTGGCCGCCCCCTTGGAGCCGAAGGCGCCGCCGACGAAGCGGGAGACCGTGCGGACGTTGGTGGGGTCGAGCCCCAGCTGCTTGGCCACCGCATTCTTCAGGCCGTACATCGATTGCGTCGGCTCGTAGATGGTGAGCTTCGCCCCGTCCCAGACGCAGGTGGTGGTGAAGAGCTCCAGCGGGTTGTGGTGCTGCGTGGGCGTCGAATAGCGGGCGTCGACCTTCACCGGGGCGGCCGCGAAGGCGGCGGCGGCGTCGCCCTTGCTGGGCGCCTTGGACTGCGAAGCGGCGGTCTTCTTGGCCTCCTCGGAAACGCCGGGGCTGTCGAAGGTGGCGCTGGGCGGCTCGGCGGCGTAGTCGACGACGACCCGGTGGGCGGCCTCCCGGGCGGCCTCGTAGGTGTCGGCGACCACCACGCCGACGATCTGACCGCCGTGCCAGACCCGGTCGCTCTCCAGTGTGGTCGTGGTGGCCTCCTGGTCCGGGCCCGGCGGCGTCTTGACCTGGCCGCCGACATTCTCGTGGGTCAGGATGTCGAGGACGCCTGGCACGGCGCGGGCCGCCGCGAGGTCCATGCGCGCGACGCGGCCGCGGGCCACCGAGCTCATCACCAGATGGGCGTAGGCCGGGTTCGCGACCGGCTCGTCGGAGGGGTAACGGGCCTGGCCGGTGACCTTCAGCGCCCCGTCGATGCGCGTCGCCGGCCGACCGATCAGGTGTCCTGCGTCATCGGCCATGGTCAGACCTCCATCGCGTGGGCTTGCAGCAGGGCGCGCACCAGGGTGCGACGGCCGAGCTCGGCCTTGAAGCTGCGCTCGCCGCCGGACGCGGCCTGGGCGAAGGCGGCCTCGGCGGCGGCGCGGGCGGCGGCCTCGCTGAACGGCTTGCCCTGCAAATGCGCCTCGGCCTCATGCGCGCGCCAGGGCTTGGCCGCGACGCCGCCCAGGCCGACGCGGGCCTCGCGCACCACGCCGCCGGCGAGGTCCAAGGCCACGGCGGCGGAGGCGAGGGCGAACTCATAGGACTCGCGGTCGCGGACCTTCAGGAAAAGCGAGCGGCGCGTCCATGGGCCGGCCGGTACGGTGAAGCCGGTGATCAGCTCGCCGGGCTTGAGGTTGGTCTCGATGTGCGGCGTGTCGCCGGGGAGGCGATGCAGGTCCTCGAAGGCGATCACGCGGCGCCCGGCCGGGCCTTCCAGGTCGACGGTGGCGTCGAGCGCCGCCAGGGCGACGGCGAAGTCGCCGGGATAGTTGGCGATGCAGTGGTCGCTGACGCCCAGGATCGCCAACCGACGGTTGACGCCTTCCAGGGCCGCGCAGCCGGAGCCGGGATCGCGCTTGTTGCAGGCGCGCCAGCTGGTGTCGCGGAAGTATGTGCAGCGGGTCCGCTGAAGGACGTTGCCGCCCAGGCTCGCCATGTTGCGCAGCTGCGGACTGGCGGCGAGCTCGAGGCTCTGGGCGATGACCGGGTAGTCGCGGCGCACCGAGGGGTCGGCGGCGACGTCGGACATCCGGGCGAGCGCGCCCAAGCGCAGGCCGGCGGGCTCGGCGCGGATCTCCCCGTACTCGCGGGCGAGGCCGTTGATGTCGACGAGCGTCGTCGGGCGCATCACGTCGAGCTTCATCAGGTCGATCAGGGTCGTGCCGCCGGCGAGGTACTGGACCGGGGCCTCGACGTGCGAGGGCGTGGCGGGCGCGCCGGCGAGCTTCAGGGCGGTGGCCCGGTCGGCGGCCTGTTCGTAGTGGAACGGACGCATCAGGCGCTGGCCCCGATGGTCGCGGTGGCCCGCGCGGCCTCGCGGATCGCCTCGACGATCTTCGGATAGGCCCCGCAGCGGCAGAGGTTGCCGCTCATGTATTCGCGGATGTCCCGGTCGTTGGCCGCGTGGCCCTCGTGGACGCAGGCGACCGCCGACATGATCTGGCCGGGCGTGCAGTAGCCGCACTGGAAGGCGTCGCGCTCGATGAAGGCGGCCTGCATGGGATGCAGCGACTCGCCGTGCGCCAGACCCTCGATGGTGGTGACCGGCCGGCCCTGGACGGCGGCCGCCAGGGTCAGGCAGCTGAGCACGCGCCGCCCGTCGACGTGAACGGTGCACGCCCCGCACTGGCCCTGGTCGCAGCCCTTCTTGGAGCCGGTGAGCTGCAGGTGGTCGCGTAGGGCGTCCAAGAGGGTTGTGCGCGGATCGAGCGCTACGTGGTGGTCGCGTCCGTTGATCCTCAGGGTCATGTCCATGCGAAGCGTCCTGGCCTTGGGCGGCCGATGGGTCCGCGGGGCGGCGGCGGCGATGAGCGGCAGGGCGGCCGCGGCGCCGGTCGCGCCCGCCAGGAGGCCGCGGCGGCTCGGTCCGGCCCCGCCATTGCGCGCGTTCGCCATCAGGGCGGTCCCTCTCTGCGAAGGTGGTCTTGCGGAAAAAGCTTCGGGCTCGGGCGGGAGTTCCCGGCGGCGTCGGGGCGTTCGCCGTGCAGGCGGCGGGGAATCATAGGATTTGTAGCGAGGAGGCCGAATGCCTCCAGGCCAGGGTGAAGCGGGCGCGTGCTGGACGTGGCGAAATCTGCCTGCGGGGCGGCTGTGCTGCTAGCCGCTGCGGCCACGCCGGCGCTGGCCAGCGAAGCCATGCTGGGCGTCTACCAGCACGACATCATGGACGGCATCTCGCACGGTGGTCACTTCGAGCACGGCAAGGACATCGTGGTCGGCCTGCGCACCACCTCGCTGGATGAGCTGTCGTTCCTGGGAAAGCCGCGGGTGCACGTGATCCTGGGCCTGAACACCCTGGGTGGGACGGATTTCGCCGCCGCCGGCTTTTCCTGGCGCTTCGGCTTCGGGCCGGAGGACCGCTTCTATCTGGAGCCAGGCATCGGGGCGGCGATCCACACCGGGGCGGTGAACCTGCCGTCGCCGCTCGATCCGGGCCTCACCCAGGCGGAGATCGACAAGCGGCTGCACGACTTCGCGACCAAGCTCGACCTGGGCTCGCGGGTGCTGTTCGAGCCGGAGCTGGCGCTGGGCTGGAAGGCGACTGACCGCTGGTCGTTGGAAGTGTCCTGGATCCACATGAGCCACGCCCAACTGGCCGGACCGCAGAACCCTGGCCTGGGGGACTTCGGCTTGCGCGCCGTCTACCGCTTCGGCGCCGACCGCGGCCACGCCAGCGAGGTCGCCTCGGAAGAACCCTCGCCCCGAGAGCGCCGGCCGGTGAACGGCTATCTGGCGGAGCGCGCGCCGGAGGCGCCGATGGCGGCCCGCGCCGCCGTGAACGGCCGCGACGTGGCCGCGGTCGAGCCTAGCTCGGTTCCACAACGCGCCGCCGCGCCCCTGGCGATTGCCGCCCTGTTGTCGCCGGCCCCATCGAGCGCCGAGGGGGCCTACGAAGCGCAGATCGCGGCGACGTCGAGCGCCCGGGCCGCCGGCCAGGCCCTCGACAGCGCGCGGCGCGAGATCGCCGCCGCCCTGGGGACGCCGTCGGCGGGTCGGATCGAGACCTCGGTTCTGCGCGGCGCGCCGGTCTATCGGGCGCTGGTGACCGGCTTCGACGACGCCGGCTCGGCGAACGCGTTCTGCGCGCGGCTGAAGGCCTCGGGCCAGGCCTGTTTCGTGCGGGCCCCGCCGAGGCCGGCCCCCGGCGACGTGGCGGAGTGAGCCCGGGGGCTCGCAAACGGGCGCGCCGCGGGTCCGTCGCCCGGATCATCGCCACGCTCAGCGCCGTCGCGGCCCTAATGGTGCTGGGCGCGGCGGGGGCCCTGGGCGTGCGCTGGGTCGGCGGCCATGTCCTGCCGTGGCTCCTCAAGGCCGCCGAATGGACCTTCGTCGGCGACGCTGTGATCCTGGTTCCGCTGTCGATCGTGCCGGCCTTCCGGCGCGCGGCGGCGGGCGGCTTCTTCGGTTCGGCCTGGTATTTCGGCGTCAGCGCCTGGACCCTCGGCCTGGTCACCGCCTACGGGCTCTGGGACGTTCCTGGCCTCTCGGCGGGGCTGGCGCTGGGCGGCGTCGGCGTCGTGCCGGTGGCCATGGCGGCTGCCGCGGCGAAGGCGGACTGGCCGGCGCTCAGCAGCCTGATCGGCGCCGCGGTCCTGTGGCTCTCCGCCGTCGGCATGGGGCTGTTCCTACAGCGCAACACACCAGCGGCGGGCGCCTCGACGGCCGCCGATCCCGAGCTGGCCGCCGTCGAGGCGAAGCTCGACCGGCGGGTCGGCCTGCTCCGGCAGCTCGCGTGGGCGGCGACGGCGGCGACGCAGGCCGCCGCGGCCAAGCGGGCGCGGATCGCCGCCGAACAGATGGCCGTGGCGGAGGGTCCGACCGACCAGGCCCAGGCGCGCGGCCTGGAGGCCCTGCTGGGCGCCCGCACGGGGACGCTGCCCTATTTCGCCGGCGCGGGAAGCCTCGCCACCCCCAACGCGCCGCAGCCGGCCCATCGCCCGGCCGCACCGCCGCCGCCGACGTCTGAGCCGCCGGCCGAGGAGAAGGCCGCCTAGCGGTCGAAGCCGGGCTTGGCGCCGTAGTAGTCGAGGTACCAGTCCACGAAGGCGCCGATGCCGGCCTCGATGGGCGTGGCGGGCGCGTAGTCCAGCGCCGCCTTGGTCTCGCCGACGTCGGCCTCGGTGCGGGCCACGTCGCCCGGCTGCATGGGCAGGAGGTTGAGCTGCGCCTTGCGGCCGAGCTTCTCCTCCAGCACCTCGATGTAGCGCATCAGCTCGACACGCTGGCTGGCGCCGAGGTTCAGCACCCGCCAGGGCGCGACGCCGCTGGTGGCCGGATCCGGCGTCTGGGCGTCCCAGGCCGGATCGACCTTGGCGGGGCGGTCGATGGCCGCTACCACCCCGTCGACGATGTCGTCCACATAGGTGAAGTCGCGCTGCATCCGGCCGTGGCCGTAGACGTCGATCGGCCGGCCCGCGAGGATCGCCTCGGTGAACTTGAAGAGCGCCATGTCCGGCCG
>Ga0105240_10007686_pt1 | contig 15602 bp, 9 predicted proteins | sample KBSC54metaG_FD_80426 | JGI IMG/M metagenome (GOLD analysis project Ga0105240, IMG submission 80426) | Corn rhizosphere microbial communities from Kellogg Biological Station, Michigan, USA - KBS C5-4 metaG | ecosystem: Host-associated > Plants > Roots > Rhizosphere > Soil | place: Michigan, USA... | reverse complement strand
GCAAACAAAGTTGAATTGTTATTTTTACCACAATATGACAGGAAACTATGTGCTTATGAGCTCATGTGTTGGATTTTAAATAATATAAGTATTAGAAGGTTATCATGTGAAAAACTGGATATAATGTTGACAAAAGATAAGAGTAAATCAGAATTAGAGGCTGGCAAGGTATATAGTTATTTATGGTTGTTTGTGAAGAAAAATCGATCGTTAATAGATAATATATCATCAACCAAACCTTTAATGAGTAATGTTAAAAAGTTAATGTCTTCAATATTCACAACAAATGCGTCAAATGGTAAGAAAATTACAAGTATTGGTATGAAATCTGCTTTATTAGATGTTCGTAGAAAAAAAAGAGAAGGAAGTGAAGATGATGAGAATGATATTGATGATGAGAATGTTGGTGCTTCATCTTCCTCATCTTCAGAATCAGAGTTATATGATAAAAAGAGGATAAATGTGCCTTTTAATGAAGAAGATCTGACGATTTGGTCGATTTTAATAGGTTATTATCCAAAGATCAATGATAAAAAAAGTAAGGTGTTTCAACCTATTGAAATGCAAAGTTTTTGTAAAAATCCATCAAAAGTGTTTATACCTAAAGAAGGGTTTTGTAAAGAATATCAAGAAATGTTATTCAGTTTAAATAAGGCAATTTATGAAAAAGCACGTTTGATTAGAGGAAAATAAAGTATTTTATTTAAAGATTATCAAGATCAACATCATCATTATTGTTGTTATCAGAAGCAGGAGCAAGTTGAGGGACTTCAGACTTCTTACGGGGCTTACGAGGTGTCTTAGGAGGTGATTTTACAACAATAGGGGTAGTATCATCTGTTACAGGAGCAGCAACAGCAGCGTCATCTTCAACTTTAAGTTCTTTCTTAACAACTGCACGATTAGCAGATCTTTCTTTCTTTAATTTCAATTTTTGTGCATGTTGTTTGACTTCCTTTTCATGAATAGTTTCAGGTCTCAAAGCCTTGTTTTTGCGCTTATCATACAAATATAATGCTGCATGTAGATCTTTGGGTAATAATGTGGGTCGACCAGCATGATTGGCGAATGTATTGGCATCTTCGAAAAGTTCCAAAAGATATTCTTCTGCTGCTTCTTGGATACCATCAATAGCTGATTGTTGCCAACGAAACTGGAATTCTTCTTCTTGACCATACATATCAACTGTAATTTCATTGATCAAACGTTTGAATGGCAACTTCCAAAAAACATTATCTCTTTTACATAACTTCATACGTTCTCGAGCAAATGAAAATGGGGTATTTGCCTTCTTCGGTGGCTTTCTGATGACAGGAACATGTTTCTGTTCACTTATAGGTTTCTTTTCTTGAATAGAACTTGCAGATGCACGGACAGTTTGGCGTGTTCGAGTCATATTATATGTGGTTTTTGACAATTTTAAAAAAATATAATCTTTTTTTATTGAAATATATGTTTTTGTTTTAATATCTTAACAGATCGCTTTTTTAAAAGGCAATCGATATAAAAAATTAAATTAATATAATTAAAATTAATATAAAGAATTGGTTTTTATTCATTTTTTCAGAAACTTTTTTTTGCATATTTGGATTGTAAAAAATTTAATTGAGATAAAAGGGAATAAAATTAGAACCTGGTGGTTTTATAAGAAGTTCAGCACCATGTGGAGGAAGCTCAATTACAACATCATCAAGGTCATTATTATCAGGTTTGTATGAATGTAATAAGGATAATGTTTCATCAATTGGTCTTTTAAGTTCACTACAATGTATTGGTAAAGCATATGTTAATAACCTTGTTTCTTCCATTGCATGTTTCATTTCTTTTAAGGTTAAACAACATGTATCTTTGGATAAATTTAGACCTGGTTTTTGAAATACAACCATTGCTTGTGTCGGGTAAATTACAATCACAAAATGAGTAGAATCTGATATGTTATGTAATAATTGATATGATGTTTGGATGGATTCTGTGTTTTGAAATGATCTATCACAAATAAGTATAACCATGTTTTTTGTTGATGTTTTATCGATAGATGCGACATCAGAAATTGTGATATCTAATGTGTTTTTTTTACCACGATATTTGACAAAAAAGAGCATTGACTTTTTTAAATTTTCATATAATGCTTGTTCTAAATCAAAATCTTCTTGTGTGTTGGAATTTGTCACAATTTGGATTGATAAATTCATATTCTTGAGTGATTTTCTTGTGTTAATGTTTTGTTTGAAAAAAAAGTGTACAATAAATGCAGATATGTACTGTTCAACTGTGATAATAGGTCTTAAAAAGAGTTCATCATATTCTTTCATTTTCATTTGATGTGGTTCTGTAAAATTAGTCCAATTTCTAAGCACATTATACATACCATATGTGACAAAAGAGCTGCAATTATGGTGTTGTTGTGACATGTTTTTTCCATATCCACTTTTAAAGAATCGATATGGTAATGGGTTAAAATCTGATATTTTTTGTAATCTACCATTGTCTTTTGTGATATTAAAATCGTTAAAGTCATAAATGTTTCGAAGATCAAATAATTCCAAACAATGTAGAAATGATTCAATAAGATGGAATGTTTTTTGAATAAATATGTTATATGTGGTTTCATTGATTTTGAATTTTAAATCTTCAGGAGTTTTGATGGATGTATAATCAAAACGATCGATTTCTTTGAATTTGTTGCCTATAATCAATGAATCGTACATGTGAATTTCTCGAAGTGATAGATGTGTATATCCAACAAATAGAACAACATGTGATTTTGATGTGTCTCCAGATTCAGCATCACCCATGTAACATGGAAATAAGTATGCTTTGGCAAACTTGAATCTAAGTGCCATTCTTTTTTCTGTCATTTCAGCAACATTAAAATCTGAATTTCTATAAAACTTCCAAAAATCATCTATATTACCATTTTTTGTAATTTCAAAGTTTGATTTTGCAATATCCTCAAATGTTTTTTCATCTAATTGTTTTTTATGTTTAAAAGCGTTGATAATAGCCTCATTTTTAGTATTTCGACGTCTTCTCAAGAATTCTAAAACATACAATGAATCGCAGAAAATGTTACCGTTTTCAGGGTTTCTAACTAAAGGTGTTAAAAAATTACATGCATTAGCTTCTTCACTAAACATATATTCATCTGATATAACAGGAATTTGTTCATAATCAGTTGCATCATATACATGTCTTTCATATGAGTTGAAATATTGAAGTTCTTGATCAACTGATGACGAAGACATTGATTATGAACAATTTTTTAATCTTTTTTATGATTAAATATAACTTTTTTTCAATAAAAAATATAATTTATAAAAGAAATTTTTTTAATTGTTGTAAAAAAATATGGCTGCCAGCAACTTTTATCCTCAAATTGAAAAAGGCGGTCATTCAAGATATAATGATGAAGAATCTAAAAAAGCATATGATGAGGTTAAAAATGAAGATGAAAGAAAAGAACAAAAGAAAAAGAAAAAATTAGCAGAAAGAGCAAAAAAGAAAAAAACACAACGAAATACAAGTAATTTAGTATCATTCAGTGGTGCTGGAAGAAAAAAACAAGCATCTGCAGGAGGAAGTTCATCAAATATACCTAAAACAATCGATCCATTGCTTGAGATATTATCTAGTAATGGTCAACAAAACAGTTCAAATGGTATTATATCTCAACCAAGCAGTTCAAATGTGCAAGATACATCAATTATTGAACGTAAAAAGAGAGAAGAGGATGAAGGAGATGGTCAATCACAAAAATTTGAATATAATGAATTTGAGATGAAATTGTTGGGTATGTTGGATCATTGGGACCCTATGCGATGGAATTATCGTCTTTTATGTAAAAGATCTATAAATTATAGAATGAGAGGAAGATTGGCTGAATTTGAATCAGGAGGTAAGGATTTATGTTATATTGATAACACCAAAATGATGAGGATTATCAAGACCAAACCCGAAGAATTGGTTCATATGCCACTTGAAATGGTAAAAATTCATATGGGAAGACAGAACATGCGTGTTTTTACACCTTTTGTTATTTTTGGATATGGAACAAGTGATTTGCCAATACCTGTCTATATTACCAGTCAATGTGAGTTAGAAAGTGATAAACAAACAACTAGAATTGATTCATGTAATCAAAAATCAGTGGTTACTGGCGCATCTTCTGATTCTGGAGATTTTAAAATATTGATGACAATTTATCCTTTAAATACAAATACACAACCAGAGATTGTAACAGATAATCGAATTGTTTTTACTGATAAATCATCATCAAATTCGTTTCAATTAAACTTGCAAGAAGTTGAAGGTTCTCTTATCACCACAACATCTATGAATGGTCAGTTTACCAGTGTTAAGATTAGAGTTGGGTCATATTTTGAAAAAGTAATCAATGGATTATCTCAAACATTTATTCCATCATTATTTGATATGAAAAAAGATGCAGAAGATCTGATGTTTCAGATCAAAAGATCCACAAAATATGAAGATGATGGTGTTTTTTATTATAATCAGGTTGATTATTATTTAACCATGAAATGTAGAGATCATATTGAAAAAATCAGATTATCTGTACCTAAATATGAAATATTAGCATATAAAGCTACACCTCCACCAGGCGTATCATGGACAGATAGTTCAACATGGAGTGTGGCTGATATGAACAAATTAGGTTTTTTGGGTCTTGAACCACCTGAAGTTGCTAAATTAATCGAAAACAGGTTTTTTAATATAGATTTTACGTTGGATTATTATTCTATTTAATAAAAAATTTGTTTATTTTTTTAATCATCATCCACCAATTGATGTGAGGAAGAGCATGAAGACGAAGAGGAAGATGAGGAAGAAGATGAAGAAGATCCAGTAATTGGAATTTCTGAGTTTAACATGGAGATAATATCAGCTGGATTGGTTTCTTTAGCACCTAATGTCATACCTTCTAACATTTTAGATAGATCTTCATTATCATTAATAGCCTTTTCTGAGATTCTATTCTCTTCTTCGTTGATTGCTTTGATTTTACGACATAATTCTTCAATTCTTTTCATAAATCGATCTTTATGTGTAATAGCAATAGAATATGTTGTTTGTAATGTTAAAACAAGTCGTTTTGTTTCCATTGTCTTTTGAATATCACTAATGGATATATCACCAATTTCATCGCGTCTATTCATATATTTATCATATAATTTGGTGTTATCAACATAATCTAATAAACAAATATTCTTGGTCTTTTTAAACATATTGATGCTATTTTTCTTACCATTTTTAAGCATTGTTTCAAAACCACCAATTTGACGTTTGTTGTTAAATTTATCATAAAAACCATGGAAAGTGTATGTTTGGATATCAAGAGTGCTATTTCTTAATGCCAATGAAGTATTTGAAAAATCTGCAAAAACTGTATTTGATTTGGTCATGGGTGCTACACGATATAATTTATGATAATCTGACCCCCAATCCATGATTGTTTTGAGATGAGATGAAAAGAATGTTCGATAATTCTTACGATCAATTTTAAGGTCGTGATCTGAGATATTATCCTTGCTTTTACCTATTTTTTTATCAAAATCCACAATACATGTGCCTTGAATTGCTTGAATAGATATGATTCTTGCGATAAAACGTGTCTTATCATCAGGATCATCTTCATAAACGACACACATACGCCATATTTCATCAGATATAAAACCTTCTTGTTCATTTCTTAAAGCAAGACGTAAAGGGAATGATTCATGAAGGTTGCCAATGCCAGCTTCTTCAAATTTGTGGATGATTAGATCAATATATGATTGTAAAAGATAGATGGTGTGGAATTGAGAGTGTTGTTCCTCATCTTTTTTATCTATTAAAAATTGATAATGATATTCAATAAATTTTACAATTTTTTTAAAAACATCGATTTTGAATTCTAAAAATTTAGATATTTTTACATCACAATTGGTTTTGAAATCTTCATCATTGAGTATTTCTTCATATTGACTAATTATAAAAAGAATATTTGTTTTTCGATCTAACCATTCTTTTAATAAAATGGCATTACTAAATGTTTCGTCAGTGATGTCGTCTGATTTGTTGTCATCTCTAAAACTGTTGTTATCATTGAAACCTGAAGAGTTAAAGTCATGGTTTATGTCACTAGAGTCATCATTGATGCTTAAACTGGCCATTTATTATATTTGTTGTTTTATTGCAATTTATATGATTATTTTTTTATTGAAATTGATTTTAATTTTTCTATTTAAAATAGGATTTAATATTTTTTGGTGGGTATTTGATCAAACCATAAAACCTTCACTGAAATTAATCGAAGTGTTGGTCATGTTGATATTATCTGGTTTTTTATGTTTTTTGATATATAATGGTGATATGTTAATATATTATAATATTACATATAATTATATTAATAACACCATCCATGGGGATCGAGGTGTTACTCCAGAATAGAGTTAGTTTCTTATATCAATATAATAAATCCAAACAATGTTTTTCAAAGATTTTTCATGATAATTGTCAGATTTATAGGAAGAAAGACAATGATTTGAGTAATGCTGTGTTACCAGCATCAGAATTTGTGTTGAATAGTGGTCGTGAAAGAATCACAAAACCTTATTTTGCATTGATGGAAAAATCACAAACATCAACAAATGATGATAATGAATGGATGAAGAGTATGACTGATAAGATCAGAGAAAATGGTAATTATCTACAACTAGTACAGAATTTGGAAACAAATGCTATTGGAAAGGATGCTTTTACAGATATTAATGAGATTGTGAGCCCTGAGATTAGGGTAAGAGAGTTTATTGCACGTCAATTGTCAGGGATTGGTGTAAAACCAGAAAAAGTTCAAGCAACGTTCTCAATGGGTGCTGCCATGATGTTAGCACAAAACATTGTTGATATATCTGAATGGAGAGAGATCGGTCCTGATATATGTTTAGAATTGGGATGGTCTTTTAGAAATACATTATCATTTAGATATATGTTGGCTGAAGCTGCTCGTCGTATGGGTAAAACACGTTTTATTAGTATGACTAGTGTTAATTATGCACTTTCAAGACCTGGTAGCACCATTATTGTGTTTTCAACATCACAAGATGCATCTGATTTGTTAAGAACTGATGTTGATACAATGTTGGATGAAGCAGGTGAAGTGGAATTTGCCGGTAAAATGTACAAATTAAATGATCTTAAAGTGTCTAAAGGTAAGAGAAGATTAACTTTAAGATCACCTTATGACCCCACAAAATTATCAACAATTTACTTTAAACCAGGTTTACACAAACATAATATGGACAAACAGGTATGTTATTTCATTCATTTTATTTTATTATTTTTCTTTTAAAAAAAGGATCGAGAAAAAAGGTATGTTAAAACATAATTTTTGTTCTTTTTGTTCGATTATCACCATATCTTTCACGTCGAATAGCCATACTATTTCTTTCTGTTTTGATTTCAACAGGAGGTGATAATAATGGATTTTCTTCGATTGTAATAGGTTTTGGTGGTGATATTATAGGTGATGATGGTGATCGAATAGCAACTGAACCTCTAGGTCTTTTAGAGATAGGTTGATATAATATTGCATCTTCATCATGATCTGATCTTTCATTCTCCAATCTTTTTGGTTGTATAGATGATTTTCTTGACATTTGATCGAAAAATGATATAGTAGATGATGATGAAGAAGAGGATGAGGAAGAAGAAGAAGAAGCAAAAATTGATGTTTTAGGAGGAGGTTTAGGTTTTGGATTATCCTTTTCTTCTTTTGTTTTTCTCCTAAATTCTTCAATTCTTTGTTTTAAAATAGCTTGTTTTTCATTATCTTTTTGTAATTTTTGTTGAATAAATGTAGGTATTGGTACATCTTTAAAAAACTCATGTTCTGTATATTCTTTGATTTTTGGGATAACATAGCTTGGAAAGTGTGATTTACGTCTTTTTCCTGGATTTTTGATGATATTTTCTAAAATAGCTTCTGTGCTTAATAATACTACTCTAAATTGTGATCTGGTTGATGTTACATATACAGATGCGTTAACATCAATTTCTGAATAATAATTAGGGAAAAAACCTAATATTGTAACACATTGTCTACCTTGAGAACTGAATGTTGTTGAACATGTTGAACGACTGACAAGTGGTACATGATTAGATGTCCATGGTATAATTCTTGCATTTTCATATGTAATAACATTTCCAAATGAGTCAATATCGCTTGCTGGAACAATGCGTAAAACTCTACCGTATGTGCCTTTAGCCATTTTAAAAGGTGGAAAACATGCTGTTGTAGGTAGATCTTCATGACCTTGAATAACTTCAGCACTTCTAAATCGTTTAAATTCTTCTTTGATCTCTTTTGATGATCTTTCAACAGATAATGTTCCTCCAGAGTTTAAAAGAAAGCTTCCATCGCCTGTTTCTGATATAATATCATCTTCAAATTCACTATCATTAGGGCTAGATGGTGTTGATGTATCAGATGATGATGAAGATAAAGGTGATGATTTAGATGATCTTTTTCTTCGTTTTTCTTTAAATTTAACATCTTGAATAGCATATATAATGTAGATTAAATTGTTGTATAATTCAATGCCTTCTTCATATCTGTTCTTTTTGTATATGATTTTACATCCTTTAAATACATCTTCTTTTACACCATAATTGCTTATCAAATTGTTTAATCGACGACCTGAATTCTGAATTTTTTCCATATAAACATGCTCACAAATAAATTTGCTGATGATGTTTTTGTATAGATTTGTTGGACAACAGATGTGAATATCGTTGCTTTCACCATAGTTTTTGATTCTTCCTAAATATTCAGGTTGATTGATAAGATACATTAATGTGGGTTTAAGTGCATTTTCAATCATTTTTTCTTTCAAAGCAGGATCTTTTTGAAAATTTGCCATTTGAAGATCTTCTGATAATTCAATAAAATGATATCTAATCTTATCAGATATGGGCATAGGATCTGGGATATATCTAAAAGAACATCCTTCTGGAAATTTTGTTTTTAAATTGAAAATCAAGTTATCATAATCACCTTCTCTGATAGCTTGAGCATTAGACATGTTAACAATGGCATCTTCACCAATAAAACGATGATCTAATTGAAATTCAATCCTAAATCTTTTTAAAATAGCACTCAAATCTTTGTGCATATCACCTGCTGAAATAGAAGGAAACTGACTTCCATCACCACCAAAGAGATATTTTGTATTTGGATGAGCACATCTGGAGAATAAATATAATAACCTACAAAAGTTGGGTGCATCAATCATACTAGTTTCATCAAATACAATTGCTCTAATCTTTTCTAAGAAACAATGTGAAAAACATGTTCTAATTTGATCACAACAATATTCAGTACCTTCAAAAATCTTTTCATCATCATCAAATTTGAAATCAGGGTCATCTTTGTCAATTTTACACCCCTTTAAACGTGCTAATGTTTGTTTGATTTGTTTAGAATCGGTCGTGTTCAAACAAAAAAGATTATGTAATATAAGACATCTAGAACCAGTTAAGGCTCTAAAAGTCACGTGTTTCGAGCCAACTTCTTGAACAGTTGATGCAACTGCAGAGATATATAAAACCTCGTGTTTGTGGAAACCATTGACAAATTTGTTCATGACAGCTGTTTTACCAGAACCAGCTTTACCATCAAGAACAGTAATTGGAAACATATCTGTATAAAATAGAGCCAATTCTTGTTCACCTGACAATTCAAATGTGTTTCTGATATATTTACGATCAGCAAATTCATGTGGTTGAGGAGGTGAATATTGTTTTGCTCTAATTCTAGGGTCGTTACTTGGATTAGATGTGAATCTGTGAAATATGGTTTTAAGAGCTATTTCTAACATTTGAGATCGTTTAAAGAAAGCACTATCAACAATACTTTTATCACCATTATTAACATGATTAATCACTTGAACTGATTGTAACTCACATAATTTGTCAAGAATGCTTAATGGGTTAAAATTAGGTGTGTTTTTGGCTTGATTCAATATGGTATCATAAATTTCTGAATAATATACACATGTATCGGTTGGTTTTTTATGAGTTTCGATCTCACATAATAACCTAAATTCTTTTGCTAGTTTTGAAGAAGGTGCTCTTTTCATCTTTGAAAAAACATGATCTGAAACAGCTTTTTTATCTTTTGATGAAAAGGTTGGGAAATCCCATGATATGCCTGTATTACTTTCACATGAAAAGAGCTTAATAATGTTCATAACACCTCCATTGGGTAAATCAACCTCTTCATTAGGTCTAAAAAATAGATATTTAAAGAATTTTTTCTTGATTGATTTTTTACCATTTTTTGCAAATAAATTGTGTAAAATCCATAATCCATCCATATTTAAGGCAATCAAAGACTCTTTTGAAGGTATCCAAGTAGATGCTAAATCCAATATTTCTTCATTGAAAAAAAAGAATTTATAATCTTTCATCTTTTCAACCTGTGATCTGATGATTGATTTGACATGAGGTCTGATCATATTCATATATAGTTGTGATAATGGAGGTTGTTTGTCAGATTCATATTCAGGAAAAACACTTTCAGGAAGATAAATATCATTTTTGAAATGTTGAATTCTAAATTTAAGTGGTTTCTTTTCATATAGTTTAGACATTAAAGATATCCATGTATTCTGAGACCATTCACATGATTTTACATTTAACGGATAATTTCTATTGATAATAACATTCCAAATGACACGATTATTGAAATATGCAGAAGACATTTCAGCAAAGAAAATATAACGATAATGAACATAATGATTGAAATCAGGAGGAAATTTGAATAATTTATCATGTTCATGTGATATCTGATAATAGATTGTATGATCATCCATCTTATTTGCGCAATTTAAAATTGTTAATTTACCTGTAAATTGTGTTAATTTTGTTTGATATATCTGTTGTTCTGGTTTGATAGATGAATTATTTCTTGCTTTCTTTTTATCTTTATCCTTAACCAAACATGGTACATTATCTTCATTAAATGTTGGATTATATAATGGATTGAGTTCGAGTTTAACATGATCATGAATATCTTTAGCAAACCACATATCATCATGAGGATTGCTGTTTTGCTTTAATTCTTCAATCATAAAACATTCAGCTTCAGCATCGAATTGTTCTTGATCATATTCAAATTCAACTTGATCTGAAGATTGAGCACCTAAAACAATATTTCCAGTTTCTCCTATTGAAAATTGTTGTACAGTATCAGATGCCATTTTTAAATTTATTTTTTTAATGAAATTTTAATTTTTTAATAATTATTTTTTTATTTTTTTATTTTTTTAAAAAAATTTAATTAATAATAGTCAGTGCTACAACTGGCTCCTGAAGATGGTTTTAATTGTTCAATCTTTCGATGACCATTTTCTCTAATGAACTGATTGTAAGCATATTGGCCAATATGAAATCCCCAATAGATATTTTCTGCTAATTTAACTAAATTATCAATGATTTTGTCATTAGATTCAACATTAGGATGTAAATTTTTTGAGTAAAAAATACATGATCTTTTTGACATCATACCAAGATCAGATGCTTTTTTATGATGTTTTGGATCAACTTTTTGAATATATTGATCATAAAAATTTGAATGAGTAAATTCAGGTAATATAATATCAGATAATGGTGATTTTTTAGATCCTTTGGTTGTTCTAAGAGCATGTTCAATGCTATATAACATAATATTGACAACAATCAATCTGGCCTTAATGTTATTATATCCTTGCAAATCACGTCTTTTGTCTTTCATTTTTTTGTTTGATATACTTAAACTGATGAATTTCTCCAATCCTTCTAGATCTTTATCATAATTCCAGAAACTTTTCTTGTCGTCATCTGAAAGTAGTTTTTCTCCATATGCCAAAAAATACATCATTTTGAATGTTTTTCCATTTAAAATGCATTGATTTCGATATCTTGGTTTTTCATCTTTAGAGTTTAAGGTGAGTAAAGAATAACCTGCAAGTGATCTGTAATTAATAAAAAAACTCATAAACATGCTATAAACAACATTATGAGGAGTTGGTAAAAGATCATTTCCACATGATAAAAGTGTGATTACAAATGATCTGACCATTGTTTTAGCATCTCCAAAATTATTGTCAATTTCTAATTTATGGCGCAAAGCAGTGAATAAATTGGTAACATGAATGATGTTTCGGCCATGAAAAGGTTGAACAATAAGGATATTTGGAAGTTTGATGTTAATATCGATATTATATTTGAATTTAATATGCTCCAAAAAATATAGAGATAACATCAAAAGATCTGTATCTGTTGATAATATCCTAAATATGATATCAGAAAAATCATATATTTGTGACTCTTTATCTGTTGTTATAGGAGTTTCTTCTGATATATGATGTTGTTTAAATCGATCTTTTATCCTTTGATTAATGATTTCGTCCATATATCTAATGGTAAAAAAATCATATTCACCCATGTTGCTAAAAATGGGTTCTATCTCTTGATATAATGGATCAGGTGAGATAGATTTAAAGATACCATTTTTCCATGTATAAAAATTCTGTTTTTTTGTGTTACCAAATAAGATGTTATTATGCATAAATGTACATAAATATTCATTTAAAGCACCACTGAATTTACCATAAGAACACATTTCTTTCCAGTCTACAGGTACAATATCAATATCTCTGATTTCAATTTTTTCAGGGTCATCAAAAGGTAAAATGATTTTAGATGTTGATGTAATATCCTTTTCGCGACGTTTGTTTTGTGTTGGTTTCTTAGCTAAACATACATTTTTAGAGTAATCAAATACAAATATTGTTTTTTGTGAATGTGTCATGGTTGGAGGTAATGAGTTGCCATCATTGACCACTTTTTGTACAGATTTTGTGAATAATCTAGCAATAGAACCCCATTTGATTTGATTTTTTAGAAAATCTTTACCTGGAATACATGAATGAATATATTGACAACCATCTAATAAATTGTGTAAAGAAACCTTAAAATTGGGTTTTGAAAGACGTAATTCATCGATTTGAATTGGAAATACAAAATTCCAATCATGTTCATCATGAGTAAAACACATTGATTTACTAGGTATATATTCTCCATCAGATGGATGTTCAATGATATAATCTTTAAGCAATTTGACTATAATACTCTTTTGACTTGCCATGTGATGTTTTTCAAAAAATTATATGAATTTTTTTGATGTAATAATGCATATATGATGGTTTTAGAAATAATTTTTTTAATAAAATTTAAATTTTTTGAGTGTTTTTAAATCGAATTATATCGACAAAAAAATTAATTCAGAAATTTGGAAAAAACAATTCAATAATTTTTTTATATCAAAAAAATAATAATAATAGGTTGATTTTAAAATAATTTTATAATTATATAAATAGTATCAAAGAGAGTTATAACGATAAAAAATGGCTTCAACTGACGAAGAAATCGAAGGAGAAACATTCCTTGATTCTGCAAATGAAGTTCTTTTATTAGGATCAGCTGATCTTGAAAAAAGGTCTGGAAGCATGAGACCTGTTACTCTTGCAAATCAACTTCCAGCTGATCCTATTAACATTCCAGACGAAACCATTATGAGAAATGCGCAATCTTTATCTTGGGATTCCATTTTACATGGTAATACAGGTAATCCATGGCAACATTTAAAGGATGGTTTATTTGCATTTATTCAATCAGTGAGACAATCTGCATCGTTGTGGGCTGTTCATCCATTATGGCTTTTGAGAACACAAGCACTTATATTTCTTTTGATGATTGGAGCGGCAACTGCAACTACTGTATTAACAGCAAATGGAACCTTTAATATGGCAATGCATTTCACATTTGATAAGCTTATTGGTGGTGCTTATCCTGCAGCACCTTCAGTTGTTGGAACAGTTGATTTAGGATGGTTTGCTATCGGTGGAATGTGGTGGTGGTGTCTTATTGTCTTGTTTCAGATGCTTATGCCTAATTTCTATCTGCGTGTTTATATTGCCAAAATGATCAATATGCGCAAAGATCATGTTTTTGCTATTATCATGGCTGGTGTTTTGGCAATGTATATCATCATTGGTCTTGGTGTTATTGGTGTAACAAATGTTCTTTTGATTGTTCTTATGACATCTGCTTTTGTTGGAACCTGGCTTAGATATCATCTCACTACCCCAAGCCATTATGGAAACAGTTTTTCAGTTCTTGATGCCATTACTCCCGTTGGTGCTTATGATATCAGTGCTGGAACTGTTGATGCTACTTTTGCTACTAATGTCACTTTCCAAGATTATGCTGGTAAGAATGGTCGTAATACATTGATCAACACTCAAGATGGCCCTGCTCGTCAATCATCTCTTGCTTATTCTAAACAAATCATTGATTATGTTGCACTTGCACGTGCTGGAGGTATTCAAGAGCCCAATATTCCACCTCATCCTATTATGTCAGATCTTCCTCCCAAGAAACATAAGAGCACTCTTCGTCATTATGCTTCTGTTCTGTCACACACCCTCAATCCTTATCACTGGTCTCTTTTTGACGAAATCATTCCAATCATGTCTTACATTGTATTGTTCATTGTTTATTATGCAACTGCTCTTCAAAACGACCATAGTGCCTTCAAATGGAACGTCCATTTCTTCTTCTGGTGGTTGTTCCTTTCTCTGTTAGTTGACTACATTGTTACACGTTATCATTGGTCCAATTCTAATCAACATTCTGTTAAACATTTGACTTTCAAAGGAACCAAAGCTATTGAACTTCTTATTGATTGGCATTGGTTTTCATGGGCACAATGGACATATTGGGGTGTTTCCATTATTCTTTGCACATTCATTCTTCTTGCTCCAACACGTAATCTTGCCACAACTCTTCCTCCCTATTAGAATGTTTGATATCAATCCTTTTTATAATACATCTTATTTTTATAAAAAAAGATCATCTAAAATAAAAAAAAATCAAATTAAAAAAAATATTTATAAAATCACATGAAAAAATGAATGATGAGATCTCATTATTGATCAAGCGTTTAGATTCAAAACATATTAAACATCACCCTGAAGAGAATCTGACAGTGATCAATGTTGCTAAAGATTTTGATAAACAATATAAACAAAGATTTGTTAGATATACTGAGAATAAAGGTCATCCAAGTGATTTTTGGATATTCCCTTTCACTGAGACCGTTGAAAACATCTATTCTTTAGCTGTTGGTGGTTACTTTTGGTATATCTTTTTAGGTTTTATTGTAATTTTGTTGATCAATGTTTTATGGTCATTGGTGTTCACAATACCTGGCATTTTGGTGATGTTTAATCAAGCCAATTTTGTTTCTTTGTTTGAAACATTAACGTTTTTAGCATCATTGTTTTATATACAGATTTTGGATTATTATAGAAGCACATCACGTGATTATTTAATCATATTTAAAGAATCTACATTATTAATAGAAGAAATTGCCGTTGCTTTTAACATTGCTTTTAAATATGAAATCAAATCGATTTATCATTATTTAGAAAGTAAATCAGCAAAAGAGATATCCATCAAAGAAAAGAATGAAAAGTTAAGAACATGGTATCGAGGAATAT
>Ga0105240_10007685_pt1 | contig 15603 bp, 14 predicted proteins | sample KBSC54metaG_FD_80426 | JGI IMG/M metagenome (GOLD analysis project Ga0105240, IMG submission 80426) | Corn rhizosphere microbial communities from Kellogg Biological Station, Michigan, USA - KBS C5-4 metaG | ecosystem: Host-associated > Plants > Roots > Rhizosphere > Soil | place: Michigan, USA... | reverse complement strand
GGCCGGCAGGCGCTTATGGATATTGTAGCGGAGAGGGTGACTGGACCCTTCGTGCGCTAGACGCCGACCGGGAAGGGCTTCGGGCTAGACTCATCCGTGTTGGCGGCTTTGCCGGTGCGCCATTGCTCGAAGCGACCCTGGAGGAGACTCATGAGGCCGGTGTACCAGTAGCCGATCACGAAGAGGATGAGGAACGGGGCGGTGAAGTAGTTGTGGTTGGTGAAGGTGTAGGCAATCGCGAGGGCAAAGTAGCAGCCGATGAGGAGTTCGATCCACGGCGTGAGTTTCAAGCGTTTGCGATATTTAGCGGCCTGTGATTTCTCGCCCTTTTGAGCGACTCGATACTTGGGCGTACGTACGAAGGCACTTTTGATGCCGAGGATGGCTTCCATTACGGCCTTTGAGTTCGTAACCGTCAATCCAATGCCGAGCGCCATCAGGAAGGGCAGATAGAAGAAGGTCTTCATCCAGCTCCTGGGATAGAGCTCGCGCTGGCTGGCGAGATAGAAGACGGCGATTGACGCTGAGGAGGCTGCGAAGAGCGGGAAATCGATGAGCAGCATCTGGAACCAGCCCTGGTAGAAGCGGACGATCATAGCCGGAATCAGCAGCGCCGTCATCACGATCATGAGCGGGTAGCTCAGGTTCGCGGTCAAGTGGTAGACCGATTCGATCTTGATTTTGCGCGGTACATCGGAGCGCCAGATGCGCGGCAGCAGCTTGATAGAGGTCTGGATGAGCCCCTTGGCCCAGCGAGCCTGCTGCGTTTTGAAAGCCGTCATCTCGATAGGCAATTCAGAAGGGCATTCAATCTCAGGCTGGTATTTGAAGCGCCATCCTGCCATCTGCGAGCGATAGCTGAGGTCGGTATCTTCGGTCAGCGTGTCGTGCTGCCATCCGCCGCCGTCGGAGATAGCTTGCCGGCGCCACATTCCCGCAGTGCCGTTGAAGTTGAAAAAGTCGCCGGAACGGGAACGCGCGCCGTGCTCCAGGATGAAGTGGCCGTCTAAGAGAATCGCTTCAATGCGCGTGAGAAGGCTGTAGTCGCGGTTGAGGTGAGTCCAGCGTGTTTGCACCATGCCGACATCGGGCTCGGCGAAGTGATGGATAACCCGCATCAGCCAATCGGGCGGTGGAACGAAGTCGGCGTCGAAGATGGCAATGAACTCGCCCCTCGCGACCTTCAGCCCCTCATCGAGCGCGCCAGCCTTGAACCCATGACGGTTGGTGCGGTGGATGTATACGATCGGATGCCCGAGCGCCGCGTAGCGCTCGACGATGCTTCCGGCGACCTCGTGCGTTTCATCGGTGGAGTCGTCGAGCACCTGAATTTCCAAGCGGTCCTTTGGATACTCGAGATTGCAGACTGCCTCGACAAGACGGTCGATGACGAACTGCTCGTTGAAGATGGGCAGCTGGACTGTGACCCGCGGCAGTTCTTGAAACTGCCTGGGCGGCTCGGCGCTGTGATTCTTGCGATGTTTGAAGTAGAGATAGCAAAGCGTGTAGCGGTGAACGCCGTAAAGCGCCAGCACGAACATCACTGTGAAATACGGAAGGAGCAGGGCAAGGTCGAACCAATTCCAGTGGTATAGGCCCTTGAAGGTCTGATCGGCGAATTGTGCCTTCAGGTAGTGCTTGAGACCATTTGGCTGGCCCCCAGCGAGGAGCAATGCCAGTTGCAGCGGTGGGCCGGCCAGCAGGCTGGAAACACTTTGAAGAGAGTTGAACAGCACCAAGCCTCCACCGGCTGTAAATCCCTGCGGAAGCGAAGCGTCTTCCTGGGCTGCGAAACCGGGCTTAAGGAAATTGTAAGCGATAGAGCGTGCAGAGGCTGCGGGGCTTCCTGCGTGCTCCAGAGAAGCGAAAAGCTGGTTCGGCTGCATGGAAAAAGCATCGGGCCAGGCTGAAGCTTTCATCGCGGGCCGGTTGCTGGGCTCCGGGAGATTAGCGTAATGTTTTCATCCAGTTGGAGATTATTCATGTCGACCGCAGCCAGCCCCGTCGTTGCCGCTAAAGGCGGTTCATTCCTTATCGAATCGCTTACGCGGGCCGAGATGTTCACGCCCGAGGATCTGACGGAGGAGCAACTGCAGATGGCTGCAACGGCTGCCCAGTTTGCGCGTGAAGAAGTGTTGCCGAGAACGGCGGAGATCGAAGCCAAGAAGCCGGGAGCGGTTCCAGATCTGCTGCGCAAAGCGGCCGATCTGGGCTTCACCGCCATGGATATCCCCGAAGAGTATGGCGGCCTCGGCCTGGACAAGACTACGTCTACCGTTATCACCGATTTCATGTCGGTTCTGGGGAGCTTCTCAACGGCGTATGGCGCGCACGTGGGAATCGGAACGCTTCCGCTCGTCTGGTACGGGACGGACGAGCAGAAGAAGCTCTATCTTCCGAAGCTTGCGAGCGCGGAGTGGATCGGGGCATACGCTCTTTCCGAGGCGACCTCCGGGTCCGACGCCATGAATATTCGCACTCGTGCGACGCTCTCGGCCGACGGCAGCGCCTACACGCTGAACGGCGAGAAGATGTGGATCACGAATGGCGGGACGGCGGGACTGTATACGGTGTTCGCCAAGATAGATGGCGAGAAGTTCTCGGCGTTTCTGATCGAGCGTGACACACCGGGCCTGACCGTCGGGGCCGAGGAACACAAGATGGGGATTCGCGGATCGTCTACATGCCCGCTTGTCCTGCAGGATTGCAAAGTACCCGCTGCAAATCTCTTAGGCGAGGCAGGAAAGGGTCATCACATCGCATTCAATGTCCTGAACATGGGACGGCTGAAGCTTGGGGTGGCTTGCGTTGGCGGGGCGCGCCTTGCGCTGGCGCACATGATCCGCTACGCGAAGGAGCGCAAGGCGTTTGGCAAGACGATCGCGGAGTTCGGCCTGGTGCAGCGGAAGATTGCTGAATGTGCCACGCGCCTCTATGCGGCGGAGAGCATGACGTATCGCACGGTAGGGATGATCGATGCGAGCCTGGCGCAGCTGGGGGATGAGGGCGGCAGGTCTTCTCGCGAGTCTTCGCGGGAGGTGCAGAAGCGGATCGAGGAGTACGCTGTCGAGTGCTCGATTTTGAAGGTCTACGGCTCGGAGATGATGACTTTGGTGGCCGACGAATTGGTAGCCACGATGGGCGGGTATGGCTACGTCGAAGAGTATCCGGCAGAGCGCTACTACCGCGACGCGCGGATTAATCGGATCTTTGAAGGCACGAACGAGATCAACCGCATGATCATCACTGGCTGGCTGATGAAGCGGGCTATGGCAGGAGAGCTTCCCCTGCTCAAAGCGATTAAGACGCTTATGGACGAGGTGATGCAGCCGCCGTCCTTCGACTCCGGCGAGGATGCCGAAGAAGCACTTGCGCGCGAAGGCACGATATTGGCTGCGGTGAAGAAGATTGCCCTGTTTGCGGCTGGTGTTGCGAGCCAGCGGTACCTGACGGCACTGCAGGATCAGCAGGAGATCATGGCCGACCTGGCCGACATTATCTCGCAGGTGTTCGCGCTGGAATCGGCTCTGCTGCGGGCGCGCAAACTCTCGGCTTCGGGCAAGAATACAGCAGCAACAGCGGCGGCAATGACGGGCTTGCTGGCTGACGAGAGCATCGGGTTAACGGAGCAGGCGGCGCGGCGGGTTCTGGCCGCCTCAGCCGAGGGCGATGAGCTGCGGACGCAACTTGCGATTCTACGAAGGCTGGCGAGGTTTGTCCCGGACAACACGGTGAAGCTGAGCCGAGAGATCGCGCAGCAGTGCATCCGGGTGGAGCGATACCCGCTGTCGCTGGTCTGAGATTTAGGGGCAGGGATAGGCGCCGGCGATGTATCCCTCAAGTGCCTGGATGGTCTGCTCCTGGCCGGAGATGACCCATTTAACCAAGTCGCCAATCGAGATGACTCCGACGACGTCGTCATTCTGGACGACGGGCAGATGCCGGAAGTCGTGCTGCGTCATCAGGGTCATGCATTCGTCCACGGTGTGCTTCGGGTTGACGGAGATTACCGGGCTGGTCATGAGCTGGCCGACGGTGGTTTCGCGCGAAGTATGCCCCCCCAGGATTCCTTTGCGCGCATAATCCCGCTCCGAGAAGATACCGAGAAGGCGACTGTCTTTGCACACCAGGAGAACGCCGACATCGTACCTGGCAAGCATCTGCAGAGCTTCGTAGACGGACTGCTCAGGTTCAATGGAGAGCACCTTGCGCTCGGGTCGACACCCGAGCAATACGCCAATCGTGTCGTTGATCTTCATCGGGGTTCCTCCTGGGGACTTACGAATGACGGCCACTATAGACCATTCAGATAAGGACGGAAAAGCGGCAATTTGACGGGGCCGGGATCGCTTGACGAATCAATTGCGAGAAATTGGCGTCTAAGACCTGCTGGGGTTGGAGTCAGAGCTGAAGTGGCTGGTTGCCAGCCCCAGTCGTAAAATAGGTATAGGAGCGCGGTTTCCCTTGCAATTCAGAGGTTTCCGCTCGCTTCTGAAAACGGAGATTACTCGAATGCCCATCTTCAAGACTTCGAATCCTGCCCTTGGCTCCAAGACATTCCAAGACGCGGCGAGGTTCGGTGGCGCCCTGGATGTAGCGAACCGCATGACCTTGAACGGTACGGTCAACCGTACCGGGATTCTGCTGCTGTGCGCCCTGGCCACGGCCAGCTTTACCTGGTACAGCTTTATGGAGACACGCGATCCTGCGAGCGTAGGCGGCTGGCTGATGCTGGGCGTCTTTGGCGGACTGATCACCGCCATGATCACGATCTTCAAGACCAACTGGGCGCCCATCACGGCCCCCATTTACGCGCTGTTCGAGGGATTGTTCCTGGGTGGAATCTCGGCCTTTCTTGAGCTGCGGTATCCAGGTATTGCCATCCAGGCTGTCGGCCTGACCTTTGGAGTTCTGATGACGATGCTGGTGGTTTACGCATCGGGGATGATCCGGGTATCGAACAAGCTGCGGATCGGCATCATTGCAGCGACCGGCGGTATCTGCCTGTTCTACATGCTGCAGATGATCCTGGGACTGTTTCACATCAACTTCGTAGCGGTGAACGGCTCCGGCGTGATCGGCATCGGATTCAGCCTCTTCGTCTGCGCCATTGCGGCCCTGAACCTCGTGCTCGACTTCGACTTCATCGAACAAGGCGTGAACAGCGGTGCGCCGAAGTATATGGAGTGGTACGGAGCGTTCGGCATCATGGTCACGCTGGTGTGGCTGTACCTGGAGATCCTGCGGCTGCTCTCAAAGATGCGCAGCCGGAACTAGCTCAGTTCCAACCAGGAACGGAAAGCGGCAGTCCTCAATGGGGCTGCCGCTTTGGTTTGAGTGCAAGCTGGTTTTGATTTCAGGTTTACTTAGCGGCTCGGTCTGAGGCGTTGCCAACCATCTTCTGCGCGTGGGCTATCTCTGGAAGATTTGTGTCTGCGTGGGGCCAAGCTTTGAGAAAGACGGCATACGCCTCGCGGGCTCCGGCGGAGTCGCCTGCGGACTCCTTGACGAGAGCTAGACCGTAGAGGCTGAATCCGGAGTTGGGCCGCTCAATGAGCGCAGCGCGGTAGGCCTCTTCCGCACCGTTGTAGTCTCTCGCATTGAGTAGCGCTGCTGCCTCGGTTTCAGCAACGGGACGGATGTAGAACGGCGGTTCGTGGTAGCCGAGTTTCTTCTCTTCTTTAGCGGCGAGCTCGTATGTCTTTTTGGCAGCGCGCAGTTTGTGGTGCGCGGCTAGGACGCTGGCCCGGAGTTCAATGGATTGGATGTTCAGACATTTCAGGATGGGGTCGGGCAGAGCGTCGGGGGAAAGATGCTGCATCGGCGGCTTCGTGCCGTCCTTTTTCTCTTTGCTGTTCTCTGACTTCTTCTGTGCGGCTCGCAGTTCTTTCATCTGATGCAGTCCCGCATCCATACTGACGGAGTGCTCCTGGGCAGTGACTGAATCGCCCGCATCCAGCGCTTTCATTCCTTTTGCGTAGTCGGTAAGTTCGGCCGCGAGGAAGCGTAGATTTGCAGCATTGTCTCCTTTGGGGAGGTTGGCTTCGCTGAGCATGGGAAGCACCGCGTCCCAGTCCGCGACGCGCAACGCGACGGGGAGACGCCTGCTGATGCGGGATACCTGATCGCGCGCCGACCAGATGTAGAGCGATGCCGAGAGCTGTCCGCGCGCCGCGGCTAAATGATCAGACAATGCATTCGCTTCGGTTAGGCGTCCCTGCTCCATTAAGTTCGCGATGGCGTACATCATGTTGTGCACGTAATTCCAGTCGTCGTCAGGAGTGACGTGCTGCTCTTGCATGTAGTTCTCGTCGGCAGCCATGGATGCTGAGAACCAATGCTCCGCTTCGGCGTAATTGCCCGTGCGGTAGTAGATGTGACCGGGCATGTGGACCATGTGGCCTGAGGTGGGCGCCAGGCTGGCGAGTAGCGCTGCGCTCTGGATTGCGCGCTCGGGGTGATTGCCGGGTTCAATGGCGTGAATCCAGTAGTGATTTGTAGCAGAGTCGTTTGGCGTGTCGTGCAAAATGGCTTCGAGCATGCGGATGGCTTCGCGCTCGCCTTTCTTTGGCTCGCCATTCTTGGTGTATCCATCTTCGAGAGCCAGAGCAAGGAAGAGGCGCGCTTGCGTGTCTTGCGGTTCGAGGGTGACGAGCTTGCGCAGAATCTCGATTTGCTGCTTGCTGGCGCCGCGCTTCCTCTTGCCTGTGGATTCAAGTTGAGCCGCCTCGATATAGAGCCGTTCCGGCTCGGTGATCTTACCGGTCAGCTGCGAAGCTTTTTCGATCGCCTGCCTGGCATAAGATTCGAGATCTTTGCCGCGCGACTTCTCGGCTTGCGAGAGTCCCCACCAGCACATGGCGCAATTGGGATCGACCCGCAGACCCTGCTCAAATGCCCTCATCGATTCGTAATCCCAAAAGTCATGCAACAGGCTCAAGCCCTGGTCGAACCAGGCCTGAACTTCGGGAGTCGCGGTGATTGTGATGTGCGCATTGCCGATTCCTGTCATCCGGACTGGGATGGGGAGCTTGTCGGGCGGCGTAATCGGAAGCATGTCGCCCATGGCGTGTCCCGCTGGCATCTGCTGAGCGGAAATGGTCAACGCAAAAAGGAAGAACGCTGCGGAGTTCAAAAATGACACGCGCCATCGACAACAGCGGCGACGCAGAACGCAGATAGAGTGCATTGCCGCAATATACATGTTTGAGAGAACGACCGACCACAAGCGCTTACGCCGAATCGCGCGTAAGCTGCTCCAGATCGTCAATTTCTTTCTGGAGCTTCTTCGCCACTGACCGGTTTAGCCGCCAGATGGCCAGAAAGACAAGCGCAATGCATCCGGCAACCAGACCGAAGCCGGCAACAGCGGCACCCATGTGAAAGTGCCTCCCTGCTGCCTCAGTTAGCTGCATCGTAAAGTAAAAGAGCCCGATGAGGAATACAGCCATCCCGGGCAGGAAAGGCAACAGGTACCAGGTCCATACTGCATTCAATGCATCGCGTTGTCGCACGAGTTCTGCGCGCTGAAAGTCGACACAATTTCTCAATCCCATATCGGCAGGCATCGGTCGTGCGGAAGCTCGGCGGTGAAGTTGGTACACCACATACGCAGTGCCGATGATGATAAGACCGCACCCGATGCGAAGCAGCAGAGTTGGAAAGATCCAGCAGTAGTATGTGAATATGCCAGCTACAAATCCAGCGGCAAGATACTCCCGCAGATTTCGGCGCCTGATGGAGCGTTCATACCTGCTCATCCTGTTTTGGAGTTCATCGGGAGTGAACCGCGGACTGTTATCGGGGTCCTTCTGCCAGAGATCGCAGAGACTGGAAACAAAGTCGTTCGTCATGGTCTTCCTCCACTTTGATACCTGTTCGCGAGAACCTTCTTTACTCGATGAATCCGCGTGGCAACGTTGCCGGCGGAGATTCCGGTAATCTCGCATATCTCTGCGGCGTGAACACCTTCGAGGAACAGCAACATGAGTTGCCGATCGAGTGGCCTAAGCTCTCGTATCAAGCTCATCAGGCGATCAGTCGCAAGATTTCTCTCCGTAGATTCTTCGGCATTGCACTTTGGATCCGCGATGTCCATCTCATCAAGGCTCAGCAGTTGCCGTGACCTCATCCGGCGGTCGCTCACCACGTGCGAGGTAGCCACGTTATGACCTACCCGATAGATCCAGGTGCGAAGCGAGCAGCGCCTGTCGAAGCTAGCCAAGCTACGCCATATTGCCAGGTGAATGTCCTACAGCAGATCAAGCCTTCTGTCCGGATCGGCTTCGTATACTCGGGCGAGCCGATCGAGCGCGGCTCCATGCGTCCGGACCGCTTCCTCGTAAAGGTCTTCCTGGCTTGCCATCTCTGGAGATTCCCTTCTGTATAAGGTAGTCTCCGGCGGCAGCGATTCCTTACAGATGTGGGTTGAAGTGAGGGGGGAGTAAAACAAGAGCATCCCTCCACGCCCTAAGGCGCCGAAGGATGCTCCTGCTTAGAGATCAAGGGTGGGTTTCAGGCGTGCGCGTGTTCAGGCGCATGAACGATGGCTTCAATGAGCGCCTTGTTGAACGCAGGGATGTCGTCGGGCTTTCGGCTGAAGATGAACTGTCCGTCGGTGACGACCGCCTGGTCGACCCAGTTTGCGCCAGCGTTTTTGATGTCAGTCTTGAGGGATGGCCATGAGGTTACGGTTTTGCCGCGCAGCGCGTCTGCTTCGACGAGGGTCCATGGACCGTGGCAGATGGCGGCGATTGGCTTGCCGGTTGAGACGAACTGGCGAACGAAGTTCACTGCCGCGGGATCCATGCGGAGGTGGTCGGGGTTCATGACGCCGCCTGGCAGCAGCAGCGCGTCGTAGTCGTGCGGGTTGGCATCGGCGAGTTGCAGGTCTACTTTCACTGCCTGCCCCCAATCCTTCTTATTCCAGCCCTTGATCTCTCCACCCTTGGGCGCGATGACGACGGTGGTGGCGCCAACGTTGTTCAAGGCTTTACGCGGGTCAGTGAGCTCGACCTGCTCGAATCCGTCGGTAGCTAAGATAGCGATCTTTTTTCCACGCAACTCTGAAGACATTCTTCTCCTCCTGCTTGTTCGTTCTTTCAGAGGTAGGACGCCCCATCCTGAGTACGGGTTGCGTATCAACTTGATGTCGATCAAAGATCGCGCATAGATACAGGTCGGAGCAGGCAAACTGCTCTATTTACAACGCATCTGAGAAGCCTGTGCACGTTGGAGGCTCCTACCATGAAACGCCGCGAATTCCTGACGACCGCGACCGCTGCTGCAGCATTGATGCAATCAAAGTCGATTCACGCCGCGCAGGCTGCGCAAGCAAACCCTGCATTTACTCCTGCTTCTTCGATGAGCACTGAATCCACTTCCAAACTAGCGGCGGCGCGCATCCTCCGCGTCACCAGTCCAGGAACGATGAAGGGCGAGATGCTGCATCGAGAGTTGGGTGCAACAGGCGAACAGGTTTCCGTGATTGGGCTTGGTGGATCGCATCTCGGCAAGGCTAACGTGGACGAAGACGAAGCGATTCGCCTGATTCACGAAGGGCTCGATCGCGGCATCAACTTTCTCGACAATTCGTGGGATTACAACGAGGGTCGCAGCGAAGATCGCGTTGGCAAGGCTCTCGCGCAGAGTGGATACAGGCAGAAGGCTTTCGTGATGACTAAGATTGATGGCCGCACGAAAGAAGTTGCGACGAATCAGATCAACGACTCGCTTCGGCGTCTGAAGGTTGACCATATTGACTTACTGCAACATCACGAGGTGATTCGTTTTGATGATCCGGATCGCATCTTCGCGGAAGGCGGCGCAATGGAGGCGGTGGTTGCGGCGAAGCAAGCGGGGAAGGTGCGGTTTATCGGATTCACGGGACACAAGGATCCGCGAATTCACTTGTACATGCTGGAGGTTGCGCAGAAGCATGGCTTCCACTTCGATACGGTGCAGATGCCGATTAACATTATGGACGCACACTTCCGAAGTTTCTCGCAGATGGTCGTGCCCGAAGCGGTTCGGCAGCATATCGGCGTGCTTGGAATGAAGAGCTTTGGCGACGGAATCATTTTAAAAAGTGGAGCAGTGCAGCCGATGGATTGCCTGCACTACTCACTGAATTTGCCGATTTCTGTGTTGATTACGGGTATTGATTCGAAGATGCTGCTGGATCAGGCGTTCGCGGCGGTGAAGGCCTTTCAGCCGATGGATGAGGCTGCGGTGGCTGCGCTGATCGGCAAGACGGAGCAGGTTGCGATGAACGGTAAGTACGAGTTGTTCAAGACGACATCGCACTTCGACACGACGGCGAGGCATCCAGACTGGCTTGGAGCAGACACGCCGGAGGTGCAGAAGCTTTCGCCGCAGTTGCCGGGGTGAACAACTGCGGCTCAACGCACGCCACAGCGTCTGTTCACTGAATGAGCTTGGCCGTGACTTGAAGCTGCATGTTCCCTTTGCTGTCGAGCGAGTCGGACGTGAAGATGACTGTGGCCTTGTTGACCGGAATCAAGACCGGTGATTGCCAGCTGTTGGTGCGAATGACTGGGGCACCTTGCTGCGTGGATGCGGAGGGGGTCGAGAGGCTGCTCACGTCCGCCGTGACTTCGAGAGACAGCTTGCCATCCATCTCGTGCACATTGCGCACATCTATTTTGACCCCGAGATCGACGTATTGAAATGCGCTGGTGCTTGTGGGAACTGGAACTCTTGATCCGGTGCGGATAGAAGTGTTGCGATTGACGCGGTCGGTGTTTGCGGCGACTGTGTAAACGCGGCTGTTGGTGGGCTTGCCGTCTGCTCCAAGTTCCTGGACTACAAACTCCAGGTGATAGAAGTGGACGGGCCAATCCGCAGTCTTGGCCGGTGCCGATTGGCTGGCGGCTGCTTCCTGAGCAGAAAGTTGAACTCCGCAGAAGCAGGCAATGATGGACAGAGTGCAGAGGATTGCTAGTTTGCGCATAGGTTTCTCTTTTACTTTCTGCCCTCATCGGGCGCGGTAATGGGAGGGATGGCGATGGCGGAAATCTGAAGAGGCGTGTCGAGTTGGTGCTGGCTGGCGACGAGGTTTTCACGAGCCGAGGATGATGGAGCGGTGGCGATTGCGACAAGGGCCTGCTCCTCAGGCGAGAGCGGTTGCGGGGCGGGGAAGATGTCGAGTTTGGGGCGTGTCGTCTTCTCTGGGATGCGATTGGATCTGAAGGCTCGCGCAACGTCGCCAGAGGTGTTCGCGATTTTTGGCAACGGACGGATCTCGAGCTTCGATTCAGGGAGGACAGCTTGCGAACGGGCAGCAGGTGCGTGCTCCGCGGTTGTGATGTGCGCTGTTGTGGTGCTTGTTTCGCGATGTATGAAGTGCGGAATCGAAAGGACGAGTACGAGGGCTATGGTGATCGCAGTTGCGAGCGCCCACCTCTGCCATGCGTGGAAGAACAGGGATGGAGCGGATGATTAGGCATCGACCTGAGCGAGGATGCGCTGCTCGAGACCGGGACGGGCTTCGGCGTAGCGTGCGAGTTCGGAATCGATGAGGCGATCGACTTCATCGCGGTCACGCATAATGGGTCTCCCTGGCTGCGAGTTTCTTGCGGAGGATCTGGCGGGCTCTTTGCAGGCGGGTGCGTACTGTGCCTTCGGGGATTCCGAGGATCTTGCCGATCTCGCGCGAGTTCAACTCTTCGAAGGCGGAGAGGACGAGAGGCACGCGCAGGTCTTCGGGAAGGGAATCAATGGCGAGATGCACGATGGCCTGCTGATTGGCTTCAGAGAGGCTTTCGTCGGGACGGGGATGGGAGGACGCGATGGTGTCGAGAGATAGTGGGTCCGCGGATCCAGCGGAGACGGGTCGAAGGGCATGGTCAAGCGCGATGCGCCAAGCGACGCGCGCGAGGTATGCGCGCTCATTCTCAGCCTGTTTCCATCCGGAATTGCGATACAGCTTCAAGAACGTCTCCTGCACGGCGTCCTCTGCGTCGTGCGAGTTGAGCAGAACCGCGTACGCCACCTTGAAAACAAATCGCGACTGACGCCGTACGAGTGCCGAGAACTCCGCGTCTGCTTCTGTGGACAAGGTCTGCGAACTCCTCACCGGCAACCCTGAAATCCTAACTCAGGGTCAAGGTCCGCGATGTTCATACCCTAAGACGGAGACCTGTCGCGAAGTGTTCAGATCTTTTCGCGCACAAAAAGATTTGGCCCGCCTCTCAGTCGAGAAGCGGGCCAAATTAGTGAATGTTTGTAGGGTTATGCCTTGGCTGAAGTCAGTTGACCCAAGTCGGCAGCCAACTTCTCCGTCGAGAAGGCTTCGAGCAGATCGCCTTCTTTCAAATCGGTGAAGCCACCGAGCCCAATGCCGCACTCCATGCCATTCGTCACTTCGCGTGCATCGTCCTTGAAGCGCTTAAGCGAGCCGATCTTGCCTTTGTATACCTGCTCGCCTCCGCGCATGACCTTAACCTCGGAATCGCGGCGGATGACGCCGTCCTGGACGCGGCAGCCGGCGATCGTGCCTACTTTGGGAATGCGGAAGACGTTGATCACCTCGGCGCGGCCCACGTAGTTCTCCTTGAACGTGGGTTCGAGGAGACCGAGCATGGCCAGACGCATTTCGTCCTGCAGCTCATAGATGATCGAGTGCAGGCGGATGTCCACGCCTTCCTGTTGCGCCAGTTCAGCGGCCTTGCGCTCGGGGCGCACATTGAAGCCGATGATGATGGCGTTGGAAGCCGTAGCGAGCAACACGTCGCTTTCGGTAATTGAACCCACACCGGAGTGGATCACCTTCACGCGCACCTTCTCGGTCGACATGCGAACCAGAGAGTCGGCCAGCACTTCCACCGATCCGGTCACGTCTCCCTTGATGATGAGTGGAAGATCCTTCACGCCGGCCTGGCGAATCTGCTCAGCCAGTCCTTCAAGCGAAACACGCGAACTCTTGGCTAGTGTAGCCTCGCGCTCCTTCATCTTGCGGTACTGGGCAATGCCCTTGGCCTTGTCGCGGTCCGCGACGGCGAGGAAGGTATCGCCTGACTCCGGCATGGCTTCGAGACCAAGCACTTCGACCGGTGTTGAAGGACCCGCTTCCTCGAGTGGGCGTCCGCGATCGTCGAACATGGCGCGGACTTTGCCGTAGGTGTTGCCGACGATGTAGCTGTCGTTGAGGTGCAGGGTTCCGTCCTGGATCAGAACGGTAGCCACGGCGCCGCGACCGCGATCGAGCTTAGCTTCGAGCACAGAGCCGACAGCTTTGCGGCCGGGCGTTGCCTTTGGAGCCTTGATGTCGGAGACGAGACAGATCATCTCGAGCAATAGATCGAGATTGAGGTGCTTCTTTGCCGACACTTCGACGAAGACGGTGCTGCTTTCTCCGCCGCCCGCCCACTCTTCTGGGATGAGGCCACGGTCTGCAAGCTGCTTCTTCACGCGGTCGGGGTTCGCCTCGGGTTTGTCAATCTTGTTGACCGCGACGATGATGGGGACCTCGGCCGCCTTTGCATGGTCGATGGCTTCAATTGTCTGCGGCATCACTCCATCATCGGCCGCGACGACGATGACGACGATATCCGTCACCTTCGCGCCGCGAGCACGCATGCGAGTGAATGCTTCGTGGCCGGGAGTATCGAGGAAGACGATTTCGCGGCCCGACGCCGGAGAGCCTTCCTTGGTAAACCGCACCTTATAGGCGCCGATGTGCTGCGTAATGCCACCGGCTTCGCCTGCGGCAACGTCGGTTTCGCGGATTGCATCGAGCAGCGACGTCTTGCCGTGATCGACGTGGCCCATGACAGTGACCACAGGAGCACGAGCGACTTCGACGAAGTCTGTTTTTTCGGTGTCCAGAACTTCTTCGATGGCCTGATTCTCGAGCTCTTCCTCGTAACTGATGACGGTTGCGGCTGCGCCGAACTTTGCGGCTACATCTTTCACCATCTCCGCGTCGAGCGATTGGTTCACGGTGACGAAGACTCCGCGCATGAGCAGGATTGCGATCAGGTCCTTGGCGCGGATTTCGAGCTTCTCCGCCAAGTCCTTCACGCTGATGCCTTCAGTTACGGTGATTTCGCGCGTGATGGGGAGCGGCTCGTCGCTGAAGTTGGCTGCGCCACCAAAACGCGGAGGTGGCACAAAGCCCTTCATCGGGCCTTCCTTAGTCTTCGGATATTGCTGTCCGCCACGCCGACCTCGATTGTTCGAGGCGCGCTGCGGGCGCGGAGCTTCACCTGTGGGTGGAGCGCCGCCAGGACCGCCAGGACGTGGTGCGCCAAAGCCACCGGGACGCGGTGCGCCAAAGCCGGGACGTGCGCCGAAGCCGGGACGACCGCCCGGAGCTCCGCCTGGTCCACCAGGACCTGCGAAGCCGGTGCGGGTTGGATGCTTGGGACGCGGACCGCCGGCGAACTGGCCGGGAGCGCTGCCCGGTGTGCGGGGCTGGAAGCTGCCGGGGGCGCCTGCGGGTCTGCGGTCGAAGATGGGTCTGCCGCGCTGAAGGCCTCCGGCCTGGGGAGCTGCTGGTGCGGTCGGGCTAGCGGCAACTACAGGAGGAGCCTTGTAAACAGGGCGCGGTCCGGTCTGCGGCATGACGACGCGGCGTGCCGCCGGAGCCGGAGGCGCAGGAGGAAGTTCTGGAGCTTTCACCTCTGGCGTGCTCGAAGCGGCTGCAGCAGGAGCGACGGGCTCGGCTGGTGATTCCTTCACCGGGGCCACTGGAGCTAACGGAGTTTGCGGCGCTGCGACTGGCGCAGTGGAGGCCGCGATCTCGGGCGTCGAAGGGGCTGCAGGCGCAGGAGCGACAGGGGCAGCCGCGGCCGATTTGGGAGCGACAACAACGAGAGGCTTCGCCGCTGCTGCGGGAGTCTGTTCTGTCGCTGCGGGCCTGGGCGGTGCAGTGGCCGAGGGAGCTACGACCACAGGCGGTCTAACGACCACGTTCTGCGGAGGAACCACGGTCACGGCGGGCCGCGGTGCTGCCGCGCCAGCGGGGGCTTTGGCCACGACGGTTCCTGCGGGCGGCCTGGAGGCAATGGCGGGGGCCGGAGGTTGCACGATGGCCGGCGCAGGCCGCGGCTGAGGCACAATTTTGCGCGGCTCCGGGCGGGCGGGAGCGGCCGGTGCCGCTGCCGCAACCGGAGTCGCAGGAGCCGCTGGCTTTTCTGGCGCCTTTGTCACAACAGGCGAGGCTGCTTTGCTGGGCGGCACATGGCTCTTGCGCGCTTCTGCCTCTTGTTCCTGCTTTTTGGCCAGAATGGCCTTCATCACGTCGCCGGGCTTGGAGACGTGGGAGAGATCGATTTTTGGTGTAATCGTCTGGGACGCGCGCGAAGCCCCGGCGTGACCTGAGGGACGCGATCCATGCTGGAATTGCGCGCGCACCTTGTCAGCTTCGTGGTCTTCGATCGAACTCGAGTGTGTCTTTCCTTCGCCCAGACCGAGTTCCGCGAGCACGTCAAGGATCTGCCGACTCTTGACTTCCATCTCGCGCGCGAGATCGTTAATTCGAACCTTGCTCATCCGCCTCTTTTCAGAATGTGCTGCCCAAAGCCCTTAGTCGCTCATAGCTACCTCATGGCATTGGAGGTTTGCGTTACCACCATTATC
>Ga0105240_10007684_pt1 | contig 15607 bp, 12 predicted proteins | sample KBSC54metaG_FD_80426 | JGI IMG/M metagenome (GOLD analysis project Ga0105240, IMG submission 80426) | Corn rhizosphere microbial communities from Kellogg Biological Station, Michigan, USA - KBS C5-4 metaG | ecosystem: Host-associated > Plants > Roots > Rhizosphere > Soil | place: Michigan, USA... | reverse complement strand
CTCGCCACCCAGGTGATCTGGTTGGCCTTGCAGTTCGTGCCTCTCTTCTATGCCCTGACGAGCGGCCGCGCGGACTTCGCGGCATGGACGGGCTACACCGGTCAGCAGGGCAGAGCCGACGGCTCGGTCGATTTCCTGCTCTTCGGCATGGCTGCCTCGATGCTCCTGTCGCTGCTGCCGCAGATCGGCGAACAGGTGGACTACCTGCGCTTCCTGCCGCTCCGGGAACGGACCGGCAAGACGGGCTGGTGGACGGCGCTACTGGTGTCAGGCCCGGGCTGGGTCGTGCTCGGCGCATTCAAACTGCTTGCCGGCTCCTTCCTCGCGTTTTTGTGCCTGCGGCACGGACTGACACCCGAGCAGGCATCGCAACCGAGCACCATGTACTTCGTGGCTTTTCAGCAGACCTTCCGCTCTCCGGGCTGTGCGCTCCTGCTGACGGGGCTCTTCGTCGTGGTCTGTCAGCTGAAGATCAATGTCACGAACGCCTACGCGGGCTCGATCGCCTGGTCGAACTTCTTCTCGCGCCTCACCCACAGCCACCCGGGCCGGGTCGTATGGTTGGTTTTCAATGTCGTACTGGCCTTGTTGCTGATGGAAATCGGCATCTTCCGGGTCATTGATGGCATCCTGCGCATCTACGCCAATTTCGCGGCCGGCTGGATCGGCGCCCTGGTGGCGGACCTGGTGATCAACAAGCCACTGGGCCTCAGCCCGCCCGGAATCGAATTCAAGCGCGCGCATCTCTACGACATCAACCCCGTGGGAGTTGGCGCCCTGCTCCTGTCCGTGCTCGCCTCGACCCTCGCCTATCTCGGCGCATTCGGCACCGTGGCACAGATCCTGTCGCCCGTTGTCGGGCTCGGCGTCGCGTTTGTCGCAGCCCCGGTGATTGCATGGGCAACCGATGGCCGCTACTACCTCGCGCGCCCGGATACGGACCTCCCGCAGGATAGTGCCGAAGTCCGCTGCACTATTTGCGAAAACACATTCGAGCGCCGCGATGTCGCGCTCTGCCCTGCCTACTCCGGGCCGATCTGCTCTTTGTGCTGCACACTCGAAGCCCGCTGCAGAGACCTCTGCAAGACCGATAGCCGGGTGACCGAACAGCTCGCCGCTTTTCTCAAGAAGTTTCTGCCAGCGCGAGTAGCCGCGACCCTCAACACGCGCGCGGGCCATTTTGTCGGCCTGCTGTTGTTCTGCAACGTCGTCGTCGTCCTGTTGCTTTCCTTCATCTACCGTCAGTACAGCGGAGTTGCACCGGCCGAGCGCGAGGTCATCAGTACGACCCTTTGGCTGGTCTATCTCTGTCTGGTGATAGTGTCAGGCGTAGGTGCCTGGTTGACGGTCCTCGCCCATGAGAGCCGGCGCGCGGCCGAGCGGGAATCGGCCCGCCAAACCACCATGCTCATGGAGGAGATCGAGGCCCATAAACGCACGGATGCAGCATTGCAGCGCGCCAAGGAAGTCGCAGAAGCCGCCAACACGGCGAAAACGCGCTACGTCGTAGGTATCAGCCATGAGATCCGCACCCCCCTGAACTCCATATTCGGCTATGCCCAGCTCCTGGAACGGGGCGCGGACATTCCGACCGAGAACGCCGCCCGTGTCATCCGTCGCAGCTCCGAGCATCTATCCAACCTCGTCGATGGGATGCTGGACATCTCCCGCATCGAGAACGGGCTGTTACGCCTCACTCGCGACAAGGTGCGCCTTCCCGAGTTCCTCGATCAGTTGGTTGACATGTTTCGGCTGCAGGCGGCAGCCAAAGGCATCGCTTTCCGCTACCAACCGCCAGCCAACCTGCCCGCCTGTGTCCACACCGACCAGAAGCGGCTGCGCCAGATCCTGATCAACCTCCTCTCCAATGCAATCAAATACACGGATAGCGGACACGCCACCCTCGCGATCCGCTATCGCAGCGAAGTCGCGGAGTTCGAGATCACCGACACCGGGATGGGCATCCCGCCGGAAGACCTCGAGAGGGTTTTCGAGCCATTCGAGCGCGGCCGCGCGCATGCCGTTCGCTCGCTTCCGGGAACCGGACTCGGACTCACCATCACGAAGCTGCTGACCCAGATCATGGGCGGCGAGATCAGCGTGCGCAGCACCGTGGGCGCAGGGACAACCTTCATCGTCCGGCTGCTTCTGTCTCACGCAGCACTCGATCCCACGGACGCATCGAGTCGCTGCCGCCCGCGCGGCTACGCGGGACCCCGGCGCACGATCCTGGTCCTCGACGATGATCCTGCGCATCTCGAGCTGTTGAGAAGCGTTCTGCAGCCCTTGGACTTCATTATATTACCGGCTCACGATGGACGCTCCGGCCTGGAGCTGGCAGCCCAACATACTCCGGACCTGGCATTGCTGGATATCTCGCTTCCCGACATGACCGGCTGGGAAGTCGTGCAGGCGCTGCGCGCCGCTGAGCGCTCGCCCCGAATCGCCATGGTGTCGGCGAACGCTCATGAATACAGCCCCGGAGGTAACGGCAACCCGCTGCACGATGCATTCCTGGTGAAGCCCATCGATATCGATCTGCTCATCGAATGCGTTGGCTCGCTCTTGCAACTCGAATGGCTCGTCACCTTGCCTCCCACGCAGCAAGCGCTGCCAGACATTCCGTTGGACAAGCCGCCGGCGCAATGCGTGCAGCACATCGGCGCACTCTATGAGCTGGGCCGGATCGGCCATGTCCGTGGAATCGAAGCGAAGCTGCGGGAGATCGAGGCCGAGCATCCCGCCAATGGCCCATTCGCGGCCCAGCTGCGCGGCTTCATTGCCAACTTCGACCTCAAGCGCTACATGAGCGTCCTGGAAACAATCCAGAAACATGGTTGATGGAACGACACGACGGGATACCATTCTGGTCGTCGATGACACGCCGGAGACGTTGGGTTTTCTCACCGATACCCTGGATGACGCCGGCTTCACCGTGCTCATCGCGACCGACGGCGAAAGTGCCCTGGCCCTCGTCGACCAGATCACACCCGACCTCGTTCTCATGGATGCAGTGATGCCCGGCATGGATGGCTTCGAGACCTGCAGCCGCCTGAAGAACGAGAAGCTGCTGTCTTACATCCCTGTCATCTTCATGACCGGACTCAGCGAGACGGAGCACGTCGTACAAGGGCTCGCGGCGGGGGGCGTCGACTACGTTACCAAACCCATCATTGTGGAGGAGCTCCTGGCGCGCATGCGGGTGCACCTCAGAAATGCACGTATCGCTCACGGTACCCGGGTAGCACTGGATGCGACCGGCCGCTTTTTGCTCGCCACTGATCAGCACGGCCGCCTTCTCTGGTGTACCCCCAAAGCCAAGCAGCTCCTGGCCGAGCTATTCCCCGGGCCAGCCGGTCAAGCCTCCGGCCTGCCTCCTGCGCTCATCGAGCCACTCAAACAGCTTCGCCACTCACCCGCCAGGTCCGGCGCGCGATCCTTCCTGGAAGTCGGCGACCGCCGCGTCGAGCTCTCCTTCCTGAGCTCCACCGGCCCCGACGAATTCCTGTTCCGGCTCGCGGAAATCGTCGCAGGCGGCGACGAACAGATCCTGCAACACACGCTGCAACTCACCTGCCGCGAAGCGGAGGTGTTGCTGTGGCTGAGCCGCGGAAAATCCAACCGCGAGATCGGCGAGATCCTCGCCATCAGCCCGCGCACGGTCAACAAACACCTGGAGCAGGTCTTCGTCAAGCTCGGGGTAGAAAACCGCGCCTCCGCCACCGCCCGCGCCGTCCGCGCCCTCGCCCGCTAGGCCCTCGCCCGGGAGACCAGGGCAGGCAACCTACTCCATCTGCGGATACGGCCCCTTGCCCCCTGCGGCAATGAATCGATCGATATGCCTCGCCAGCACCGGCAGCGGCACCGACCCCAACTCCAACACAGCGTCGTGGAACGCGCGGATGTTGAATCGATCCCCGAGCTCCTTCTCCGCCTTGGCGCGCGCCTGGAGTATTGCCCGCTCCCCCAGGTAGTAGGACAGCGCCTGACCCGGCCAGGCAATGTATCGATCTATTTCTGTCTGGATCTCGCGCTCCGGCAGGGCCGTGTACTGCCGCAGGTATGCCATGGCCTGGGCCCGCGACCAACCCTGCGAATGCACTCCGGTATCGACGACCAGGCGGGCCGCGCGCCAGATCTGATACCCCAACATGCCGAAGCGCTCGTACGGCGTCTCGTAGATTCCCATCTCCAGCCCGAGATGCTCGCAATAGAGCGCCCACCCCTCGCCATAGGCGGAGATGTAGGTATGCTGCCGGAACTCGGGTTGGTCCTTGTGCTCCATGGCGATAGGCATCTGGAATGCATGCCCTGGCGCGGATTCGTGCAACGTCAAGGCCGGCAGGTTGTACAGCGGCCGGCTCGGCAGATCATAGGTGTTGACCAGGTAGACACCCGGTCCCCCGCGCCCGGCGGTATAAAAAGGCGCCAGGTCATCCGGTACGGGTTTGATCGCAAAGCGCGCCCGCGGCAGATACCCGAAATAGAGGGACGCCTTGCCATCGAACTTCTTGGCGATCCATGCCGCATGCATCAGCAGCTCGGTGGGTGTTTTGGCGTAAAACCGCGGCTCGCGACGCAGGAAGCTCAGAAACGCCGGGAAATCCCCTTTGAAGCCCGTTTCCTCCATGACGGCAAGCATCTCGCCGTGCAGCCGCGCCACCTCCGCCTCGCCCAGCGCGTGGATCTGCGCGGGGTCTTCATCCAGCGTAGTGAATTCCCGGATCTTGGCGCGATAAAACGCCTTGCCATCCGGCAGGTCCTCAGCCGCAAGCGTCGTCCGCAACCCCGGAACATACTCCGCACGCATGAAGTTCAGGAGCTCGAGATAAGCGGGCTGCACAACATCGTGAATGACCTGCACGGCCTCCTTGCGCATGGCCGCTTGCTGGTCGGCGGACACACCCGGCATGTCCTTGAAGGGTGTGTAGAACAAACTCCCCTCGGGCGTAGCGTTTGTAACGGCCGTCAGCGAAGCGTCCCGACCTTCCATCGTGACCCGCGGTGGGGTGAAGCCGCGCTTCAGCCCGGAGCGCATCTCATCCATCTGCTCGCGAAAATAGCGGGGAATGTCGCGCATCTGCGCGATCCAGTTCCGGTAGTCCTGTACCGTGCGGAAAGGCCGGCGAGCCGTGTACCCGATATCCGTCCAGAAAGTCGTGTCGGAGTTGGCCGGCATCTCGAAATCACGAAACTGCTGATTCGCGATCAGGACCTGGATTTGCGGCCGGTAGATCGCGTAATTGAGCTGCTCGCGCGCCGACAAGTCGGCCGGCGGGATTTCGTCGAGCTTGTGCAGTACCTCCTCCCAATACCGCAAGCGCGCCTCCTGGGTGGCCGGATCGACTTTCGGCAGGTGATCGGAGATCGGCTTCTGCGAATCCTCGTCATCCGCGAACTGGTCCTCGCGCCACTTCCACTCGGCGGTATAGATCGCCTGCAGCCCGTCGTCCGCCGCGTGCTGCTTAGCGTCCGCCGGTTTGGATGGCGCCTGTTGAGATCCCGGAGCGCACGCGCTCAGGGTGGTCAATGTCAAGATGGTGATCGTCAGTCCCTTGTATATTGCGTGCAATGGATAGCCCCCTTAGACTTCTGCAATGATGCCTACGCTTAGCCGCCGCGGAAAGGCGTAGCCCGGATGTGGAAGTCGATCGTCGCCATTTCTTTAGGCGGTAGTCTGGGATCCCTGCTTCGGTGGTGGCTTGGCATGCAGCTCAATGCCCACTTCCCCACGGTTCCGCCCGGAACGCTCACAGCGAATCTGGTGGGCGGCTACATCATCGGCCTCGCGGTCGCGTTTTTCGGCACCTACACCGCGCTACCTCCCGAGTGGCGCCTGTTCGTGATCACCGGCTTCTGCGGTGGACTCACCACCTTCTCCACCTTCTCCGCCGAGGTCACCGCCCTTCTCCAGCAAGGGCGGGTGCTATGGGCTCTGGGGGCGGCGGCCACCCATCTGCTGGGATCCATCCTGATGACTTTCGCCGGCGTCGGCACCTTCATGTGGTTGAAGGCGTTGCGGGCCTAGGGGAGAGGCGACCATGAACGGCTCGCTCTTGCGGTTCTACGTCCACGAAGGCGACACCCACGGCGGCCGCATGTTGTGGGAGTGGCTGCTCGACCAGGCGAACAAGCATGGGGTGCGGGGCGGCTCGGTCTTCAGGGCCATGGCGGGGTTTGGCCGGCACCACATCGTGCACGAGCGCAAGTTCTTCGAGCTGGCCGAGTCGCAGATCCTTATGGTGGAGTTCGTCGTCACCGACGCGGAAGCAGCCGCGCTGCTGGCGTTGGCTCATCAGGAAAAGTTGCGGCTGTTCTATGCCAAGATTCCCGCGCACTTCGGCGTCGTGGATCCAACAAGCTCCCAGCCACCCACGTTCTGATCGAGCTCACTAGCGAAAAGCCCGCCGGCGGTGCGCACCGCCGACGGGCCTCCTTCCGACGCCAGGGACCCAGGCGCCCGGGGGATTTACAACCCGAGAGCCGACAAGAACGCCGTGGTGAACCCCAGACGCCCGGCCTGCCCGTAGCTGTTGCAGATCGGCGAGGCGGATCCCGGCCCGCAGTCCGTATCCCGGTCGAACGACCAGAAGTGGATACCGGCCAGTCCCTTCTGCTTCGCGTAGGCCGCGACGATACCGACATCGGCGAGAGTGAAGGTCTCACCCTGGGTATCGTTGCCGCCGATCTCCGGCGTGATCTCGATCTGGTTGTACGGCACGCCGAAGCCGTTATGCAGCAGCTCGGAGGCCTGGATTGCCGACTGCCCCATCTCGCAAGCGCCATTGACGACGGTGCAATTGCCAGGCGAGGTGCTGCCGTAATCCATGGTCATCAGGTCGATGATGTACTTGCTCAACCCCTGCGACTGGATAGCCGACATCACACTGGTGCCGAGCGAGTTCAAACCCGGCGAAGCGCTGCCGCCCAACGTCTGCAGCGTGAAGCTGAAGCGCAGATTCGGGTACTTGGCCTGCGCCACCTTCACCCGCGCCACGAGGTTGGACACCACCGAGGCACTCTGCCCGCCCTCGATATCGAAATCGATACCGATGAGGCTCGCCGAGTTGTATGTCTGGATGAACTTGTCGAACCCGGCATCGGAGCCGCATGTAAACACGCCCGCCTGGCCGCCTGTGGAGATGATGTACTTCTTCCCGGCGCTGACGAAGGCTTGGATGTTCGATGCAACTTGCGCAGGCGTCAGGCCTGCCCAGGTCTCACTGCCGCACTCGCCCGATGCAAACGACCAGGTGAGCGTCGTGAGGTTGGAAGGCATCACGCTCGTCACGGGCTGCAAACTGCCCGTCACAGCCGAGCTGATGACGTTCGTATTCCAGTTCATGCTGATCGTAATGTCCTTGTAGGGACCGAACACTAACCCTGCCGGCGCGCCGCCGCCACCACCACCACCACCACCACCACCACCGCCGCCTCCACCGCCACCACCACCACCGCCTCCACCGCCACCACCACCACCGCCTCCACCGGCACCCGAGCACGAACCCTGCGCGGTCCACGGCTGACCGCTGCCTGCCGGTCCGCTGTTGGTCGCCGGGTCGTTACCCTGCGTCCACCAGTTTGCTACATAGTTGGTACCGCGCTCGCTGGCCGTCATTCCGCCGGTATACACCTGACCGGCGCTCCAAGCCGCCGCGCAAGTAGTGCCAGCGCCACCGCCAGATCCGCCACCCGAGCTACCGCCAGAGCCGCCGCCCGACCCGCCGCCTGAGCCACCGCCAGACCCGCCACCAGAGCCACCACCCGACCCGCCGCCAGAGCCGCCACCCGAGTCCGCCCCGATGAGCGACCAGAGACTCGCCACCGTCGGATTCCAACCTGTGGAGCTGTAGTCCGTCTGATTGACGAGCGCCTGATAGTCGCCGCCGTTATAGGCAACCACGGTGCCGGCGGAGTAGAAGACATCCGGCTGCCATGCGGGAGCGGCTGCAAAGACCGGCGCGCTCGCGAGCGCGCACAGTGAGACCAACATGTTCATTCGGGCCATGGTCGTCGTTCGAGAAATTGACAAATTCATCGCTGAATCCTTCCTGATCCGGGTAGCTGCGCGTGATTGGGAGCCACGAGACTCGTGGCCGGCACCGCATTGGAGCGGAGTGGGTTCGCAGCTGCAATGTCCTGGGCCAGCGACAAAAAACAGTGGTCATGTTGGATCGAGCCCGGCCGCGCGCACGTTGGTCGCAACTTAAGTGGTTGACATGCCACACGAGCAGGAAAAGTGGTCTTGAGACCCAGAGTCCGGACCACGGCCAAGTGGTACTAACAAGGCGTGGCCCTAATTATTTTTGTTCCCGGCGCGAAATGTCCGGCCCATTGAGACCAAAGCCGCATCAAGGGCGGCAGAAGTCAACAAGCTTGGCTGTAGGATACCGCGCGGGCGCGGCGGCGGGGAGGAGCGGCTATCACCGGGGCGGCGGCGCGATGCCGCCGCCCGCAAAGTCAAAAGTGCGCGGACTTCGGATCAGGATAGATAAACCAATCGACACAGCCATAGGCTGTCGTGGGATCGACTGCTGCCGGACGAGGGGCGGTCCCCACTTCCGACGACTCGGCCGTATAACGGAAAAAGCTCTTCATGTTGAGCAAGTCTTCCGGCGGAAGATGGACTGCAGAGAGGACTCCTTTCCGTGTCTGCTCCGATGTCGGTTTCATAGCGAGCTGGCCTCCAATGCTGCCATACACTCTAGCGTCAAATTGTTGACGCGCTGATGACATGCCCCACTGAGGCCCCAAACGTGGGCGTAACCGTTGAGGCGGGCAATCCGGGGCTGTCACGCAAGCGCCAGAGCATGGTAGACCTAACAAGCACCGAAGCCAACAACTTTTGCGCTCTCTGCAGCGATCCAACGGCTATTGTTCAACCCGCCGCAGCCGATCGCGCGACGCCCGCCGGCCCGGCAGGTGTCATGTTAGCGGTAACTTGTTATTTGTGACGATCGAGCGTGTGCAGCGGCACAGTTGTAACGGGCGGTTGCGGCGCGCTCCGGCGGTCAGGAGGGACCGAAGTCAACGCGGGACACTCCCGGAGCGAGGCGAGGCAGCGCACCGCCAGCTCCTGATATTCACGCGTCCCGACGGCCTTCCACGCAATCTCCTTGGCGGTCAACTCACGGATGATCCGCGCCGGCGCCCCCATGACCAGCGTGCGCTCCGGAATCACAAATCCCGCCCTGACAAAGCTCGCCGCCCCAACCAACGACTGCTCGCCCACGACCACCTCATCCATCAGCACCGCGCTGATCCCCACCAGAGCACCGCGCAGCACTGTACAACCATGAAGCACGGCGCTGTGTCCGATGTGGGCATCCTCCTCGAGCCGGACCTCCTTGGCCGGAAAGGTATGAAAGACGCAGTTGTCCTGGACGTTCGCGCCTGCTCCGATGACGATGCGGCCCATGTCCCCCCGCAGGGAAGCCCCGGGCCCGATGTAGCAGCGCGGCCCGACAATGACATCGCCAATCAAAACAGCCTGGGGATGAACAAAGGCGGACGGGTCGACGACCGGGATCAGACCTTCGAGCGAATAGATAGGCATTCACAACCTCGGCAGTTGGGCGGGGGCGTCTCTCCCGCCAGCGCATGGTACCGTCCTGGAGCGCTCGAGGCGGGACGGCGCCCCATTAGGGGGCGTTCGGTCCGGGATCGGGGTCTCACCCGCGGCCCTTGGCAAAGAACGCCTGTGCCGCCGCCATGAACTCCTGAGATCCCAACTGCTGCCGGAAGAGCTCCAGCTCCTCCTCGACCCTTGCAGTGATACTGCCGGTCTCACTTCTCAGTAGCCGCTTGGTGGCCATCACTGCCCCCGGCGGCTGCTTGGCCACCGCGCGTGCCATCCGCCGCGCTTCCTCCAGGAAGGACAGATCATCCGTAACCTGGTTGACGAGTCCCATCCCCAGCGCGGCCTCGGCATCCAGCGGCTTCCCGAGCAACAACAGCTCGGCAGCCCGATGATGGCCGACCAGACGCGGCAGAAGCAGCGAGCTCGCCGCCTCCGGCACGAGTCCGAGCTTCACGAATGGCATAGTCAATTGGGTGCTGCGCGCCGCCACCACCAGATCGCAATGCAGCAGCATGGTCACTCCAATGCCCACCGTCTGCCCGTGGACGGCGGCGACCAGCACTTTGCGGAAGCTTGGTAGTAACCGAAGCAGGCGGATGGCGTTGTTGCTCTCGCCAAAGTCCGTCTGGCCGATGAAATCGTTGAGGTCATTGCCCGCCGTAAAGCTCGCGCCCGCCCCGGAGAGGAGCACAACACGCACGTCATCGTCTGCGCGAGCCTCGTTCAGCGCCTCTATCAAAGCGCCATACATCGCCAACGTCAGGGCGTTGCGCTTCTCCGGTCGATTCAGCTGGATCTCGCAAATGCCATCGGCTTTCGACACAAGGACCTGATCGCTCATAACTACACCGATGATTCTTTGCTGACGGACGCTGCCGCGATGCTGGAGGCGCCCGCGCGCCTGCCCCACAGCTGCTCGATGGCCTCGAGACTACGCCCCTTCGTTTCGGGCACGTAGCGCGTTACGAAGACGGCGGACAACAGGCCCATGGCACCATAGATCCAGTACGCGAAGCCGTGATGGAACATCGCATTGAGTGCCGAGTTGCCGTCGAGCACTTTGAACGAGATCGATACCACGAGATTGGCGATCCATTGCGCCGCGACCGCAATGGCCAACGCCCTGCCCTTGATGGAATTGGGAAACATCTCCGCCAGCAGCACCCAGGTTACGGGTCCCCAGGAGAAAGCGAACCCGGCGATGTAGACCACTACGGCAACCAGGGCACCCAGCCCGACGGCCTGCGCATTGAACAGACATCCGAGGACGATCATGGCCGCCGCCATGACCAGACCACCCACGATGAGCAGGGGCTTGCGTCCCCAATGATCCACCGTGACGATCGCCACGATGGTAAAAAGCACATTCGCGGCCCCCACCACAACTGTCTGCAACAGGGCCGAGCTCGTCGAGGCACCCATGTTCTGGAACATGAGCGGCGCGTAATAGAGTACCGCGTTGATGCCGACGAACTGTTGGAAGACCGACAGCAGAATGCCGACGACCACGATGGTGGTACCGAATGAGAATAGCTTTCCCGAGTGCTGCGCTACCGTGCTCTGGGTTTCGGCAAGGATCGAGCGTGCATCGGCCTTCTCCGTCACGCGCTCGAGTTGCTCGAGGGCCTCGTCGTTACGGCCACGCAGCACCAGCCAGCGCGGGGTGTCCGGAACGAGCGCGAGCAGGGCCAGGAATAGCAACGAAGGAATGGCCTCTGAAGCCAACATCCAGCGCCACCCGACGGATTTCACCCACGCATCATCGCCGAGTGAGCCGATGAACCAGTTGACGAAGTAGACCAGCAGAATGCCCAGCACGATCGCGAGCTGGTTGAAGGAGACGAGTCGTCCCCGAATGGCGCTCGGGGAAATCTCCGCGATGTACAAGGGTGAGAGCATCGAGGCGACACCCACGCCTACGCCGCCGAGAATGCGGTAGAAAATGAACTGTGGCAGGGCGCTCGGGCCCATCCGGTTGATCTCGCCGAAACCGAGCTCGGGTACCGCCGAGCCCAGTGAGCCCAGCAGGAACAAAGCCGCGGCGATGAGCAGGCCGCCTTTACGGCCGATAGCCGTGGACAGCCAACCGGCCACCCCGGCACCGATGATGCAACCGAACAGCGCGCTCGAGATGGTCCAACCGGACAGACTGCTGCGAGCCGTCTCGGACCAGCCGAGTGGATCGATGAAGTAGGAATCGATCGAGCTGACGGCGCCCGAGATCACCGCCGTGTCCCAGCCGAAGAGCAATCCGCCCAAGGTCGCGACGAACGTCAACCCGACGACGAGCGACCCATTGAACTTGGCCATTCTATATTCCCCCTCCGGTCCTCCCTTGGACCTGCACCGCAGTATGCGGGACCTTCGCTCAATAATTCAAAGTCACCATGATCGTGTCGACATAGGTACCGGCCGCGGCGTCCTGGCCGGCGGGTATGCGGCCGTAGACCGTGTAATGCATGGTGGTGGTCCCCACGGCTACGAATTGCGAGTCGCTGATCACACTGGTGGTGCCGGAGCCGTCTCCCCAGATACTAGAATAGGCGGCCGAGGTATACAGGTTGTAATTCAAGGTACTCGGCCCGTTGGCCAACTGGCGGGGCGAGAACCCGACACTGTTCCCACTATTCAGTGCAACAGTCCAACTCTCGAGCAAGCCGAGCACGGTAGCGGTGCATGAAACCGTGACCGTCCCGGTCGCGACGGTCGGCGAGCCCGACAGGGGATTATAGGTACCAAAGTTGACAGCCACTGCGGAGACCCCACAGCTCTGCAAAAGAGCCCAAGCGTCACCGCACGAGAGCACCCCCAGACAAGCGGAGCACAGCAGCATCACACGGCGACTTTTCCGCCCCCAGCGGCGCGTGAGCCTCCTCACCTCACAGCTTCCTGCATTGGGCGGCCCAGGATCCATCTTCCCTGCGCAAAGCATCGGACAATCCGCTCAGACCCGGCACACGGATCCGACACTGACCTCCCCGCCAGCTCACCAGGGCATCCACCTCCACACGCCCAACAGGCAACTGCGCGATCCCTTGCGCCCCAACAGGAAACGTCTGCCCGGCGAGAGAAACCGAAGCACCCGCCGGCACCACCGCGTCCACAGCCAACCGCAGCGTAAAGAGACGACTCTCGAGCGCTGCAACACCCATGACAGCACTCAGGATGCCGTGCGAAAACGGACGCACGATCAGCTTGTCGGAAGCGATCATGGCCGTCGGCGGCAGATCCTCCGGCACGAGGGTTAGGGTGTTCGATTCGAAAGGCCGCAAGCCCGCAACCAGGAGCCTCCCCGCCGAGTCTGTCCGGCCAGCCGGCTGCCCGTCCCGCAACACCTCGAGACCGGCAATCCCCGGCACCTCGACCAGTGCCGCAGGTCCCGTCAGGCTCTGCGCAGGCCACGCCCGGCCGGCGGCCCATAGGAAGCCGCCTTGCCAGGCGAGCAGACCCGATTTACCCGCAGGTTGCGCATCGATCTCACCGCTGCCGCTGCCATAAGCGCTGCGCGCATCGACCCGCAGCCCGTCACTTTCGACCCCACCGCGCGCATGCGCGAGACTCCAGCCCCAGCCGGCATCGGGTGGGGCAGGCCGTCCAACGCGCATATCCACGGTCGAGACGCCATTCTCCGCAGTCCCGGTGAGCGAGCTCGTGACACCGCCACCCAGGTAGCGCGTAAAAGTGATACCGCACGCCACATTGGAAACAAACACACCCAGCGCCCCAACGCGGCGCCATCCAACGTTGTAGCTGAGAGTCGCCGCGGTGTTTGTTGGCCCGCCATACACCCGCCGCCGTGCGTAAACGAGCGCCACGGACCCCTGCGCTCCGAATTGCGCCGAAGTGCGCGCTGCCCATTCCGTATGCAGCCGCCCTGGAGTCCCCAGATTCCCCATCTCGACAAATGCAGGTGAGGCGTCGCGGAAATGCACTCCGAGCGCAATCCAGGACCACAGAGAATCGATACCCGCATCCACAGCCGCGCCGGTTCCATGCTGCGCGGCATGACTGACCGCCGGATTCAACTCAACCAACGTATTCGGGTTCACCCGCACAGCCGCGCCCGCGCGAGTGGTCAGCTCGCGAGCATCGGGCACGAGCTCAACGGAAGAGTTGACGGTCGTAGCGTCGCTCACGCCGTGCCACATGCCACCTGACAGAAACCCCGTCCCATAGGAAAAACTCCGCGTCCCATAATCCGCACGGATGAGCCCGCCTGCCAAGTCGCTGACCGTCAGACCTGCGGCAAGCAACTGTGGCGCGGCGAGATAGGGCACCACCAGACTTTGCTCCTGGCCGAGGATGTCGCGCATCCTGATATCCACCATGCCCTGCCCCATGGGCACCGGAATGTTGTTGAGCCGGAAAGGTCCGGCATCCACGGCCGTGCGCTGGACAAGAGCCTGATTGACGTACAGCTCGACCGTGGAGGGCACGGTTGCCGTGCCGTTGATCACAGGCAGCGCATAGGGACTCACAGCAGGACGGGTGCCGTAATCCGTTGCCCAATGGGCGCCGACAAACCGGACCGCCCGACCCAGCGTATCCGGACTGGTGACACTATCCCCCAACGTCAAGCGGGCGGTGTACTCCGGAAAGTCTATGAGAACGTCGCTGTCGAGCCTGCGCCATCCAGCGGATTCAGACGCTGCATCGGTACGCAACCCCAACCAGGTACTGGTAAAAGAGGTCCGCCCCAGACTGGCGCCCGGCTGAACCAGTGCCGAATACGTTGCCCCGAGGGCGGCGCCACTTTCGCGCTCCGTAAACAAGTTGTACCCCATGAAGAAGGCCGGTACACCCCATTCCGGGGCCGCAAACCCGGGGCCTCCTGGAATGATCTGAGCCTCGAACAGCGCCGGCTCCGCCTCCAGAAACAACGCCCCCTCCTCGAGCCGCACCCGCAATCCCGGCCAGTCATCGATCCGCACCAACCCCTCAGCCTCGGCCGACCCTCGAGCCCGAAAATGCCAGGCCCGCAGCGCTTCGGCCCGCACAAACAAATGCCCCCGCAGATCGATATGCAACAGAGCGAATTCGGGCTCCGCGACCTGGTTCACCCACACCTCGACCCAAAGATCGCGCCTGCCAGCCTCATCGGCGACGCTGGCCTTCGCAGCCGCGGCGCCAACAACCTGCGCGACAACGACACCCACACCGCAGCCCAGCACTGCCACCAGCCACCAAGCGCGCACGCGCGCACGCATGCGCACCCCCTCCCGACGCACTCAATGCGCGTCGACAACCAACGCCGGCGCCTCGACAGGCAAAGTCAGCGTGCCACTCTCCAAGGTAAGCCGTAGCACACGCACCTCTTTGATGCTCGGTGCGCAAAGCAGGGGTGGAACCAAACGCCTCGATCGCGCGAGCACATAAACTGGCTCACTCGAGCGCCACAGCACCTCACCCGTGGCACTCGACATCTCGGCGCCGAGCACGCGCTCGTGGCGCCGCGAAGGATTGAAGACCTGCACGCCGGCACATCCTTGAATGTCCGGAATCCAACGCCAGTCGATCTCCCCGGCATCAGCCGTCCGCCAATCCGCCGGCACTGCGAACACCGGCACTCCGATCCGGACCGCAAACCGCAACGGCGCCCCTACCGCCACATCCTCCATGGGCGGAACTTCCCGCACGAACAGCCGATAGCTGCGCTCGGAGTCGGCAACATTCGCATTCCGCAACCCGACTCTCACGATGCGCGTCTCCCCCGGCGCCAGGTTCATCACCGTAGGAGTTGCAATGACATCCGCGGTCGCCTCCAGGAGATCTCCCGCACCGCTCTGTTGCCAGGCGAAAGCGTCCAGCTGCGCCAGCATCGCCGCATCGCTCGTGTTCTGGACCTCCAACACCACGACGGGCCGTCGGACCGAGAGCTCCAGCCGGGTTGGCCCGACCCGCAACGACCCTGCCGTCACGGTGAGCGGCAGGCAGGCGCTCCAAACCAACCACGCCGCAACGAGCAGCGCCTTCGATACCACCAGCGGGGATGCCATGAGCCTTCCAACTCAATACGAAACGGTGACG
>Ga0105240_10007681_pt1 | contig 15609 bp, 13 predicted proteins | sample KBSC54metaG_FD_80426 | JGI IMG/M metagenome (GOLD analysis project Ga0105240, IMG submission 80426) | Corn rhizosphere microbial communities from Kellogg Biological Station, Michigan, USA - KBS C5-4 metaG | ecosystem: Host-associated > Plants > Roots > Rhizosphere > Soil | place: Michigan, USA... | reverse complement strand
GGCATTTGTTCTCTGTTCAACATCGTTGTGAACTTGTTCTGTTATCCATTTCTTTCAGTGAAAAAAATGAGATAACCTCACTTGTACATTTTCAGCTCTATTCAGCTTTTTTGTCTGAACTATGATTTTAGTTCAGACAATATGCGACAAAATAATCCCCGTAGCAACAGCAGCATTCAATGACTCAGCATGACCAACTGCAGGAATAGTAATTTTTTCATTGACAAATTGCATCACTTCATCACTAATTCCTTTTGATTCATTACCTATAATAACAATTGCTTCTTTAATGTTTTTTAAATTCTTAATAGAAGTTCCATTTAATGTTGCAGCATAAGTCTTTACTTTCTTATGCTGGTTAAGCCATTCATGCAAGTCAACATATAAAACATTTACTCTTGCCAAACTGCCCATGGTGCTTTGTACAACTTTTGGGTTATAAACATCTGCACTATTACGGGAACATACAACCGAAGAAATGCCAAACCAATCTGCAATGCGGATAATAGTACCGAGGTTTCCCGGATCTTTTATTTCGTCCAATACCAATGTAATCTTTCCCGCTACCGCAACAGAAGGCTCTTTTGCTTTGCTGAATACAGCCAATACTTTATTCGGAGTAGTTAGTGCAGATATTTTTTCCAGTTCATACTCTTTTACTTCAAGAACTTCGGCCGGTGCATATTTCTTTATAAGTTTTTCATTTGCCAGCAGCCATTCAGGCAATGCAGTTAACTGTTTACAAACAAACACATCAGCCTGCAAAAGCTCTGCAACAACCTTCTCTCCTTCTGCAATAAAGGCCTGCTCTTCATCCCTGAATTTTTTGTGGTGCAAACTTTGAATATATTTGGTCTGGGATTTGCTAATCACGGCTTTAATAATTTATATGGCGATCAATCAGCGAAGAAAAAGGCTTTTTTTTAACTATTTGAAAAATATTTTTTTCATATCCGTACTGTTGGCATCGTGTACGATTCCCCGTCAAATAAAATACTGGCCAAATGTAAAAAATAAAAAGGAACATGGGCGAGATACAGTAATTATAACTCAAAAACACATAAGAGTTCCTTTTACCAAGCCGTTTGTTTACAAGAATAACATTGACCTTGTGGGTAAATTCTCCAGCGATGAAAAGATCAACATAAAACAGCGCTTATACGGACAATTGGACGACAGCTCAAGAACTACTGTAAAAGATGCTTTTTTCTTTTTGCATTACATTGATAATCCTCCCTCTTATGACAGTGGTTATGCAGCCGTTTCAGCTAATAACATGAAAGGCTCTATGGTTCACCTGGGCTATTATCATGCGGAAGTTAACTTCAAGTCTGATACAACCACCAGGAATAAGACCGTTATCAGTTTCCGTTTTAAGCGAAAAAGATTTCCATGGTACCATTTTAAAGAAATAAGAGTAACAACGACCTATACAGTTATCGCAGGCAAGCCGACACTGATTGACACGGTAAGTTTTCAAATGAGTGATTCTGCTTTGGAGCAACTTGCATTAAAAACAAAAGATCAATCCAATCTTCAAAAAAATCAGCCCATTACTAAAGAAAATGTTTTAAATGAGATCGGCAGATTGGTGACATTATATCGAAACAGCGGTTATTATAAAATAACTTCCGATGACATCAAAGTTATCGGCGATACAACGATTTCATTACTTACAAATGCATCTGACGATCCACTGGAAAACCTGATTGCGCTGGAAGCTGCAAAAGCACAACGGGACAGGCCAACCATTAAACTGGCCATTATCCTGAATCCATTAGCTGAAAAAGACCACCTCAAAAAATATTATTTTGACAGCGTTATCATTCATCCTGATTATTCTGCAGAAGACGCATCAAATCCATATGATAAACTAAATATCCAGGTTACAAAAACGGATAGTTTTATAATTGTATATCATAAAAAATTATTTCGCACAGGTGTAATCATTAGAAACATGGCCTTTAAAAAAGGGGATGCTTACAACCAGGAGAATTACGCAAAAACTATCAACAGTTTTTCTAAAGCGGGTGTATGGCAAAGTGTGGTTACAAAAATTGTCGACAATAAAAAGAATGACAGTATCAATGTTATCATAGAACTGGTGCCCGTAAAAAAATATGGATTTGAAGCAGATATTGAAGGAAGCTATTCGTTTGGAACCAATGTTAGTACAGCTACCGTTGCCACAGCCGGCAACCTGTTGGGCGTATCATTAAATACATCTTTTCAAAACAGGAATTTTTTAAAGAAAGCCATTAAATGGACAAATGCATTTCACATTGGCCAGGAATGGAACCTGAATGCTCCCGACAATACAAAAAAAGTCAACTCTAACGAGTTCGGATATACGCCAACATTTACGATTCCCCAATTAATTCATTTGTTACCTGTAAAAAGAATAGACACCGCCACTAATAGAGGTTTCATATGGGAGCGGTTTAAAGAATGGTGGCGCTGGAAGCGTATCGGTACACAGGAAACATACCTTACTGCTAATGCTTCGTTTGTTAACCGTATTGATCTTTTTAATCTTCAGAATTACAGTGTTTCATTGAATGAAAGCTGGACCACAACCAAGCATCCGAATATTACTTATAACATCAAGTTCCTGAATATCGAATTTTCTTATTTATATAACCAGTCTGATCTTTTTACTCAAACGCTGCACGATAACCCATACCTGCACTATTCTTTCAATACAGCATTAGTGATGGGAGAAGTATTTAACTTCAGCTGGAATAAAAATCCTATTTCAAGAAAACCATTTAATTTAAAAGTAAACCTGGAAGAATCGGGAAATTTTTGGGGCAATGCAATTGGGAAAAATTTTATCGTATTTAATAAATACTTACATCATTATATTAAAGGAGATATTGAAGGCACTAAAACATGGGTTTCATTTAATGCTAAAAGACAGTTTATTATTCATGGTTTTGTTGGAGTTGGAATTCCTACGAATAAAAAAGATTCAACACTGCCGTTTTTCAAACAATATTTTAGTGGAGGTTCAAACAGTATGAGAGGATGGCCTGTTCGTGGACTTGGAATCGGCGGACAACCGCTTCCACCTTACAATCCTGATGTTATTCTTTTTAATGATCGTACGGGTGATATCAAATTTGAAGCAAATCTGGAATATCGTCATGATATAGCGACTATCATACCCGGGACATTGTCGTTGAAAGGAGCTTTATTTTATGACATGGGTAATATCTGGAATTATAAATACAATCGCACAGATGGTTTTCCTGATACAACTCAATTCCAATTTAAAAACTTTTATAAACAACTTGCTGCAGATGTAGGCTATGGCTTCCGGTTTGATTTCAATTATTTTGTATTAAGATTCGACCTGGGTATTCGTGTTAAAAAACCAGATGTGCAGGATGGCAGCTGGCAATTCTCCAATGTAATCCGTCCTAACTTTTTTAATAAAAGATGGAGATACGAAAATTTTAATTTTAATATAGGTATTAGTTATCCTTTCCAATAAAAAGTCATTTGCAGAACCGATTTAGTCAAAAAATCGTCTTATATTTTCTAACTCATTTTTCGCAAATTAAAATTTACAGTTATGCCTATAAGAATGGTTGACGATCCCGAAAATTCCAATCAAAATAATGATGACAATGGTGGTGGTGGAAATAACAGCGGTGGCTCCGGTGGCGGAGGAGGTTTACTTGCATTGCTTCCTTTATTATTTTCACTTGGACGTGGCAAAGGAATTATTGTAATTATTCTCTTGGCGGTAGGAGCATATTTTTTCTTAGGTAAAGGCTGCAATACAACTTCCGCAATCCAGAATATTTTTTCGCAAAGCGGATATAATTATGATCCGGCAAAATTTGCACAAGCTTCTGTTTATGAAGGATTGGATGCGGACAACAGTAAGAACCCGTTACCTGAAGCTATTTCATTATTACGTTTCGCACCAAAGCGATTAAACCAGGGGCAACAGGGAAGCTGCGTTGCTTGGAGCAGCGCTTATGCTGCTCAAACTATTGCGATTGCTGCAGCTACAGGAAAAGATCCAAATGAAATTGCATTCAGCCCGTCCTATTTATACAATCAAATTCGTTTGCAGGGCTGTGATGGTTCTTATGTAGAAAATGCCATGGAAACCATGCAAAAGAATGGAGGCATGCCTTTAAGTGAATATCCTTACAGTGATCAGGATTGTAATAATGTGCCAACCGATCAGCAATTATTAGAAGGAAAACAAAACGTAATACATGGTTTTACAAGATTAACCGATGGCGATAATGTAAATGCGATCAATATTCGTGCAATTAAAGAACATCTTTCAAAAGATGCACCTGTCGTAATTGGGATGATGGTCGGCAGCAGCTTTATGGAAGGTATGAAAGGCCAGGATCTTTGGACTCCGCAGGGCATGGATGAAACACAAACAGGAATGGGCGGACATGCGATGTGCGTAATCGGATATGATGATTCTAAATATGGAGGTGCTTTTCAAATCATGAACAGCTGGGGATCTGATTGGGGAAATAATGGAATTGCATGGGTTCGATACGGCGATTTTAAAAATTATGTACGGGAAGCTTATGGAGTTGACCCATTACCAAAAGCAAGTAATGTTGCAAACGTTCCGCTGGAATGTACGATTGGTTTAGTAGAAAACACTTCGAAAAAATATATTTCGCTTCGAACAACAGGCGGCAATGTTTTTGAAACTTCTTCACCGATTCAAAAAGGAACCCGTTTTAAAATTGAAGTTAAAAATGTTACACCTTGTTACGTTTATATTTTCGGCCAGGAAACTGATGGCAGCAGCTATATTTTGTTCCCCTACTCCAGCAAGCATTATCCTTATTGCGGCATTACAGGTTATCGTTTGTTCCCAAGAGCACAATCGTTGATGGCGGATAGTATTGGCAATAAAGATCAGATGGCCATTGTTGTGAGTAAGGATTCATTGGATTACAATCAATTGAATCAACAAATCAGCCGAAGCAGTCAATCAACTTATGCAGGAAAAGTAAACGAAGCTTTGCAAAGCATTTTAATCAGCTCCGCAAAATTCAGCAACACAACTGATGGTACTATTTATTTTAAGGTAGATGCCAATTCAAATAAAGCGGTAGCAAGTATTGTCACATTTGATAAGCAATAGCCTTTACTTTTTATGAAGGCTTTCTTCAAATGCTTCCATCGTAACAGATTCGTTTGATGTAAATACGCCTATTCGTGTGCGGCGCAGGCTGCTTAGATAAGCGCCGCAACCTAAGGTGGCGCCAAAATCATTGGCAAGACTGCGTATATACGTTCCCGTTGAGCAAACAATTTTAAATTCTACAACCGGCAATTCAAGATTGGTAATTTCAAATTCACTGATCGTCACCTTTCGTGGTTGCAACTCAACATCCTCTCCTTTTCTTGCCAGTTGATATAAAGGAACTCCGTCTTTTTTTATGGCAGAATATATCGGTGGCATCTGATCTATCTCACCAACAAATTTTTCAGCAGTTGTTTTTAATAAGGTAATGTCAACAAATGAATAATCCTTGAATTGCCCGGGCTCACTTTCAAGATCATAAGTCGGCGTGACGGCGCCTAATGTAAAATGGCCGGTATATTCTTTTTCCTGTGCCATGTATTCATTTATCTTCTTGGTAAACTTTCCTGTACAAACAATCAAAAGCCCCGTTGCCAGCGGATCCAGCGTTCCTGCATGACCAATTTTTTTTATACGCAAAATATTTCTCAGCTTTCTTATGATATCAAACGATGTCCAATGCAAGGCCTTATCGATCAATATTAATTTCCCATCTAAAAATTGCTGTTGAATAACCGGATCAATGACAAATCTTTCTTTTGTTTGTTCAGATTGTGTTTCAAACTTATCTCTGTTCTTCGATCGGTATGTTTCTTTTCGTGCCAAAATGAATGATAATTAAACGTGAGTTAAAGGGCCTGCCTTGCTTTCAATTCAAGATATTTATTGATAATATTTACAGTAAGATTTTCAGGAGCAGTGAGAATAGATAAAATTCCGTGCTTCAGTAATTCTTTTACAATCAGTCTTTTTTCAAAATCAAATTTTTCTGCAATGGTTTTAACATAAACATCTTCCAGGGAATCTGCATTCATCGATGAAAGTTGCCTTAGCTCTGTATTTTCAAAAAAGATTACCAGCAGCAAATGATGACTGGCAATGGACCGCAGATAGTTCAATTGCCGCTTTAATCCTGATAATGATTCAAAGTTTGTAAATAAAATCAACAGGCTCCGCTGTTTGATGCGATTACGAATCTGCATGTAAAGCATTTCATAATCACTTTCCTGGAAAGCAGTTGTTTCGTTATATAATAGCTGCAATATATTTTCCTGTTGAATTGGCTTTCCGTCGGCAGCCAAAATAGTTCCCATTTTATTAGAGAAAGTAATGAGACCAACTTTATCCTGCTTGCGCAGGCAAACATTGCTTAGCACCAACGTGCTGTTAATGGCATAATCAAGCAGGCTCATATCAGCAAAAGGCATTTTCATTAACCTGCCTTTATCGATCAGACAAAAAACCTGCTGGCTTTTTTCATCAGTATAATTATTAACCATCAATGAAGATCTTCTTGCAGTAGCCCGCCAGTTAATCGTGCGGATATCATCACCTGAAACATATTCTTTAATTTGCTCAAATTCAAGGCTATGGCCAATCTTACGCATACGCTTGTTTCCATGTTCTGATTGAATAGTTGTTTGCGAAAGCAACTCATACTTACGGAGCTGCACATACGAAGGATAAACAGGCACCATCATTGCTGCTTCTATTTCATTTCGGCGGACTGCAATGCCAAGAATAGTTTTGGCATATAACATGATGTTTCCAAAATGATACTCGCCTCTTTCAGTTGGCCTTAATGTATAACCGATCTTTTTCTGCTCGCCTGCTTTGAACTCTCTTCGCATTAACCAATCTCTTTTTTGAAACTGTTCAGGCAACTCATCTATAATCTCAAGGTCGATTTGAAAATTCATAGTATTGGTTATCTGCAAGGTTACTTTGTTATCATCACCATTGCTAAAGCGATCAGGCACCATGCGTTTCGCCGAAAGCTTATTCCCTAAAAAAAACAAAATGATATAATCAATGCAAAACAATACCAGCAAAACAATCCACCCTATTTTTGAAAATGGCACAAATGGTTTTTCAAAAAGAGAAATAATAGATAATAAAACACACGCCACAGCTGCCACGTAAAATCTCATGGATAAAAAAAGATCGCCGATATATTTTCTAAATAAATTCATATTACTGCAATGATCATCTTGGTACTTCTACAGACTTCAATATAGTATCGATCAGGTCATCTGCTGTAATACCTTCCATTTCTTTTTCAGGAGTAAGAATTACACGATGACGCAACACATGCGGAGTCATTTCAATGATATCTTCCGGTGTAACAAAATCTCTTCCTTTAATGGCAGCGCTTGCTTTAGCTGTTTTTAATAACGCCAATGAGGCGCGTGGTGAAGCTCCGAGATAAAGCGCAGGATTATTACGTGTCTCATTGACAATCTTTGCAATAAACTCAATCAGCTTTGGTTCAACAATAATTGATTGCAATTGCTCCCTGTAATGCTGTATATCTATGCTCGACAATACTTTGCTTACTTCCTTCAATAATTCATCCTGCGTTCTTCCATGCTGACTGGTGAGAATCATAATTTCTTCCTGCAGACTGGGATATTGAACATCTATTTTAAAAATAAAACGATCAAGCTGTGCTTCAGGCAAACGATATGTTCCTTCCTGTTCAATTGGATTTTGAGTAGCAATAATGATAAAAGGAAAACTCATTGGATGAGTAATGCCATCAACAGTTACCTGTCTTTCTTCCATTACCTCAAATAATGCAGCTTGTGTTTTTGCTGGAGCCCTGTTGATCTCATCGATTAAAATAATATTGCTGAAGATCGGACCGGGTTTAAAATTGAATTCAGCAGTCTTTGGATTGAATACGGGAGTTCCGATCACATCACTCGGCATCAGGTCAGGTGTAAACTGTATTCTTGAAAAATCAATATCCATCACTTTTGCCATCAATTTGGCTGTAAGTGTTTTGGCAACACCCGGCACACCTTCAATTAGAATATGGCCATCGCTTAGCAGGCCAATAAGCAGCAGATCAATCATTTTGTATTGACCTACGATCACTTTACTGATCTGGCTTCTTATCTCATGCAAAGATTGATTCAAGGCAGAGAGATTGGTACGTTGCTGGAATAAATTAGAATCCATTATTGTTTGTTTTTATGAAATTTTTCAATTTGTTTACTGAGTGCCAGCACTTCTTTATCTGTTATGCGGTCAAGTTGCTGAAACTTAACAATCATTCTGATGAGGCTTTCAACAATACTTTTTTGAACAGAACTTTTTCTGCTGAGTGTGTCAATAAAGATATCATTCAATTGACTGGTATTAATAAAATATTGATTCCTGGTATGCTCCAAGAAATAAGTTATCATTTTATCAGTGATATTCTTATTGTTTTTTTCCTGGTAATACAATCTGCCCATTGTTTCGGCAAAAGCCATGGTACTGTTAGTGTTTGGCGCTATTTCACGTATCACACGCTGCCGGCGTTTACCATTAAAAACAATATATATCAATAATACAATTACAAGCATCCACGGAAATGCAGAACCGCCGCCCGAAAGATTATCATCCGCAGCATCACGATAGTTATGCTTATAATAATGATCATCCCAAAAAACATGTACAGGAATTTCCGAAGCTAATGAAAAAGCATTTTGCAGGTATTTAAAATTATCGTTTTGCAATAAAAAATAATTACTGAAAGCCCGGGGTTCACAATGAAGATAGAAATATCCCTTACCATAAGAAACAAGGATAAAATCAGGTAAGCCATTTTCATTCCTTCCAAGTATTTGAGTCGTTGATGTATCATACTCGGAAAAATAATTAATGAACGGGTAATAATAATAACTGTATTTATAATGCATTCCATTATTATCCAGTGTTTCCGTTTTTTCAGCAGTATGATCCAATAAGCCGGGGTATAGATAATCTTCAGACATTTTAATAACAGAATCCCTGCATGCTAATTCATTCAATAAAGTGCTGTCTATATCTTCACAGCTGATGAACATTGAATTACCTGCATTTACATAATTCAGCATCGCATCTTTATCTGATGGAGATAAATAAAGATGCTTGCTGATGCAGATATACAATGAACCCGTGTCTGTTAAGAGGCTCCATGTTTTTGCAAAATTATCAGTGGTATGGTTAATCGTATTGTGAGAAAATCGCTGCTCGATCTGATTGTGAAAAACAGCAGCACCAAAAGGATCGTTATCGTACCTGGAAAAAGTTTCTCTAAGCGGCGGAAGATCATACTGCGGACTGCTCGTGCATGAAGACATACAGGCAGCAAGCATAAGCATTGCAACAAAAAAATATGTAGGGATCTTTTTCAATCTGTTTACAATCGGTTCTTAAATTGTTTGCATTGCTCTCTGAAACGGTTAAATGAATCTTCATCCAACCCAAACTCACCATACCATACATACTCATAAAAAAGAGTGATGTCTGCAAAATCATTTTTATAAAGTGTATTACTCAGTTCAAGAATGTATTGATAATTTGTTTTGTCTGTTTCTAACACAATGAGATTTTTTTCAGATAAGCGCAATAATAACTGCAGGTATAAAAACCTTGTCGCCAGGCGGTAATTGCCCTGTTGAACGGCTTCTTCCAGTGCCCTGTCATAATCTGTTACCTGTGAAGTTTGTATTTCTTCAGGCAATTCATTGACCCTGCTTGCATAAACATTTCTATTAAAAAATCCGCTCGTAGAAAATATTTTATACAAAATAAACAGGATGAATATTACAGCTATAGACCATAAAATAATCGGCATAGCACTTGAATCAAAAATACTTTTCCCACCACTCTCCTCAGTTGGTTCTCTATGCGGTTGACGCCGGGTAGCTAATTCCTGCAATTTCTTTTCCAGCGTTTTTGCATAATAAAAATCTTTTGAATTTCGCAGCGCTTCAATTGAATCTGCAGAAAGCTGAAAGTCACTTGCAGCAATAGATGTATCTGGTTTGATTAAAACATGCTGATTCGTTAGTTGATCTGATTGAGGAACTGCATACACTGTATCTGCTGTGATTCCGGTTGTATCACTGTACACATACTTATTATTGTTTTGTGCCGAAAGGAACAAACATGAAAGCAATGTGGCAGAAAATAATATGATGAATTTATGATAGCTCATTGAAGGCATCGGACGATTTCACTGCACCATCAGGGTTAATAAATATTCCTTTTTTATGTAGATGAATAGGGTAAATAACAAAATACCAAACAATAAAAGTCAGTGAGCATGCAAGGATGATGATACTTGACCAAATTGGCATTCCATGGAATTTACGTTCTGCATCAAATCGATTACTCATCAGGTGTGTGACATAAGATTCAAAAAAAGCAGCCGTTGTAAGAATGGGAACTAAGGTCACCATAATCTTCAATGCATCTTTAACACCTCTTCGAAATGATTGCCAGCGGGAAAATGTTTCGGGAAACAATATACTGTGACCAACAATAAATCCTGCCAGCGCAGCAATGATAAAAGAAGATATTTCTAAAGTGCCGTGAACCCATATCACCAGCACAGACTGGGCTCCAAGCCCATGCTTAAAAAAAATATACTGGAAAGCACCCAGCATCACACTGTTTTGCCATAATGAATATAATGTCCAGATGCACAACGTAATTCCTCCGATAGCCATCATAAATGCTATGGAAATATTATGAACAGCGAGTTCAATAAATTCAGTAAACGGATTATTGGCGGTTTGTTGATAAACACCAAACGGATTGCCTTTGGCAATATTCTCATTTGTCATATCAACATAACCGGGAGGTAATGCACTACGCATAAAACCTTCATTCGAGCTGGATCCCCATACCCCGATCACTGTAAATAAAACATTGAGAAGAAATGTAAACAATAATATCCGGTGATATTTTCGAAACAAAAGTGGCAATTCGTATTTCCAGAAAACAAACAATTTTGAAACCTTGCGTCGCTTGTTGCGATAGATTTTTTGATAAATCCCCGCAGCAATGCCGTTGATCCATTTTGTAACCTGGCTGTGCGGATAAAAAGTTTTGGAATAAGAAAGATCATCTACCAACGTGGTGAAGCGCTCCGCTGTTTCATCGGGGTCGTTGGTTTCGATATGTTGATATTCGTTCCATTTATCAACATTCTTTTTTATGAACATTGCTTCACGCATACGTGCTAAAATTACGGATTACCTGTATATTATGAGAAATTCTTTAATTTTCCATCCGGGTTTTCTTCAACAATATGTCAACTATACAAATAGCCACGCCATTCAATATCGATATTGAATTTGAATCGGCCCCTTTTCATAAGAGGCTGCTGGCTTATATCATTGATTTCACACTCCTGATAATATATTTCATCGGCATAGTTTACTTCCTCAGAGATGTAATGGTAATCAGTGTTTCTGAAGGTGGCTTTGCAATACTTGCCATTCTTGTTCCTTTAATGTTTTATAGTTTTATAACAGAATTGCTGTTGAATGGACAATCCGTGGGCAAGATGATCGTAGGTATAAGAGTTATAAGTTTGGATGGCGGCGAAGTAACGCTGGGACAATATGCTATCCGATGGTTTATACGATTTTACGAATGGGGATTTTTCCTGTTTTTTATCATATTGAGAAATCCAACAACAATAAGATATGCATTCCTCACTTTAACGATGGGAGGTGTTATTTGTATGATATTGATTGCAGTAACAAAACGCAATCAGCGATTGGGAGATATTCTTGCAGGAACTGTAGTTATCAATATCCGTTCAAGAATTTCTGTACACGACACGGTCTTTATGAATGTAAGCCAGCCTGATTATAAAATATTATTTCCTGATGCTATCCGGTTGAGCGATCGTGATATTAACACTATAAAAACCGTAACGCTGCAGGCAAGAAGGCATCACAATTACGACATGAGTAACCGTGTTGCCGATAAAGTAAAAACAGTATTGAACGTTAACTCCGAAATGCACGCTGTCGACTTCCTGGAAAAGATTATTGCAGATTACAATTATCTTGCTACAAAAGAATAATAGTTATATAAAAAATCCCCCGTCAATGACGAGGGACATTTTATAATTTAATCTGCAAAATGATTAAGGTTTTTTAGTCATTTTGTCCATAGCTTCCTTGCCTTTTTCTTTTGCTCCGTTGATTGCAGCTTTTCCTGAATCAACCATTTTGTTCATGGCAGCTTTTCCTGAATCAACCATTTTGTTCATGGCATTCTTTGCAGAATCAGCAGCACTAGTCATAGCATTTTTTGCAGAGTCAGCTGTGTTACTCATAGCATTTTTTGCAGAGTCAGCAGACATTTTAGTAGAATCAGATCCGGTAGCTGAAGAATTTCCACCACCATTACAAGCAGTTAATAAACCAGCAACTGCTACAACCGTCAATAATTTTTTCATTGTACTTTTTTTTAAAGTTTTAGAATTTGGGGCAAAGATTAAGGTCTTTTATGAAAAATGCAAGTATTTTGAAGTTTTTTTATACCCCAACTAATCCTCAAACAAAAATGGTTAATGAGTGGTTATTTTTTCCTGAAAAATATTCTCACAGGAACGCCTGTCAGCTTGAAGTTTGAGCGAAGCTGATTTTCCAGGTAATTTTTATATGGTGTTTTTACATCATCCGGATAGTTACAAAAGAAAGCAAATGACGGGACTACTACAGGCAATTGGGTCACATATTTGATCTTCACCGGGTTGCCTCTTACCACAGGCGGATGATAAGCTTCAATAGCTTTCAGTAATTTATCATTCAATTGTGAGGTAGGAATTTTTCGCTTACGATTTTCATAAACTTCCAGGGCTACTTCTACAACTTTAAATATTCTTGTTTTTTCTATAGCCGAAATAAATAGAACAGGCAGATCTGTAAAAGGAGCAAAACGTTGTTTCAATTCTTTTTCATAATCACGTGCAGTGTTCGTTTGCTTTTCCATGATATCCCATTTGTTCACCAACACAACAACACCTTTTCCTTTTTTTACTGCTGTAGAAAAAATACTCAAGTCTTGTGCCGTAACACCTTTTTCTGCATCCAGCACCAATAAACAAACATCTGCTTCATCAATTGCTTTGATAGCTCTTATCACAGAATAAAACTCAAGGTCTTCATTCACTTTTGCTTTTCTGCGAATACCGGCGGTGTCAATTAAAATAAATTCTTTATTAAAAAGATTATAGTGCGTATGAATGGTATCTCTTGTTGTGCCTGCTATTGCACTAACGATTGTTCTCTCCTGTCCTGTTAATGCATTGAGCAAAGATGATTTTCCAACATTCGGTTGGCCAATGATCGCAAACTTTGGCAATGCTTCTTCATCTGTTTTTTCTACAGGTATTTCTATTAATGCTGTTATTGCATCCAATAGATCGCCTGTACCGGATCCGCTTATTGATGAAAGGAAAAATATATTTTCAAAACCTAAGCTATAAAATTCAGATGCTTCCAATAAACGATCACTGTTATCAACTTTATTTACAACTAAAAAAACAGGCTTCTTTCCTTTGCGCAAGAGGTTTGCCATCGCTTCATCCAAATCAGTAATGCCTGTGGTAACATCCACCATAAAAACAATAGCATCTGCTTCTTCCAATGCTATCAATACCTGCTTACGGATTTCTATTTCAAAAACATCGTCTGTCTTTGGCACGAAACCACCCGTATCGATAACGTTGAATAATTTACCATTCCATTCAGCCACACCATATTGACGATCCCTCGTTACGCCGCTGATATCATCAACAATAGCCTTACGCTGTTCCAGCATACGATTGAAGAACGTACTCTTACCAACATTTGGCCTCCCTACTATTGCTACTGTAAAACCCATTTTATTTAATATTATTAATTGTCAGTTGACAATTTAAAATTGAAAATTAATACCCGTATTCTTTTAACTGCATTTCATTATCTCTCCATTTCGGACGAACTTTTACAAACAACTCTAAAAAAACCTTGCTTCCTAAAAATGCTTCGATTTCTTTTCTTGCTTCTGTTCCCAGTTTCTTAATCATACTTCCGCCTTCGCCGAGAATGATTCCTTTTTGTGTATCACGTTGTACGATAATATCTGCAGCAACTTTTATTAAAGTAGTTTTTTCTTTGAACTCAGTTACTAAAACTGTCGCATGATAAGGTATCTCATCTTCATACAACAGAAATATTTTTTCACGTATCAATTCACTCACAAAAAATTTCGTCGGTAAATCACTTAGATCATCTCCCTGGTAAAAGGGATCGCCTTCCGGTAAAAAGTCAATGATCTTTTTCAGCAATTCATCAATGCCTTTCTTCTTTAATGCTGATATGCAAATAACTTCTTTGCAATATGGCTGTTCCTTGAAATATGCCGTAACCTTTTCAAGGTCTTCGTTTTTTACAATATCAGATTTATTGATAATTATAAAAGCAGGTACTTTTAATTTCAATGATGAAAAAATAGCATTGTTCTCTTCCATATCATCTCTTGCATCAACGATCAATAAAGCAAGATCAACATCTTCCAATGCATTTTTTACAGCCAGCATCATTTTTTCATGCAGGCGATATTTAGGGTCAATGATGCCCGGCGTATCAGAAATAATCACCTGGTGGTCATCTCCCGTCAGGATCGCTTTGATGCGATGCCTGGTCGTTTGCACCTTGTGTGATACAATAGCAAGCTTCTCACCTACCAGTGCATTTAAGAGGGTGCTTTTGCCGGCATTCGGCTTACCAAATATGTTTACAAAGCCAGATTTCATTTTCGTGAAAGCCTGCAAAGGTGGCAAAAAAAAACCCGGCTACCAAATGCAGTCGGGTTTTACAATGAATTATGCTGTTATTTCCGTGTGAAAACATATTTAGCCACATCTGTTGCCACATCATAATCATGCTCACTAATGGTCATGCTGTTACAACTAAAACTTGAAACTGTATCCTGGTAACCATCCCACAAAATAGCATTACCGATTAATTGCCATGCCCCATCATCATAACCATCTCCTCCGCCAGAGCAAACTATGCCGGTATCAACGAAACTGTAAGTATTATCCGCCCTGAATCTAAAAATATTGTCTCGATCACACGCATTATACCACGAATCATCATTGAAGATGTTGACTTCTGCCGAAGTAGGGGTTGCTTTATAATTAATTGCAGTAAGCTTCCAGTCGCCGACCATTGCTGCTGCAGAAAGACTACAACTACCACCCGATTTTTTACATGCTGCAAAAGAAGCACTCAGAGCCAGCAGCAAGAGAATCTTTTTCATAACAGTAATTTTTGGTAAAGAATGTTGTTGATTTAACCTAAAATAAAAAAACATAAGCAAAAATCCTAATGTATAACAATGAAAAATCTTGGTTGGTAAGTTATATCCCCGTACCTTTGCACCTCGAAACATCGCGAAGTAGAGCAGCGGTAGCTCGTCGGGCTCATAACCCGAAGGTCGGAGGTTCGATCCCTCCCTTCGCAACAAAAGTAAACCTGTCAAAG
>Ga0105240_10007680_pt1 | contig 15610 bp, 7 predicted proteins | sample KBSC54metaG_FD_80426 | JGI IMG/M metagenome (GOLD analysis project Ga0105240, IMG submission 80426) | Corn rhizosphere microbial communities from Kellogg Biological Station, Michigan, USA - KBS C5-4 metaG | ecosystem: Host-associated > Plants > Roots > Rhizosphere > Soil | place: Michigan, USA... | reverse complement strand
TCCGGACTACGGTATTTCATCCGGCGCCACGATGAGCCTTTCGCTCAAGAGCGGCACGCAGAAGTTCCACGGAGAGCTGTTCGAGTTCAACCGCAACACGGACTACGACGCAAACTTCTTCTTCAACAAGATCGGCGGGCAGAACGTTCGTCCGGCGTTGCACTACAACATCTTCGGCGGCAACATCGGCGGACCTGTTTTCATTCCGCACGTGTACAACTCAAACCGCCAGAAGACCTTTTTCTTCTGGAACGAAGAGTGGCGCAAGATCCGCAACGCGGCCGGAACCAACATCCAGCCGACGCTCGACAATGCTGATCGTCCGACAGCAGGTCAGAACCTGACTTATGTTGCGCCCGCATTCAGCGCCAGCAATCAGATTCACGTTCCAAACATCGACACCAACACCTGGTACTACCAGAACAAGCTGAAGCCACTCGGTCTCGTTCCGAACGGCTGCTGGAATCCGGCTCAGACGACGCTTGACAGCAAAGGCAACCCGCAGTGCACGGTCCTCACCGGACAGGTCATTCCGGCTTCGCTGTTCGATCCCAACGGTGTGCTTTATCTGAATTCGCCTGCTCTTCCGAAGCCCACTGGCCCGGATGATAAGGCAGTTGCAGCGAACGTGGTTCCGCTCGACGTGCGCGATGACGTCCTGCGTATCGACCACAAATTCAATGACAAGTGGACGGTTCTCGGCCACTACATGCACGACACAGTGACGCAGGGTTCGGCTTCGCCGTTCCTCGGGTGGCTGTGGGCGAGCTACAACTCGATTACCTCGACTCTGTCGAACCCTGCAAACTCCGCAGCCATCAAGCTGAGCGGCACGATCAATCCGAATCTCCTGATTGAAGCCAGCATCAACTATGACGGCAACGTTATCAACATCGTGAACAGCTCGAACGCGGCGCTTCCTTCAGGTTGGAGCGTCTCTCCGGTTTCCGGACTGTTCAAGATCACCCGCAACGCGCTGCCCGGCATCGGCTATCTTGGGCCGTACGGAACAGCAGAGGACACCGGTTCAGCTCCGTGGCATAACGCTGCCCAGGACTATGAGCCCAAGGTCGACGTGTCGTACACGATGGGCAAGCACGCCATGAAGTACGGCTTCAGCTACAACCGTTATACGAAGAACCAGCAGATTTTTGGTGATTCGCAGGGCAACTACTCGCCTAACGGTTCAACCGGCGACAGCGCGATGGACCTCCTTCTTGGATTGACATCGGGCTACAGCCAGTTCCAAGAGACGCCAATCCGGCACTACGTGAACCAGACCCCGTCGGCGTACGTTCTCGACAACTGGCACGTGACACCGCGCCTCAGCTTGCAGCTCGGCTTCCGTTATGATGCCCTGCCGCATGCGTGGGAACGCAGCAACGCCGTTGCGACGTTCTATCCCGCGTCGTATAACCAAGCAGCTCTGCCTATCTGGACTTCGGCAGGCACGATCGACCCGAGCAGCCCCGGCATCCAAACGATCGCCGGAATTCCTTACTACCTGAACGGCATGGGCCTCGCAGGGCAGAACGGCTTCCCGCGCGGTCTCGTGAAGAACGATTACAAGACCTATCAACCGCGTATCGGCTTCTCTGAAGACCTCACTGGAAACGGCAGGACGGTTCTTCGCGGCGGCTTCGGTACATTCTTCGAGAGAATGCAGGGTAATGACATTTACAACACCGCCACTGCTCCGCCGTTCTCTTACAACCTGAGCCTCGGCAACACTCTCTGGAGCCAACCCGGATTCAACTGGCAGACCGGCGGAGATGCTTCCACGGGTACGCTTCCGGTGTTCGCGACGGGCGGCTACCAGTTCCTGGCGCACGACTATCGTGCACCGGGCGTTGCTCAGTACTCACTTGGTGTGCAGCGTGAAGTTGTTCCGTCCATGATTGCCGTCGTACAGTATGTCGGCAACCTGGCGTGGCATCAAAACGTTGAGGTTCACCGCAACAACATCACTCCCGAAGCCGGGTTGGCGAAGATCGATGCCGGTAAGGGAACGACGAGCGTCGCCTGCCTCGGTGGTGACAGCGGCAACCACTCGCCCTATGGCGATGATTCCGCCTGCGTCCCGGGACTTGGACACTTCAACGCGGGCACCAACGCCTTCCGTCAGTATCAGGGCTATGGTGACCTTACCTCCGAAGAGAACGACACCAACGGTACGTACAACGGATTCCAGGCTGGACTCCGCGTACAAAACAAGTGGGGCCTGAGTGGCGAACTCGATTACACGTATTCACACGAAATCGATATCACCACGTACGACCTGAACACTGTCAGCAATCCCTGGAACATGAAGTACGACAAGGGATCTGGCGCACTTGACCGTCGTCACATCATCAGCGCTAACTACGTCTACAAGCTCCCGATCTTTGCGAAGGGAACCGGACTGACCCACTCCATCATTGGTGGATGGGAACTCGCCGGCACCATCGTAGATGAGGCGGGCGTTCCGCAGACCGTTACCGGCGCTGGCGGTTGCAACGGCGCAAACGATCCGTTCCCCGGTTGCAAAGACCAGGGAAGCTGGGATCCGGTTGGCCTCGGCGGCGGATACACCGTTCGTCCGAACGTCAGCGGCAAGGCGAAGTACAACAAGAAGATGGGCAGCTGGTTCAATACGTCCAACTTCTCGAACGTGATTCCGCAGTGGCAGGGCGGACCCAACCTCGGCTTCGGTAATACCGGCAAGGACTATATTGTCGGACCAGGCCGTGTGAACTTCACGACTTCCCTGTACAAGTCGTTTGCTATGACGGAGCGGGCGCACTTCGAACTGCGTTTCGAGACGTTTAACACCTTCAACCACACCCAACCGAACAACCTGAACGTAAGCTATGCACCTCAGAATGGTGACTTCAGCACCACTCTGAACAAGGGCAACACGTTCGGCCAGGTCACCAGCACGTGGGATCCTCGCGTGATGGAACTCGGCGGCAAGTTCGTGTTCTAAACTGCTGTATCATCGGGCGCGGCGGATCTCTCCGTCGCGCCCGATTTTTTTGTGCCTTCAGCGAGCTTTGGATCAGCCCAGTTGGAAATGCATGCAATTCGGAGAACCGATTAGAATCGTTGCTACGAGAACCCGGATGAAAACGGTGCTGTCAGTTGTGATGTTCTTCACGGTGGCCATGGCTGCTGCGTTTCAGCAACATCCGAAGAGCGTTCCCGATCCCCATCGCCAGCAGGCATTGCAACTGGAGCAGCAGGGAAACGTCGCAGAGGCTGAGGCGGCGTGGATGGAAGTGAGCAAGGCGAATCCACGCAGTCCCGAGCCCTACGCGCATCTGGCGGTGCTCAAGGCGCACCAGCAAGACTATAAGGCTGCAATCCCCCTTTATCGCAAGGCATTGGCTCTCGATCCGGGCAAGACGGCTGTGCGCCTGAACCTGGGCCTCGCGCTGTTTAAGGCGGAGCAACTCAAAGATGCTCTCGTGGAGTTCAAAGCGCTGAGGAAGCAGGCGAAGGCCGACTCGCCGGATGCACAGCGGCTCGATGTGTTGATCGGGATGTGCTACTACGGACTTGCTGAATATGCGAATGCGGTTCCGTATCTGAAGACGGCTGCGGAGCGCGATCAGCAGAATTCCCCGCTGCTTCTATCGCTCGCGCATAGCTGCCTATGGTCAAAGCAACTGCAATGCGTAATGGATACCTATCATCAGATCCTTTCGATCAATGCGGAGTCCGCGGAGGCGGACATGCTGGCCGGCGAAGCTCTGGATGAGATGAAGGATAACGAGGGATCGACGAAGATGTTCCGGGCGGCGGTGGCGGCGAATCCGAAAGAGCCGAACGTGCATTTTGGGCTTGGGTACCTGCTGTGGACACAGAAGCAGTATCCGGAGGCGCTGCAGCAATTTCAGGCCGAGCTCGAAAACGATCCGAATCATGCGCAGTCACTTGTGTATCTGGGTGACTGCTACCTTCAACTGAACAAGCCGACAGAGGCGAGGCCGCGGCTGCAGAAAGGACTCTCGCTCGATTCGAATCAATGGCTGGCCAGTCTGGATCTTGGGATCATCGATTCTGACGCGGGCCGGAATGAGGAAGCTCTGCGGGAGTTGAATCAAGCGGCCAAACTGAAGCCGGATGATGTGAACGTGCATTGGAGGCTGGGCCGATTGCTGCGAACGATGGGTCGAAAGCAGGAAGCTCAGCTGGAGCTTGAGAAGGCTCGCAAATTGAACAAAGCCGCGGATGAGGATCTTTATAAGAAGATCGCGGACGGGGCAAAGCGCGGCGCTACCCCTGCGACTCAAGAGAACCCACCGGCGCAGTAAGCTCGCGAAGCAGTGGGGTCTTGGAACGGACTTAGACCTACTTCATTCGTCCTGAACTGAACGCTCTTTCATTGGTGTTCGACTGGTTAGTGCGGACCTGCGCTTCAACCTCTCTGATCCGCTGCTCGAGCCGGCGTTTGATCTCTTCGACGGTGTCGCTCTCGCCGAGATGTCCGGTCTCGTCGAAATGATGAAGGTACGTTCGAAGTTCGAGCAAGAGCTCTTGGGGAAGGCGATGGCCCATGACGGGTTAATTCTCTACACCTGGGCATGGAAATGCAAGATAACCCTCATTTGAACTGGGATAGAGAACAGGACGGGTTACTGGGGCGCCGTTGTGGATGGTCTGCTCATAGTTCTCTTCCGGAGAGGCGAGACGCCGCGGAGAGGGCGAGGCCTTGTGCGACGGAGGTAAACTCGTTTCCGCCCCGGGTGCGGTCGGGGCCAAACCGGCTGGTAAAGATGCGGCGAACCGCAGGTACAAAGGAAGTGCCTCCGGTGAGAAAAACGCGGACAACCTGATTCGGTTTGACTCCAGTGCTCTTGAGCAGAGAATCGATACTGTGGTCGATTGCGGCGAGATCGTCGACGATCCAGCTTTCGAAGTCGGCGCGTAGAACCGGAATGCGCAATTCGATTGTGGATGGTCCGGCTCCTCCGTCCCGAAACGTGAAATGAGTCTGCTCTTGCTGGGATAGCTCGTACTTCGCCTTCTGTACAGACTGGTGGAGTTGGTAACCGAGGTCGCCCTCGATGATGGCGATCAGCGCCTCGATCTTCTCCGGTTCCAGCGCTCGGATGTGAGCGCTCTTCAGGATCTCGCGGACGTTGTTCGTTCGGAGGAAAGAGAGATAATGCCAGCGCTCGAGGTTCGCGTATATCCATGCAGGCACGGCAGGAAGAATTTTGTTGAGCGAGCGGGCATTGGAGTTCGAACCGAGGGCGGGTGAGACGAGCTTTCGGACGAGCCGCGCATCAAAGGCGTCGCCGGCCAGACCCACTCCAGTGTTGCCGAGGAGGTCCTCGGGTCTTCTGCCGCGGCGACGAACTTCCGGGCCAACTCGCAAAAGAGAGAAGTCGCTTGTGCCGCCGCCGAAGTCGCCGATGAGGATCAATTCGTCACGATCCAGGTTTGCCTCGTACGCGTAGGCCGCGGCGACCGGCTCCAGTTCGAAGTCCACTTCTTCGAATCCAGCTGCGAGGAAGGCATCGCGGAGGCGCGAGACGGCGAAATCATCATCCTCTTCTGACTCTGATCCGACAAACCGTACGGGCCGGCCGACGGTAGCCCTTCGAACCGGTACGTTGAATTGTTCTTCAGCTCGCTTGCGAAGGTCGGAGACGATGCGGGTGACCAATTCCTCGAGCCGGTGCCGTCGACCGAAGATTTCGGTGCCCGTCAGCGACCGGCTGGAGAGATGAGACTTTAGGGACTGGATGAGCCGCCCCTTTTCGTCGGCATCCAGGTAGCGCTCGATCGCTTCGGGGCCAGAGTAGCCATGTGCGCGGCGCTGACCGTGCGAGGTTTTCGTTTGCTCGAAGTACAAGACTGACCGACAAACGGGTATCGCTTCGCCTCGGAAAGAAAAGTTGGCGAGCTGAATCTGCTTGCCCGGCTGCACCATGGCAACCGCGCAATTCGTCGTGCCGAAATCAATACCAAAATAGACCTGCTCGCGATCGCTTGAGCGCATCTGTCCATTATTTCAATCTGAGGGTTTCAAGGGAAGTGGATCAAGTGGCGGCTGATCGGGAGAATGCGGTGACGAATCCTGCCGTTGTATGATGATTCAGTCGGAAAGCGCGGGAGTAGTTCAGTGGTAGAACGTCAGCTTCCCAAGCTGAATGTCGCCGGTTCGATCCCGGTCTCCCGCTCCAATGAAATGAACAACATACCAAATTGCAGACTTGGCAGTTTGGTCCAGTTTTGGTCCACTTTTCGATCCAGCTAGGAAATTGAGTCGCCCATCGCCAAATCGCTGACGTTGATGTGTGCCTGACGGGCACGCTGGCGAATCGGCGGAGAGACTTTTCGTACCGATCGTTGACGCGTTCATCCCCGTGCCGCATCAGTTGCATTTGCACCTTCTTGACCTTCTTCGGGTCGTCGATCCCTACCTGCGTGATGAGTGCGTTGTAGGCGCCCGTCGCAATCGGAAGCGCGACGGGCGAGGAGTGATTAGTGATGACGGATCGGGGAAAAGGCCTGAGCTCATGAAGTCGCAGGCATGAACGAAAACATCTCCGTCGGGAAGATCCGAGATCAGACTATGGCGGCTGACGATCAAAGGAGAGTCCGAGACCGGCGAGATTACTACTTGGAGGATACCGATTCATCTCCGAGAGTTCACTTCGACAGATAGGCCGTTTTTCAGCCACGTGGCATTCCTGAATCTGCAGGGTGTCGGCATCCAGGTCTGGACAGGGACGTTTAAACCGTACGAAATCAAGACGCTCACGGTGGATGCGAAGACGGGCAAAGTTGCCGAGGCAAATGCCCTGGAAGAGTAGTGAGTTGCAGGCGAAGACGTGAGGAGTTGGAATGCTGGTTGGCGTTGACATCGGCGGAACTGGGAGTCTCTGTCGCGCTCAGTACAAGGCTCAGCTTGACTGCGAAGCAATCAACGTAAGGGTTGGCTGGTTGGCAGTTCGCGAATGGCCACACATCCGAGACGAAGCCTACGGGCGACCTTCGGCATGTTGGTGCAAAGCCATATGCGTGCATCAAAGCACAGCTCAACAACTGACGTCATTACGAATGAATGCCTTGATGGTGGCGAATTCCTCAACCTGTGCGCAAGCTGCTGGACGGATGGTGTATCTCCCAACCACGGCGGGCACGATAAAGGTCTCGGCGTAGTGCACCTCGAAAGGCTCGAAGGAGTTTGTTGGGCTTTCGACCATGGCGCACTGCCCTTGGACAAGGTTGAGCACATGCAGGTTTCCGTGGGTGTCGTGCTCGACAGTGGAAGTGAACCAGTGCCGTCGGGTCTCAATGAATTGAAGTGGATGAAGGCCGGTGCGCTCCTCGCGCCAGTGCGGACCGGAGGCTATTGGCTCGATATGGTTGATCAGTTCGTCCTGGACCCAGCGGGTGCGTCTGTCCCAACAGAGGTTCGCTGCTCCGTGCTGGATGTGAATGGGTCGGGGATTTCCCTCGAGGTCCATCCGCGCCCAATCCCAGAGTTTGAAGGTGAATATATAAGGTGTGGCGCTTATCTCGAGAACCATCGAGTTGCGGCCGGAACAATGGACCGTTCCAGCCGGTATCAGAAAATGGTCATGCTTACGGGCTGGGAACTTATTGACGAACTTTTCGGCATCGAATGCGGGGGTGGACGATGCCGAGGCGCCAGCAAGTTCCTGGATCATCGCCTCTGGATCTGCCGAGTCAAGGAAGCCTAAATAGATGCAACCGTCCTCGCCGGCATCGAGAAGGTAATAGCTTTCGTCCTGGGTGTAAGGCATGCCGAATGTCTCGCGAATGTAGGCTGTACGAGGGTGCACCTGGAGTGAGAGGTTCCCGCCGCCCATGGTGTCGAGGAGGTCGAAACGGATCGGAAATTCGGCTCCGAAAATGCTCTCCACATGCTCACCGAGAAGATGTCGCGGCCGCATGAGGACGAGATCGAGAGCGGGAATCTCGAGCCGGTGTTTTCCGAAACCAAGAAGCAAGCTGTTCTCTTCGGGTACACAATCGAAGCACCATGCGTGGTTCGGCTTGTCCTTCGGCAGGTCGCAGACGGTCTCCATCCAGTGGCCACCCCAAGGTCCTGGATCGAAGAACGGCACAACGCGGAACGGGCGGTGGACGGCCGCGTCGAGCGCTTTGTGAAACGCTGCCCCGGTGATCATCTTCGGAGCGGCGGGATCGTTGCAATCGAGCAGGAAATCGATGCCGGGCAGTTGTTTTGTCTTGAAGCGGTCTGCCGCTCGCCAGTCGAGGAAGAACGCGCGTTTGTACTTGAGTGCCGCCTTCTCGCGCTGGTTATGGATTCCCAAGTTGACTATTTCGCCGCGGCGGAAGCGCTGCTGGATCTCCCAGCGAGCCAGATCGGCGTAGATGAGGAGATCCCAGGTTTCGGCAATGATTGCGGCTCCGGTGCCGATGACAAGGTTCAAACCTTCTCCAGTCAATCGGGAGCGGGAATCGCGGACCTTTACGGGATCGAAGAAGTCCTCGATCGCAGCCGAGTTCATGCGGCCGAAGACGGGGTCGTCGGTAAGGAATTCCTTGAACTTGCTTTGAATCTCTTCGGCGGATAGATAGCAGGAATCGGCGAGCAGAACTTCATTGGCAGGGAGTTCGCGTCTCAGCGCCTCTTCGAGTGCTGGGACGATTGTTCCGGGATAGCACTCCACGCAGATGGTGGCGTTGTGGCCGGTCAGTCGTTCTCGGATTGCTGCTCCGATTTCGATCCAGCCTGCAATACAGTCTGCATCATCATCGCTTACGCGAACGTAGGGGAACTTATCGTACATGAGCCCCACTTAGCCGAGCGGGTTCCGAAGGTACAGAAGCAGCCAAACTAGCTGCATTGCCACGTTGCAGCGAATTCTGAGCGCGTGAGAACGAAACGATCGCGATCACCAAGAGCAGGATTCCGGCCACCTGCAACATCACGGGGGCTCTTCCACTCTGCTTCCACTCACCCGTCGCGATACCAATGAGGCCCGCGCCGATCACGATGATGGACATGAAGACCGGCCAGCCCAAGACCACGCCCCACTCCCCGAGATCGTGCGATGCTACGCCGTATAGCGCAGTGCTGAAGAACCAGAGAACGGCCATTGCCACTGTCAGGAATATGTTCCGGGCCAGGGATGAATCACCGTAGCTGGGCCAGGTCTTCCTGCGGCTCAGCAGGTATACGCAGTAGAGCAGATTTGGAACTGCACCTCCGATGAGTAGCGGGAGCCAGATCGCGTAGACGCTACTCGCATCTGAAGCACCCTGTTCAGTTGCACGGGCAGACAGTGGCGCTCCGAACAATATACCCACGTTCATGAAAGAAGCGAGAACACCGCTGCACAGAGCCATGATCAGTCCCGGAAGAAACGATCCGGACCTACTTGCGAATTCGGCGCGCGCTTTCTCGCGGCGACGCCCTGCCTGGGCGCACGTTGCGACCCCGAGTAGAACGAGCAGAAGTCCCGCACTGATCCACACGATCGCATCGGAACCGATGGAGCCAGGTCCGAGGCGGAGCATCGGCAAAACACTGCCGGCGGCCGCGGAAAGGCCGAGAACAATCGAGAAGGTCAGTCCAATCCCGATAGCGTGCATGGCTTTGCCGAAGAGAACCTGTGCCAATCCCCAAGCTGCACCGAGCAGAAAGACACTTCCCGTGGTCGCTATACCTGTTTCGCGATAGACGGCCGACAGCGACGGAATGCAACTGAAGGCCAGTACGGCGGGAAGGACGATCAAGGCCAGGAGGGACCAGAGAGCCCACGTGTTTTCCCACTCCCACCGGCGCACATATTTCATTGGCAGGCCGAAGGTGGCATTAGCCAAGCCTGCCAGGATGAGGAGCGTCCAGGCGGACGCGGTTCCGGCCATGGTGGGTCCTTTCGAACTGAAAACCGCCTGCCAGTGCGTGCCTGAAAATGCACTCGGGCAAGAAAGAATGTAGTGCGGCCGATGAGCGAATGTCAACAATACAAGCGTATCCTGTGCACTAAAACGGCACTAAACTACGTAGTGGCTGATTGAATCATGCAGTTTCGCGCATACAGGAGTTTCCCAAAATCGACGGATCGTGTATTGTGTGTGTCGTATGCCGGGAAGGGTCGAGAACGCCACTGCACGCCAGGAGCTTATTCTTCATCGGCTCCAGGCGACGGGCGAGGTCAACGTTGAGGAGCTTTGCGCTTCGCTGGAAGCGTCGACGGCAACAATCCGGCGTGACCTTGATGATCTGGAACGACGATCACTGCTGCGAAGAACGCGTGGCGGAGCGATCTCGATCAGCTCCCTCTTTTATGAGCCCTTCAAACATGACCTCTCGTTTCAGGACAAGGTAGGAACCTTCGCCGCCGAGAAACGACGTATCGCGCAGGCGGCGGCGGAGTTGGTGCGTCCAGGCCACACCATCGCTTTGAGCGGCGGAACAACCACGACGGAGGTTGTTCGATATCTCAAGCTGTTGCGAGGAATCACCATTGTGACGAATGCGGTGAACGTCGCCATGGAACTGAGTTCGCATAAGGAAATCGACGTTATAGTAACGGGCGGGCATCTGCGTGGGAACTGGTTTACGCTCGTCGGCCCGTTGGCGAACCAGGCAGCGGGGATGCTGTTCTCCGACATCATGTTTATCGGTGTAGACGGCATCGACGCGGAGCAGGGGCTCACTTGCGTTCATCCCCAAGAGGCAGACTTTCTGCGTGTGCTTACGCGGCACACGCGGCAAAAGGTCGTGGTCGCCGACCACTCAAAGCTGGGAAACATCTCTCGCTGGCTACTCTGCCCGACTGGCGAGGTGCAGATGATGATCACCGACAGCGGTGCCAGCGATGCGATGATCGATCCATTTCGGCAGATGGGTATTGAAGTGAAACGAGTTTGATTGATTCACACCGCACATGAGGCCGGATGCCCCCGCCGTATGGAGAAATTATGAAGTTGAGAGCTTCTGTTTTTGCGATTGCGTTGATGTTGTGCTGGTCGTCTTTTGCTTGCTGCCAGGGGAAGAGTGTCTGGCGCATTGGAGTGTTCGATGGGTCTTCGGGTGAGTTTGCCGAGGGAGTGCCACACAAGGTGGTCAGCTTCGATGTTAGCAAGGATCAGGCGCGAACAGGCTGGTACGCCTATGCCCCAGTTACAGAGACTGGAAAACCTTCGGATCCTGCGGCGCCACCGCGCAATATAGTCTTCTCGGTCGAGCGCCAGCCTGCACATGCTTATCGTCTGAAGGTATCGGTGTTGATTGAGGGATCGAGCGTTCCCGCACTTCGTGTGGGGATCAACGGGCGAAGTGGTGTGTTCTACCTGCATCCCAAGCTCGACTACAACATGGGAGACATGGTGGCGGCCTTTGATCCGGCCTATTCGCGGGCCGAGGTCGAGGTGGACTTTCCAGCATCGTGGCTAAAGAGGGGCAATAACTCGATCTCACTGCAGGCCGTCTCTGCTGGCGAGAAGATTGTCCCGGACGCCGGGTTTGCTTACGACGCCGTCGAATTGCAGCAGATCGACACTCTGCCGGCGCCGACCACTGCACGGGTAGAACCGACAATTTTCTACCAGAAGCATGATGCATCGTCGGAGGAACGGGTCGATGTCTTCGTGCGTCATCGAGACCGGGTGCATTCGGGGCGCGTTCAACTTGCGGTTAGTGGTCACATTCTTACCAATCCGCTGAAGGGCGAACTGGATTTCGGAGAGGAACGCGTCAGCTTTTATGTGCCGGAGTTCGCTGGCGAAACACATGCGCGCGTCATTGTCGATTCGAATGGCCACAAAGCGCATTTCGACCAGAGCCTGCAGCCAGAAAAGAAGTGGACTCTTTTCCTGGTGCCTCATGTGCATCTGGATGTGGGATATACCGATTACCAACCAAAGGTATCGGCGATTCAGAGCCGGATTCTGGATGAGGCCATCGATCAGATTGATAAGCATTCCACGTTTCGATTCAGCACGGATGGCGAATGGAACCTGGAGCAATTCCTGCAGTCGCGCACGCCACTTGAAAAAGAGCGGATCGTCCAGGCCATCAAGCAGCAGAAAATCTACATCCCCGCTCAATCGAGCAATGTGCTTACGGGCTTCCCGACCGCAGAGACGCTGATTCGTTCGCTCTACCCAAGCGCTGATTTCAGTCGCAAACACGGCACGCCACTCAACTACGCAAACATAACCGACGTGCCGTCATATTCCTGGTCGTATGCGTCCGTTCTTGCGGCAGCCAACATTCCGTACTTCTTCGCCGGAAGCAACAACGATCGCGCGCCGGTTCTGCTGCAGGGGCATTTGAATGAGAACACGCCCTTCTGGTGGGAAGGGCCCGATGGCGGCAAGGTGCTGATGTGGTACTCGCGGCACTATATGCAGATGCAGTTCTTGTGGGGCCTGCCGCCGTTAACGCAGACTGGCGAGGAGGTGCTGCCGCTGTTCCTGCAGATGTATCAGCACTCGGATTACCGCGCGAACGCGGCGATCATCTTCGGAACTCAGGTTGAAAACACTGATCTCTTTCCGCAGCAGGCGGAACTGGCCGATCAGTGGAACGCAACTTACGTGTACCCCCACATTGAGTATTCGGGATTCCATGATGCGCTGGAGAACATTGCCCATCAATTTGGAGATACCATTCCGACGGTACGAGGAGACGGCGGTCCATATTGGGAAGATGGTATGGGCTCAGACTCGCTTTACACTGCGATCGAGCGCGAGAACGAGAGCCGCGCGCCATCGGCAGAGAAGCTCGCAACGATCAGCACTCTCGTGAACCCGCGCCTCGCAGTGAATCGCGATGAACTGAATTCGATGTGGGCCAGCATGGTCTTGATGGACGAGCACACATGGACTTCATGGAACAGCGTCTCCGATCCGGACAGCGATGAAGCCATCGAGCAACTCCGTTTAAAGGATTCGCGCGCAACCACGGCGGCCGATTTGCGCGGCGATATCCTCCGCAGCAGCATGGCGGCTCTGGCCGACTCGATTGCCGCACCCGTAGACAGCCTGATTGTGTTCAATCCGCTGAACTGGAAACGCGACGGCGATGTCACTATCGATGTAGATAAGGGAATGGAGATCGCGGATCGCGAAACGAAGGAAGCAATTCCATATGTGGTGCTTCACGAAGGCCCGAACTTCCGCAGAGTGGAGTTCCGCGCAACCGATGTTCCTGCCGCGGGATACAAAGTGTATCAATTGAGAAAGGCCTCCCAGTCGTCTGTGCCGGGCGCAGAGAAGAGCACATCGAATACGATCGAAAGCCCGTTCTATCGTGTCGAACTCGATCCGGCCTCGGGCAGCATCCGCAGCATCTTCGACAAGCAGTTAGGTAAGGAACTGGTGAATACGAGTTCACCTTGGCGCTTCGGGCAGTATCTATACGTGAGCGGCGGTGACGAAGAACCGAACAGTGTTCTGCAATATCGCGCTGTCTCGCCCAAACCGGAGTTACATCCACATCCGGCCGGAAAGGGCCAGCTGATTTCAGTTGAAAGGACACCGTGGGGATGGCGTGCTCAATTAAGATCGTCGGCTGAGAATACGCCGGAGATCACGACGGAGATTCGGGTCTATGAGGGTGAGAAAAAGATTGAGCTCGTCGAGGATGTAAATAAGAAATCTGAACTGAAGAAGGAGGCTGTTTACTTCGCGTTTCCGTTCGCAATGAGCCATCCGCAATTTCAATACGAGATTCAGAACGGCGTGGTTGATCCAGCGAAGGATATGTACCCGGGAGCCGGCCGCGAGTGGTTCTCCGTTCAGCATTGGGTTTCCGTCCAGCAGGACGGCGTTTCAGCGACAGTGACCCCGCTCGACTCCTCACTGGTTACACTCGGAGACATCAATCGCGGCGAATGGCCGACGAGCTTTGGCCAGCGTCCAGGAAACATTTTCTCCTACGTGATGAACAATTACTGGCACACCAACTACCGCGCTGAGCAGGGTGGCCATTTCCGGTTTCGTTACGTGATCACGAGCGCAGCCCAGACGGATGTTCCGGCTCTGAGCCGGATGGCGTGGGAAGAAACAACGCCGATGGAGATGGATCAGATTCGGTCGCAGGATAAGGCGCTCGATCTGCCGCGTCCTCTCGATGGAAATCAGAGCAGTTTTATTACCGTCGAAGATCCTGATCTTCTGCTGGATACGTGGAAGCCTGCAGAGGACGGAAACGGAACAATTCTTCGCTTGATAGATCTGGGCGGACAGTCGCGCACCGTCACGATTAGCGTGCCGCTAATTTCGATTCGCGAAGTCATATTGACCGACGCCGTCGAACGCGATCAGAAGACGATTGCCTCAGAGGATGCGCACAGTTTCAAGATCAGCGTTCGGCCGCATCAGATCATTACGATTCGAGTAGAAGCTAAATAAGCAGGGAACTGCCGAAGCTGATTGATCTCATGTGGATCGTCTGTTCGCGTCCATTCTGTTTCACGCAGCCCGGTTTCGACATTTTCTCTGAGAGTCTCCGATCTCGTATCTGACGCGCTGGCGGCTCCAGCCAGCGAAGCAGATGCTTGCCTCGACGGCGTGTTCTGTTGCGCAGGTCGCCACAGAAGTGGGCTATAGGAAGATCCGGAAACGTGTGACGACGAACTTATTGAATGAGAGTGGCGGTTCAGAGCAGTACCACTGAATGAATTCATCTATCGCTTGTCTATGGCCGCGCTTCGACTCTCGAGAACGAAGACTGTCCAGCACCGCCGATTTGCTGTGATCGAGGTACGGAAGGCCGAGCCTCGTCTTTGGCCGCTTCTGCTTCGCGGTGTTCCTTTTACCATGTCTTCTCATGCCAGCCGCCTCCATCGCGGGTGGTCATGAGGGTACTCTCGATTCCGGGAAGTAGGCCGTTCTACGGACATGTGGCATCACCGCAGCTGAGCAGACTCTGCCGAAAACTCGTATGCAGTCGTCGGCGAAGGCCGGCCTTTGGGATTTCAGCAGATACTCAGCTCGACCGCACCGGATGATACCGTAATTGCGTGGCGCAAATCGAAGGCGACACTGATGAATTCGCGCTCACCGGCCTCCTGCTCGGCATCTATCAGGTGCAGGAGCGCATAGGCGTGGGCGGAATGGGCGAGGTCTATCGCGCGCTCGATACCCGCCTGAACCGCGAAGTCGCCGTAAAGGTTCTCCGCCCTCGGTTTCCTTCGGGTTCCATCCCCGAGCCTGGCCATATTGCCAGGTTCCGCCGCGAGGCTCAACTGCTCGCCACCCTCAATCATCCTCACATCGGCGCCATCTACGGCCTCGAGACTGACGGCGACCGCCACGCGCTCATCCTCGAGCTGGTCGAAGGCGACACCCTCGCCGACCGCCTCCGCTTGGGACCCATCCCACTCAAGGAAACACTCCTCATTGCCAGCCAGGTCGCCGAGGCGCTCGACGCCGCCCACTGCAAAGGCGTCGTTCACCGCGATCTTAAGCCAGCCAACATCAAGATCACCCCCGAGTCCGTCGTCAAAGTACTCGACTTTGGCCTGGCCAAAGCCGTCTCCGGTGACTCAGACGCCGGGGTCCCCCTCAACCAACGTGAAACTGTCAACTTCAGCACGACTCAGGTCGGTATGATTCTGGGCACGCCCACCTACATGAGTCCCGAGCAGGCACGCGGCGAGCCGAT
>Ga0105240_10007675_pt1 | contig 15616 bp, 14 predicted proteins | sample KBSC54metaG_FD_80426 | JGI IMG/M metagenome (GOLD analysis project Ga0105240, IMG submission 80426) | Corn rhizosphere microbial communities from Kellogg Biological Station, Michigan, USA - KBS C5-4 metaG | ecosystem: Host-associated > Plants > Roots > Rhizosphere > Soil | place: Michigan, USA... | reverse complement strand
CGTCGCCGCCCTCGGCCCTGACGAGCGGGTTCCAGGTCGCGTTGCTGGCCGCCGCCATCTCACTAGCGGTGGCCGGCGTGCTCGCCCTTCGTTCCCGCAACGCAACCGGCTCGGACGTGCTCGCCGAACTGGCCGGCCCGGCCCCCGACGGTGCCGTGCCAGAGGTGGCGCCGGCCGAGGCGTGAGGCGCCGACCGCGGCGGCGACGTCGCGCCGCCGCGGTCTGCGTCACACCCGGTCACGTTTGCGGCCGCCGTTTCGACATCCCTTCCGAGACACCCACTCCTCGCTCGGAAGGCCCGTCATGGTCGCAACCACTCCCGCCTCGTCGTTCCTCGCGACGAAGCGCGGCAAGCTGATCCTCGCCCTGCTGTGCGCGATCGGATTCCTCGACTTCGTCGACGCCTCGATCGTCAACGTCGCGCTGCCCGACATCCGCCAGGACCTCCACTTCTCGGTGCAGAACCTGCAGTGGGTCTTGAGCGGCTACCTGCTGACCTACGGCGGGCTGATGCTCCTCGGCGGCCGGCTCGCCGACCTTCTCGGCCGGCGCCGCGTGCTCATCGCCGGCACGAGCGTCTTTGCGGCGTCGTCCTTCGTGGGCGGCCTCGCGCAGAACGCCGGCACGCTCGTCGGGGCGCGGCTCGTCCAGGGCGTCGGGGCGGCGCTGATGCTGCCGGCCGCACTCTCACTGCTGACGACCTACTTCAAGGAAGGCAAGGACCGGCACACCGCGCTCGGCGCGTGGGGCGGCGTGGCCGGCCTCGCATCAGCGGCCGGCGTGTTCCTCGGTGGCCTGCTGACGCAAGGTCCCGGCTGGCGCTGGGTGCTGTTCGTCAACCCCCCGATCGCCGTCCTGCTGATCGTGGCGATCGTGGCGATGATCCCGGCCGAACCGCGGGCGGGCCGGCTGGCCAACTTCGACCTGTCCGGCTCCGTCCTGGTGACGAGCGGCATGCTCCTGCTCGTCTTCGGCCTCGTGCGCGCGCCGATCCAGGGCTGGGGTTCGGGGCGGACGGTCGGCGAGCTCGCCGGCGCCGGCGTCCTGCTCGCGCTGTTCCTGCTACGGGAGAAGACCGGCCGCAACCCGCTCATGCCGCTGTCGACGTTCCGCATCCGCGGGCTCGCCGCGGCGAACCTGACGCTGCTCATCGCGGCGGCCGGCCTCATCGCGATGTTCTTCTTCGTCACGCTGTACGTGCAGGTCGTGCTCGGCTACTCGCCGATCAAGGCCGGCGCGTCCTACCTGCCGTTCACGGCTGGCGTCGCGGTGTCGGCCGGTATCTGCTCGCAGCTGCTGCCCCGGATCGGCACCCGTCCGCTGATCGTGGTCGGCGCCCTCTTCGGGGCGGGCGGCCTCTACCTGCTCTCGCGGGTGCCGGTCGACGGCGCGTACCTGCCCGACCTGCTGCCGGCCGAGATGATCATCTCTGTCGGGCTCGGGGCGCTGTTCGTCTCGGTAACCACCGCGGCCAACGCCGGCGTGCCGGCCGACAAGGCCGGGCTGGCCGCCGCGCTGATGAACTCGGCCCAGCAAGTGGGCGGTGCACTGGGCCTGGCGATCTTCTCGGCCATCGCGACGTCCCGCACCAACCACCTGCTCGGGTTGCACGACACCCCGGCCCACGCGATGACGGCAGGCATTCACCGCGCGCTGTTCGCCGAGAGCATCTTCCTGCTCGCAACGGCGGCGCTCGCCGTCCGCACCGTGAACAGCCGGGGCGAGACCGAGGAGTTGGTCGTGACCGCCACGCCCACGCTCGAACCGGTCGGCCGGGCCTGATCGAGCCGGCTGTCACGTTCGCCCGCTCCGTTCCGTCGTAGGGGTGAAGGAGGCAGTGATCGTGGAGGACGAACTGTGGGCGCTCGAGCAGTTCGAGCGCCATCGCGGCCGGCTGCGGGCCGTCGCCTACCGGATGCTCGGCTCGCTCACCGAGGCCGACGACGCGCTGCAGGAGACCTGGCTGCGGCTGAGCCGCTCCCAGTCGGACGAGCTGACGAACGTCGCCGGCTGGCTGACCACCGTCGTGGGCCGGGTCTGCCTCGACATGCTGCGCTCGCGCCGGTCGCGCCGCGAGGAGTACGTCGGTGCCTGGCTGCCCGAACCGGTCGTCGGCGGGAACGACGCCGGTGCTCCGGAACAGGAGTCGCTGCTGGTCGACGCGGTCGGCCTGGCGTTGCTGGTCGTGCTCGAACACCTCTCCCCCGCCGAGCGGCTCGCGTTCGTCCTGCACGACATGTTCGGCGTGCCGTTCGACGAGATCGGGCCGATGCTCGAGCGCACCCCGGAGGCGGCGCGGCAGTTGGCCAGCCGGGCCCGCCGCCGGGTGCGCGGCGTCGCGACGCCGGACCCCGACCTGGGCCGGCAGCGGGCCGCCGTCGACGCGTTCCTGGCCGCCGCGCGGGCGGGTGACTTCGAGCGGCTGGTCGCGGTGCTGCACCCGGACGTCGTCTTCCGGGTCGACGGCGGCGGCCGGGTCCGCCGCGGCCCGGCGCTGCTGACTGGTGCGGCCGCCGTGGCCGAGCAGGCGGCCGTGCAGGGTCCGCGGTTCGCCGGCCTGTGCCGGCCCGCGCTCGTCAACGGCGCCGCCGGCCTGCTCGTCACCGGGGCCCGCGGGCCGATCGGCGCGGCCGGCATGACGGTCGTCGACGGCCTCATCGTCGAGATCGACCTCGTGCTCGACCCGGAGAAGCTGCGCTCGCTGCACGCCGGCGACGGGAGCACGGACGGGAGCGCAGCATGACCCGGGCGGCCGCGTTCGTGGACGACCGGGTGCGCCTGGCCGGGCCGATGCGCAAGTACCTGAACAAGGTCTTCCCGGACCACTGGTCGTTCATGATGGGCGAGATCGCGCTGTACTCGTTCATCGTCCTGCTGCTGACCGGCACCTACCTGACGTTCTTCTTCGACCCGTCCATGTCCGAAACCGTGTACCACGGTCGCTACGCGCTGATGGACGGCCGGACGATGTCGCAGGCGTACAAGTCGACGCTGGACATCACCTTCGACGTGCGCGGCGGACTGATCATCCGGCAGATCCACCACTGGGCGGCGCTGCTGTTCATCGCGGCCATGACCGTCCACATGTGCCGGGTGTTCTTCACCGGCGCCTTCCGCAAGCCGCGCGAGCTGAACTGGATGATCGGCATCTCGATGCTGGCTCTCGGCATCCTCGAAGGGTTCATCGGCTACTCGCTGCCGGACGACCTGCTCTCGGGTACCGGCCTGCGCATCGCCGACGCGATCATGCTGTCGATCCCGGTCCTCGGCACGTGGGTCTCGTTCCTCGTGTTCGGCGGACCCTTCCCCGGGCATCTGATCATCGGCCGCTTCTACATAGCCCACGTGTTACTCATCCCGGCCATCCTGGCCGCGCTGATCGGCGCCCACCTGGCGCTGGTGGTGCGGCAGAAGCACACCCAGTTCCCGGGGCACGGCCGCACCGAGGCGACGGTCAGCGGCGAGCGGGTCTTCCCGCTCTACGCGGCCAAGGCCGGTGGCTTCTTCTTCATCGTGTTCGGCGTCTGTGCCGCGCTCGGTGGCCTCGCCCAGATCAACCCGGTATGGCTGTTCGGCCCCTACGAACCGGCGGCGGTGTCGGCCGGGTCGCAGCCCGACTGGTACATGATGTTCCTGGACGGCTCGACCCGTCTGTTCCCGTCGTGGGAGATCCGGCTCTGGCACCATACGATCCCGCCATTGTTCTGGCCGACGGTCGTGCTGCCCGGCATCATGTTCACCCTCGCCGGTGCCTATCCGTTCATCGAAGCGAAGATGACCAAGGACCGGCAGAAACATCACCTGCTCCAACGCCCGCGCGACGTGCCCGTCCGCACCTCGCTCGGCGTCATGGCGATCACGTTCTACCTGGTGCTGTTCCTGTCCGGCGGCAACGACCTGATCGCCAAGGCCTTCGACATCTCGCTGAACGCGATGACCTGGGGCGGCCGCATCGCGCTGCTGATCCTCCCGCCGATCGGCTATCTGGTCGCGTACCGCATCTGCCTCGGCCTGCAGCGCCACGACCGCGAGGTGCTCGAGCACGGCGTGGAGACGGGTGTGGTCAAGATGCTGCCCAGCGGCGAGTTCATCGAGGTGCACCAGCCGCTCGGTCCGGTGGACGACCACGGCCACGGCCAGCTGACCTACTCGGGTGCGCCGGTGCCGAAGCGGATGAACGAGCTCGGTGCGGTCTCCCCGCTCAAGCACGTCCGCGGCTTCCTGTGGCCGGTGAAGGAGAAGCCGGAGATCCAGGCCGAGCTGGACGAGCTGGCCGCGGCCGGCAAGACGGCCGAGGGCGTCGAGCCGTCCGAGGGTGCGCGCGAGCTCACCGACTGACCACCTCTCGCGACCGAGGCCCCGACACGACGTCGGGGCCTTCGTCGTCCCGGCCCCCACTCCCCCCGCTCCCCCGCGAGTGGTCGGAAACGACCTCGAGTGGTCACGAATCCGTGACCACTCGGGTCGATACGTGACCACTCGCGGAACTACGCGCGAGCAGTACCCGCAGACGATCTCGGCCCGGCGCGCCAGGACTGCGCGCCGGGCCGAGCCGATCGGCGGCTTGCGGCGGTGATCACCGCCGCGCCGCGAATCAGGTGTGGGTGAACGAGCCGTACGTGGCCACCGTCGGATCCCAGATCCGCTGGTAGTTCACACCCTCCTGCTCGTCGATGGCGGCGACCGTCTTACCGGGCGCGAGGTAGATGCCGACGTGGTACACGTCGCCGACGGCGTCGTGGTAGAAGACCAGGTCACCGGGGACGGCCCGCGCGGCCGGGATGAGCCGGGCGGCGGCGAACTGGTCCTCGGAGATGCGCGGCGTCGAGTAGCCGAACTTGCCGTAGCTGTACTCGACGAGCCCGGAGCAGTCGAACTGCTTGGGTCCCTCGGCCCCCCACACGTACGGCTGCCCGATGTGCTTCTTCGCCTCGGTGACGACCTTGGTGTTGAGCGCCGGCGTGGTGAGCGTGCCGGTGCTGGCCCGCCCGCGGGTGTCGCCGGTGTTGCAGCCCAGGGAGGTGTTGCCGTAGCCGACCCCCACGTTGACCACCCACACGCAGCCCAGCTGGGCGCCGCGGCTCACCGGCACGGTGATATCGAACGCCGCGAGCGAGCCGACGCCGTCCGGGCGCGGGGCCGGGTACCGCGTGCTCATCACGGTGGCGGTCGAGCGGCCGTTGACGTAGAGGACGACGACGAGCTTGCGGGTGATCCAGTCCGGGTCGGTAGCCCAACCGTGCACGTGCATCGAGGTGCTGCTCACGGCGAACTGGGTGACCGCGCCGAACGGGTTGTGGGCGGTGCGCTGGATCGCGCTGAGCTTCGTCCCGAGCGGCGTCGGCTTGCAGGTGAGCACGGAATGGTAGCCGGCCAGCACGTTGCGGACCGCCACGCACACGGTGTGCGGCGCGGTGGCGTCGACCGGGACGGTGAGCACGAAGCCCGGCGTCGCCCCGGTGTGGTACTTGGTGCGCGCGGTGGCGTTGGCGACGCTCGTCACCGCGGTGGCCTTGAGGCGCCCGTCCACGAGCCCGAGTGCGGTGACGTTGCCGGTGAGGGCATCGGGGTCGGCCGCCCACCCGGTGAACTGCACGCCGCCGGTGACCACCTTCGTCGCCGTCACGGCGCCGATCGGGTCGTGCGAGTGGTCGGCGGCCGGGGCGGCGGAGGCGGCCGGGGCGGCGGCGACGGCGAGGGCCGTCCCGGCGGCGACCGTCGCGAGAAATGCGCCGACACGCCGCGGCAGATGCAGGGGAATGCGGTGCGCAGAACTCATACTGATTCCTTCGGCTCTGAACGCCCCCGCGTGAGCCCGTACCTTACCCTGCCCTGTTCCTGGTGGGGAAGGTGGTGCTGCTGGGATTGCGGCCGCAGTGCCCCGAAAGCCGGCCGGCGTGGCCCTTCACCAACACCGCGGCCCGCCCCACGAAGCGGGACGGGCCGGGACGATCTGGGCGAAGTGATCTACGAGATCGGGCGCCGCCCGCCGATGTAGTACTCGAACAGCAGGCCCCCGATGTTGAACAGCAGGAACAGCGCGCCGACGATCACTAGCCACAGCTGGACGAACGCCAGGCCGATGCCGGTGACCGTGGCGGCCCCGGCCACCGCGATGGGCCAGTAGCTACCCGGGCTGAAGAACCCGAAATCGCCGGCCGCCTCGGCGATCTCGGCGTCGCTGCGGTCCTCCGGGCGGGCGTCGATACGCCGGGACACGAACCAGAAGAAGCCGCCGGGGATGCCCAGCAGGCCGCCGGAGAGGATCAGCGCCGCGACGCCGACCACCTCGACGTGGTGCTGGCTGCTCTTCGACCAGACGCCGTAGACGGCGGCGGCGACCCAGCAGAACACGGCCACGCCGAGGAACAGGCGAGCTTCGACCTTCACGTGTCTCCCCTACGGCTTCTGCGCGGGCTTGCGCGCGGCTCGGTCCGTCTGCAGCGGGAAGGTGGTCGTCGCGTACGCCGGCATGCCTGCCGCGCGCAGCGCCTTGGCCTGCCGCTGCGGGTCGTCGTACGGGATGCTTCCCAGCGCCTTCACGTAGTCCTCGAACTTCTGCTCGGTGACCACCCGCACCTCGAAGTTCATCGCGGAGTGGTAGGTGCCGCAGAGTTCGGCGCAGCGGCCGACGTAGCTGCCCAGGTGCGTCGGCTCGATCTCGAACTGGTTGTCGCGCGCCGTCGACGTGGTGCCGTACGGGATGACGTCCCGCTTGAACAGGAACTCCGGCACCCAGAACGAGTGGATCACGTCCTCGGAGTGCTCGACGATGCGGACCTTCTTGCCGATCGGGATCACCAGCACCGGGATCTCGTTCTGGCTGCCGACCGTCGACAGGTACAGCGGGCCGTTGGCCGTGTCGTCCTCGCCGGACGCGCCGCAGGCGTGCGAGTTGTTGCTCGCCGCCTCGTCGCAGGTCGTCGGCGGCTGGCTGGTGCGCTCGTTCTGGCTCTCGAGACCCTCGTTGCCGGCCGCGTCGGCGAGGTCCTTGACGCCCTTGTAGACGGTCTGGTGCATCTGGCCGTCCTGGCCCTTGTACGAGTGGTACTCGAACTGCCAGTTCCACTTGAAGGCGTCGACCTGCACCCGGACGTCCGGGTTCGCGCTGAGCTTGTTGACGTAGTTCTCGACGACCACGGTGCGCCAGAACAAGCCGGCGATCACGATGAACGGGAAGGTGAAGCAGACGACCTCGACCAGCAGGTTGTACTTGGTCTGCCGGGGCAGGTGGTCGACCGACTTCTTGCGGTAGCGCAGGCAGGCCCAGAAGATCAGGCCCCACACGACCACGCCCAGCGCCAGCGCGGCGACGCCGGACCAGGTCCACAGCACCCGCATGCGCTCGGCCTGCTTGGTGACACCGGTCGGCCAGCCGAAGCGCAGGTCGCGCTCCCAATCCTTGGCCGAGCAACCGCTCAGCACGAGGGTCAGCGAGCCGAGGAGAACCGCTACGCGGCTACTCCGTGCCCAGGACCGAACCCGACCCCTACGACGCACGTGCCAACCCGCCTCTCGGACGCATCCGGAACGTCTCGAAAGCCTACTGGACCCCTCCGGGCCGACCCCGGCAGGGGCACGCCCCGTCGCGCCCAACGGCCCATTGACGGCCCTGCCATCCTGACGTCCGTGACCGCCATCGACCGCACCCGCCTGCACGACCTCCTCGACCGCGAACGCGCCGAGTACGCCCGCCTCCACCCGCGCTCGGCGACCGCCTTCGGCGCGGCCGAGCACCTGTTCGGCCGGGTGCCGATGACGTGGATGCTCAAGCTCGCGGGGGCCTTCCCGCTCTACCTGCAGTCGGCCCGCGGTTCGACGGTCACCGACCTGGACGGCGTGACCTACGCCGACTTCGCACTGGGCGACACCGGAGCGATGGCCGGCCACTCCCCCACCCCCGTGGTGGACGCCGTCGCGCGCCGCTTCGGCGAGCTCGGCGGGGCCAGCGCGATGATGCCGACCGAGGACGGCGAATGGGTCGGCGCCGAGCTGACGCGGCGCTTCGGCGCGACCCGATGGAGCTTCGCGCTCAGCGCGACGGACGCGAACCGCTGGGCGATCCGGCTCGTCCGCGCGCTGACCGGCCGGAACAAGATCCTCTTCCACTCGTACTGCTACCACGGCAGCGTCGACGAATCGCTGATCGTCGTCGGGCCGGACGGCCGGGGCACGGCCCGCGAGGGCAACGTCGGCGCCCCGGTGGACGTCACGCAGACCAGCCGGGTCGCCGAGTTCAACGACCTCGCCGCCCTCGAACGCGAACTCGCCGACGGCGACGTCGCGGCCGTCCTCATGGAGCCGGCGCTCACGAACATCGGCATCGTGCTGCCCGAGGACGGCTATCTCGCCGGCGTCCGCGAACTCACCCGCCGCACCGACACGCTGCTGATCATCGACGAGACGCACACGTTCTCGGCCGGCCCGGGCGGGTGCACGCAGGCCTGGTCGCTCGAGCCGGACGTCGTGGTGATCGGCAAGGCGATCGGCGGCGGCATCCCGGCCGCGGCGTACGGGTTGTCGGCCGAGCTGGCCGCCCGCGCGCTCGGCCGCACCGACCTCGACCTGGTCGACATGGGTGGCGTCGGCGGCACCCTGGCCGGCAACGCGCTGTCGCTCGCCGCCACCCGGGCGACGCTGGAGCACGTCCTCACCGACGAGGCCTTCGTCGGCATGATCGAGCTGTCGACCACCTACGCCGAGGGCGTCCGCGCGCTGTTCGACAAGCACGACCTGCCCTGGACGGTCACCCAGCTCGGGGCGCGGGCCGAGTACCGCTTCGTGCCCGCGCCGGCCCGCACCGGCACCGAGGCGCACGACGCGACCGACCTCGAGCTGGACGACTACCTGCACGTCTACCTGGCCAACCGCGGCGTGCTGCTCACCCCGTTCCACGACATGGCGCTGATGTCGCCGGTCACGACCGGCGAGCAGGTCACGCTGCACCTGGACGTGCTCGCGGCGGCCGTCGCCGAACTGGTCGGAGCATGAGCGTTGCCCTGGTCACCGGGGCGGGTGCGGCCGAGGGCATCGGCTTCGCGTGTGCCCGGGCGCTCGGCGCGGACGGGCTCTCGGTGGTCGTCACCTCGACGACCGAGCGGATCCAGGAGCGGGTCGCGCAGCTGGCCGAAGCCGGTGTCGAGGCGTACGGCGTGGTCGCCGACCTCACCGACCCGGCCGCGGCCGACGGGCTGGTGGCGGCCGCGCTCGACCGCTTCGGCGGGCTGAGCGTCCTGGTCAACAACGCCGGCATGACGTCGGTCTCGGTGCCGGACGTCGCGGCCGGGGCGGCGTCGCTGAGCGACGTCGATTGGCAACTGTCGATCCAGCGCAACCTCGGTACGGCGTTCTACGCGACCCGGGCCGCGCTCGCGCCGATGCGCGCGTCCCGGTACGGCCGCATCGTCAACGTCACCTCGGTCTCCGGGCCGCTGCTCGCCTTCCGCGGCGACGCCGCGTACCACGCGGCCAAGGCCGGGATGGCCGGGCTGACCCGCTCAGTGGCCCTGGACGTCGCCGGCGAGGGCATCACCGTCAACGCCGTCGCGCCCGGCTGGATCGCCACCGGTTCGGCCACCCCGCACGAGGCCCGCATGGGCCTGGGTTCGCCGATGGGCCGCTCCGGCACCGCGGAGGAGGTCGCGGCGGTGGTGGCGTTCCTCGCCTCCCCGGCGGCGTCGTACGTCACCGGGCAGGTCTGGGCGGTGGACGGCGGCAACTCGGTCGACGAGGAGCACTGGCCGCGCAACTGAGCGGCCTCCCCCGGCCCCGAGCCGCGCCTGGGATACTGGAGGCGTGTGTGGACTGATCGGTTTCCTGTCGGCCAACGGCTCCGCGGCCCAGGTCGCCCCGGAGGTCGACGCCTCCCTGCCCGACATGCGCCACCGCGGCCCGGACGAGGGCGGGGTGTGGCACGACGACGACGTGGCCATCGGCTTCCGCCGGCTGTCGATCATCGACATCGACCACTCGCACCAGCCGCTGCCGTGGCTGCAGGGGCGCTACCAGCTGATCTTCAACGGCGAGATCTACAACTACCTCGAACTGCGCGACCGGCTGGCGAAGGACTTCGGCGCCACCTTCGAGACCGACGGCGACGGTGAGGCGATCGTCGCCGGCTACCACTACCTCGGCGCGAAGGTCGTCCGCGAGCTGCGCGGCATGTTCTCGTTCCTCATCTGGGATTCGCAGGAGCGCGTCCTGTTCGGCGCCCGCGACTGGTTCGGGATCAAGCCGCTGTTCACCTACGCCGACGAGCGGGGCACGTTCTTCGCCAGCGAGAAGAAGTCGCTGCTCGACGTGGCGAGCCCCGAGGCGCGGCAGGCGGTCGACACCACGTCGCTGCAGCACTACCTGACGCTGCAGTACGTACCCGAGCCGGCGTCGATGCACGAGGCGGTGCGGCGGGTCGAGTCGGGCACCTACTTCACCCTCAAGCCGGGCGAGGCGCTGCGCACGCATCGCTACTTCCATCCGGACTTCGCGATCAAGGCCGTCCCGGACGAGGACAAGCTGTTCCGCCAGATCGCCGAGGCGCTCGAGGACTCGGTCGAGAAGCACATGCGGGCGGACGTGACGGTCGGCTCGTTCCTGTCCGGCGGCATCGACTCGACCGCCGTGGCCGCGCTGGCCAAGCGGCACAACCCGAAGCTGCTCACCTTCACGACCGGGTTCGGGCGCGAGGGGTACAGCGAGATCGACGTCGCCGCCGAGTCGGCCCGCGCGATCGGCGTCGAGCACATCACCAAGGTGGTCAGCGCCGAGGAGATGATGGAGACGCTGCCGCTGATCGTCTGGTACCTGGACGACCCGGTCGCCGACCCCGCGCTCGTCCCGCTGTACTTCATCGCCCGCGAGGCCCGCAAGCACGTGAAGGTCGTGCTCTCCGGGGAGGGCGCGGACGAGCTGTTCGGCGGCTACACCATCTACCGCGAGCCCATCTCCCTCAAGCCCTTCGACTACCTGCCCAAGCCGGTGCGCCGCGGCCTCGGGCGCGTCTCGACCCGCATCCCCGAGGGCAAGCGCGGTAAGGACCTGCTGCGTCGCGGCGCGATCGGCATCGAGGAGCGCTACTACGGCAATGCCCGCATCTTCCGGCCGGAGGAGATGCAGGGGCTGTACCGCCGCTTCGATGAGTCCGTCTCGTACATGGACGTCACGCGGTCGCTGTACGAGCAGACGACGCACCTGGACGATTCGACCCGCATGCAGTACGTCGACCTGTTCACCTGGTTGCGCGGCGACATCCTCGTCAAGGCCGACAAGATGACCATGGCGAACTCGCTCGAGCTGCGGGTCCCGTTCCTCGACACCGAGGTGTTCGCGGTCGGGTCGTCCGTCCCCACCGATCTGAAGATCACCAAGGAGACGACCAAGTACGCGCTACGGCGTGCGCTGGAACTGATCGTCCCCGCGCACGTCATCAACCGGCCCAAGCTGGGCTTCCCGGTGCCCATCCGGCACTGGCTCAAGGACGTGATGTACGACTGGGCGCGGGAGATCATCCGCGACTCGCAGGCCGACGAGCTGATCGACCGGGAGGCCGCGCTGCGGCTGCTCGAGGCCCACCGCGCCGGCCCGCACGACTACTCGCGCAAGATCTGGACGCTGCTGGTGTTCCTCATCTGGCACGGCATCTTCGTCGAGGAGCGCATCCACCCGGAGATCCCCGAGCCCGTCTACCCCGTCCGGCTCTGACCGACTTCCCGCCCGCACTTTTCCCCGCAGATGGTCGATCTACCGCGTCGAACCGACCATTTGCGGGGAAAGGAGCACGCCCTGCCCCGACAAGCGTCGCTCCCCCAAACCGCCGGCGCGCGGTCCACTCGCCTCGATCAACTCGCTCACCACCGCACTCCTGCGTGGCAACGAGCGAGTTGATCACTGAGAGCGGACGACCCGGCCACCGCCCCGCAAATTGATCAACTCGGTATCTCCCGCCAACTATGGCGGAAAATCCCGAGTCGATCAGGCAGTGGGCGACGCCCCGGCCGGGCGGGTCAGTCGGGCAGGTAGGGCAGGACCTCGGCGGCGGCGTCCTCGCCGTACGAGTCGGCCAGCCGGTCGGCGAAGTCGGCCGGCTTGACGACGTACTCCTGCGTGCCGACGGTCTCGAGCACCATCGTGGCGAGCAGGCTGCCGACCTGGGCCGAGCGCTCCCACGACAGGCCCCACTCGCGGGCGGTGAGCAGCCCCGCGCGGAACGCGTCACCGACGCCGGTCGGGTCGGCCTTCTCGCGCTCCTTGGCGACCGGGACGTGCACCCGCTCGAGGTCGCGGCCGGTGATCTCCACGCCCTGCGAGCCGAGCGTGGTCACCTGCACGTTGACCATCGCCCGGATGTCGGCCTCGGAGTAGCCGGTCTTCGACTCCAGCAGGCTCTTCTCGTAGTCGTTGGTGAACAGCAGGTCGGCGCCCTCGATGAGCCCCATCAGCTGGGTGCCGCTCATCCGGGCGATCTGCTGGGACGGGTCGGCCGCGAACCGGAGGCCGTGCTGGCGGCACTCGGCGCTGTGCTGCACCATTGCGTCCGGGTCGTAGGCGCTGATGACCGCGAGGTCGGCGTCGGTGGCCCGCCAGGCGTCGGCGACGGAGATCTTGCTCGCCTCCCCCATCGCGCCGGCGTAGAACGACCCGATCTGGCACATCTCGTCGTCGGTGGTGCAGACGAACCGGGCGGTGTGGTGCTGTTCGGAGACGTACACGTAGTCGCAGTTGACCCCGTGCCGGGTGAGCCAGCCCCGGTACTCGTCGAAGTCAGCCCCGACGGCCCCCACGAGCACCGGACGGCCGCCCAGCTGCGCCATGCCGTAACAGATGTTCGGGGCGACGCCCCCGCGCCGGACGACCAGGTCGTCCACCAGGAACGACAGCGACACCTTGTGCAGGTGCTCGGCCAGCAGCTGCTCCGAGAACTTGCCCGGGAAGTGCATCAGATGATCAGTGGCGATCGATCCGGCAACGAGGACAGGCATGGGACAGGACGCTACCTAACGGCGAAGGGGGCCGGAAAAGTTGTCACGGACGCCAACGGCCGGACACGGGGTCAAACGTGTCCGGCCGTCGAAAGGTTACGGCGAGCTCAGCCGCAGAACGAGTTGCCGCAGGCGCAGCCGCTCGAGGCGTTCGGGTTGTCGATCGTGAAGCCCTGCTGCTCGATCGTGTCGGTGAAGTCGATGGTGGCGCCCGACAGGTACGGGGCGCTCATCCGGTCGACGACGACCGGCACGCCGTGGGGCTCGAGCTCGACGTCGCCGTCCAGGCTGCGCTCGTCGAAGAAGAGCTGGTACTGCAGGCCGGCGCAGCCGCCGGGCTGTACGGCGATACGCAGCCGCAGGTCGTCGCGTCCCTCCTGCTCGAGCAGCGCCCGCACCTTCACCGCCGCGCCCTCGGTGAGGTTGACGTCCTTGGCCGGGGCATCCGCCGGGGCGGCCGTGAGGTCGACCAGCGGGGCAGCCTGAGTCGTCGCCGGGGTCTCGGTGGTGGTCATGCGCGCTCCCAATCGGGGGATCGTCGGTGGAGTCGTCTTCTGTCCGTCACAGGTGCAACCGGGACGTCCCGGCCACGATTCCCATGGTAACCGCCGAACGGCCGGTGGGCCGGACGCCACCGGTATCCCCGCTATTCTGGGCCGGTGAAGCTGATCCGCCGCGACAAGCCCGCCGAGCCGGAGGCCGAGATCCCGGCCTCGGACACCGTGGCGGCCGGCCGGAAGGGCCGACCGACGCCCAAGCGGCGCGAGTCTCAGGGGCGCCGGGGCCCGGTCACCGCCCCGAAGACCCGCAAGGAGGCCTACGCGCGGCAGCGGCAGCTCACCAAGGAGCAGCGCAGCAACCGGTCCAGCGCCAAGCCCCGGACGGTCGCCGAGCAGCGCGCCGCGCTGAAGGCCGGCGACCCGTCCGTGATGCCCCGCCGGGACCAGGGCAAGACCCGCAAGCTGGCCCGCGACTACGTCGACTCCCACCGGATGCTCAGCAATTACCTGCTCCTGCTGTTCCCGATCATGCTCGCCGGCGTGATCGTGCCGGCCGTGCAGATCGTGGTGCTGGTCGTCTTCCTCGCCCTGCTGATCGAGTGGTGGATCACCGGCCGGCGCATCCGCGCGATGGCCAAAGACCGTTTCGACGAGGCCCAGGGCAACAACCTGTCGATCGGCTTCTACGCCGGCACCCGCGCGTACCTGCCGCGCCGCTGGCGGCTGCCGGCCCCGCAGGTCCAGCGCGGCGACCCGATCTGACCCCTAGCGGTCGGTCACCCCGTCGATCGCCTCGCGGAGCAGGTCGGCGTGGCCGTTGTGCCGCGCGTACTCCCCGATGAGGTGGACGTACACCATCCGCAGCGAGAGCACCTCGCGACCGTGCACCGTGCAGGTGTCCTCGAACGAGCGCTCCCGCACCGCCGCGTCGGCCGCCCGGCACTCGTCCAGGTAGGCCGCGAAGTCCTCGGCGGCCCGGTCGGGATCGGTCGCTTCGAAGTCGTGGTCCTTGCCCAACGCCAGGTCGAAGAACGGCGGGACGTCCTCGCCGGCGATGCGGATCCGCAGCCACGTCCGCTCCACCTTCGTCAGATGCCGGACGAGGCCGAGTAGCGACAGGCTCGTGCTGGCCAGCGGGCGGCGGGCCAGCTGCTCGCCGGTCAGCCCGGCGCAGACGTTCAGCAGGACGAAGCGCTGCCAGCGCAGGTAGCCCTCCAACATCGGCCGGTCCGGGCCCACGGTCGGGCCGTCGACGGCGGGCGGGACGGGGGCGGTCCACGGCATCGGTGGCGTCATCCGTTCAGATAGGCGAGGACGGCCAGCACCCGGCGGTTGTCGTCCTCGGAGGGCGGCAGGGCGAGCCGGGTGAAGATGCTGTTGGTGTGTTTGCTCACGGCCTTCTCGGTCACGAACAGCCGGGCGGCGATGGCGGCGTTGGAGCGTCCCTCGGCCATCAGCGACAGCACCTCGCGCTCGCGCGGCGTGAGCGTCGTGAGCGGGTCGTCGAACGCCGACCGCTTCGTCAGCAGCTGGGCGACGACCTCGGGGTCCATCGCCGTCCCGCCCGCGGCGACCTGGCGCACGGCCGACACGAACTGCTCGACGTTGAACACGCGGTCCTTGAGCAAGTAGCCGACGCCGCCCGACCGGTCGGCCAGCAGTTCGCGGGCGTAGAGCTGCTCGACGTACTGGGACAGCACCAGGACGGGCAGCCCGGGCACCTGCCGGCGGGCCTCGATCGCCGCCTTCAGCCCCTCGTCGGTGAAGGTCGGCGGCAGCCGGACGTCCACCACCGCGATCTCGGGCCGGTGGGCCAGCATCGCGCGCAGCAGGGCCGGCCCGTTGTCGACCGCTTCGACGACCTCGAAGTCGTTCGCCTCGAGTAGCCGGATCAGCCCGTCCCGGAGGAGGGCGAGGTCTTCGGCGAGGACGACGCGCACGGCAGCACCATAACGACCTCGGTCGGCCCGCCCGAGGGACTTTCCACCGCGAGCGTGCCGTCGAAGGCCGACAGGCGCCGCTCGATGCCGCGCAGGCCGCTGCCGCTGCCGGGATTCGCGCCGCCGACGCCGTCGTCGCGCACCGAGATCGAGAGCTCGTCGCCGACCTGCCGCAGCTGGATCCAGGCGTGGTGTGCGTGCG
>Ga0105240_10007670_pt1 | contig 15626 bp, 12 predicted proteins | sample KBSC54metaG_FD_80426 | JGI IMG/M metagenome (GOLD analysis project Ga0105240, IMG submission 80426) | Corn rhizosphere microbial communities from Kellogg Biological Station, Michigan, USA - KBS C5-4 metaG | ecosystem: Host-associated > Plants > Roots > Rhizosphere > Soil | place: Michigan, USA... | reverse complement strand
TCTTCCTGCTCCGCCTTTAGGCGGTCGCCTTCGATCATGCTGTCCTTGAAGACCTGAACGGCTTTGGCCATCTGGCCGACTTCGTCCTTGCGCTCGGCGCCGTGGACCTCGGTGGTGAGATCGTGCTGCGCCAGTCGGCCCATGGCGTTCGTCATGGCGCGGATAGGAGTGGAAACGCCCGAGACGATCATCCAGCCGGCGATGACGCACGCCGCAGCGGCGAGACCGAGCCCGACCAGGATCAAAATGCGCGAGGTTGCGTATGTCTCGCCCGCGGTCTTGACTTCCTCGCCGCTGGACTTGCGGTTATAGGCCTTATCTTCGTTCAGCAGGTCCTGGAACTTATTGAAAGACGCGCGCAGCTCGCCGACATAATAGTCGGTCGCCTCTTCATTCTTGGCAGCGTCCGAGAGCTGAATCAGCTTCTCATCCGCGGCGATATAGTCGGTCCAGGCCGTGTGTATCTTGTCAGCGAGGCCGCGCTCGTAGCCGGTGTCGACCGTGGCGACATATTTTTCCCAACCCTGGTTCGCTTGTTCCTGCGCCTCGGCCATCTTTTTTTGTTCGGCTTTTTTGGAGTTCACGTCGCTGGCCAGCATCAGCGAAGCCTGAAGTTGGCGATAGCGAACTGCGGCGTAGCTGAAATCGCCCAGGCCATCGATGGCGACCAGATAGTTGGTTCCAATGGATTGCGCAGTGTCATTGACCGCAGACAGGCGGGTGATCGAGAAGATCCCCAGCATTGCAGTGACGGCTAGGACGACGGCGAAGGTCGACAGGACCTTGCTTCGGATAGTCAAATTCTGGAACCAGCTCATTTTACTCCTCCAATGCGGGCGTAGCGGGAGGAGCAATAAATGGCCCTGTTGGCTTCGGTTTTTCGGCCCCGCGTCGGATTGTTTCAGCTTGTGTCGGAAGACCCGAGGGGGTGCTGTGCTTAGGGCTTTTGTAACAAATTGGCACTATTTCCTCTGGTCACATTAACCATATGGCCGGGGGGCCCCTGAATGACCAAGCATGTGACCATCGTCGAGGACGATCCGGATGTGCGCGCCCTTTTGGCGCGAAGCCTGGGTTCGGAAGGCTACCGGGTCACGGCGCTGGAAAGCGGCACCGGCATCGAGCGGGTGATGTCCTCCGACCTGGTGGACCTGGTCATTCTCGATATCGGCCTGCCGGACATTGACGGATTGACCATTACCCAGCAGATCCGCCGCCAATCCGATGTCGCCATCATCATCGTGAGCGGCCGCGGCGATCTGGCGGATCGGGTGGTGGGACTGGAAATCGGCGCCGACGATTATATCACCAAGCCATTCGAGCCGCGCGAGATCCAGGCCCGGGTGCGCAGCGTGCTGCGCCGCGGCCGGCGCGAGGACGATCGCAATGCGCACTCAGCCGGCCACGACCATCGGCGTTATGGCTTCGGCGACTGGATCCTGGATGCCACCGCCCAGTCATTGTGCGGCCAGGAGGGCCGGCCCGTCGGGCTGACCAGCGGCGAGTACAAGCTTTTGGAGGCGATGGTGACGCGGGCCAACCGGGTTTTGACCCGCGACCAGTTGATGGATGTCTGTTACGGCAATCATTCGCCGTCCTTCGATCGCAGCATCGATGTCTGCATCGCGCGCCTGCGCAAGAAATTGCAAGACGATCCGCGCAATCCCGTGATCATCCGCACAATCCGCAATGGCGGCTATATGTTCGCCGCCCGCGTCACGCGTCACTAGCATCAAAGTCGCTATTGGCGTCCGACTATTGTGCGGGTGGTGGATATTCGCCACTGTGCTCCGGGGACGGAGCCGAACTGCTGATCGGCGGTCCAGGGGGCGGGCATGGAAGAAGAGGTGCGGACGTCGCACAGTTCTTCGGACACAGAGCCGGTCATCGACGTCGGATCCTTGATTGATCGGGCGTCTTGGCCCGTGCAGGCCAGATTGTATGTGCTTCTGGCGGCATTCGCCGTCCTGCTGGACGGCTACGACAACCAGGTTCTCGGGTTTGCCCTGCCCGCCATGATAGCGGAGTGGCATGCGGCTCGGAGCCTGTTTTCACCCGTGCTGGCGATCGGCTTGATCGGCGTGGGGTTGGGCGCGGGCCTCGGTGGCCTGGTTGGCGACCGCATAGGCCGCAAACCGGCCTTGATCGGCAGCGTCGTTCTGTTTGCGCTGGCCACGGGATTGGTTGCCTGGGTCCATGATATTCCGCCATTGCTGATCTTAAGGTTTCTCGCCGGTATCGGCATCGGTGGGGTGTTTCCCAATGCCACGGCGCTCGCCGCGGAATTCTCGCCGCAAAAAAATCGTCCCATGGCGGTTGCGCTCACGATCGTGTGCGTTCCCTTGGGCGGCATGATCGGCGGTCTCATCGCTTCGGTCATGTTGCCGGCCTTGGGGTGGCGCGCCCTATTCATCCTGGGCGGTGTCGTGCCGCTTGCGATGGCGGTCATTCTGCTGTGGATGTTGCCGGAATCACCGCGCTTCATGGCGCGCAGGCCCGGGCGTTTCGCAGACCTTGCCATGCTTCTGCGCCGTTTCGGACATCAGATCCCGGACCGCGCGACATTCATCGACCGCAGCGAGGTCAGTGATTCCAGGAAGCCCGCCCTGCTGGCGATATTCTCACCCTTCTATTTGCGCGACACATTGATTTTGTGGGGTGCGTTTTTCTTCAACTTGTTTGCCGTGTACGGCATCTTCAACTGGGCACCCGTGCTGATGACGAGCATGGGCCTGGATCTCGCGAATGCGAGCCGCGCCGTGGCCGCCTATAATTTCGGCGCGGTGATCGGAGCTGTCGTCTGCGCCGGGCTTATCGGCTGGTACGGTTCGCGCATCTCCATCATTCTGATGGCGCTCCTGGCGGCGGGATGTGCCGCGGTCCTTTCGGTTTTGTCGCAGGGCCATCCGCATATGCAGGACCTGGTCATATGGATGGCCCTGCATGGCCTGTTCACCAATGGCGCCCAGACCGCGCTCTATTCGCTGTCGGCACATATCTATAAGGCCGATGTGCGCACAACCGGCGCCGGCACGGCCTTGGCGGCCGGCCGCATAGGCGCTGTGGCCGCGTCGTACACCGGCGCGGCGCTGGTCGATGCGGGTGGCTCAAGCTACTTCGCCGCCCTGACCATGGCCCTGATCGGGACGGCGACCTGCCTGGCATTTATCCGGCGGCACATTCCCCGCACGTGAAGAATATCTGTTTTTTAAGGTTGGCGCCCGGTGCAACCCTGGATCGCTATGGCAGCGCTTAGCAAGATCCGGCGCGCATGCTAGACCTTCGCGAGGCCGTTCCGGATATCCGGGGGATTTGCGATCCTGAACGGAACCGCGTCCCGTGGCGTTGCGATATCCGGGCGCTGCCCCGACCGTTGCGGGGCCATGTCGTAGTCCCGCGCAGAATAGAAGCCGCATCACACGCAAGATGAACAGGACCGCAATGATGAAACGCAGCAGAGTGACCCTCAGCCTTTCCCTGTTGTTCGCGTTGACGTCCGTCGGGTGGGCCGCCACCACCCCGCTCAGGCCGCAAAGCGCCAACCAAAGCACCACACCCGACGCGCTCTCCAGTGCCGCACCGGATCAAGGCGTTTTGTTTCATCCCGAAAGCGTGGACAGCGAAGGCAGCGTTACGGTGGAAGGCTCCCGCATCGATTATCGCGCCGTGGCGGGCACCATCATCGTCCATCCCAAGGATTGGGATGATGCGGCCTGGCGCGAACATCCCGGCAAGCTCGGCGGCGAAGAGAGCGAAGACAAGAAGGACAAGAAGAACGAACAGGACCTGGGCGACCGCAATCCCACGTCGGCGGAAGCCTCGATATTCTACGTTGCCTATTTCAAGAAAGGTGCGCCGGCGAAGGACCGGCCCATCACTTTCCTATTCAATGGCGGGCCCGGTTCCTCCACCGTATGGCTGCATATGGGTGCTTTCGGTCCGCGCCGGGTTTTGACGCCCGGCGATACGCATCTCCCGGCCGCGCCCTACAGGCTGGTCGACAATGCCTATAGCCTTCTGGATGTCTCGGATCTGGTTTTTATCGACGCGCCGGGGACGGGCTTTTCGCGCATCGCCGGCAAGGACAAGGAAAAGGCCTTTTATGGCGTCGACCCCGATGCCTATGCGTTCAGCCAGTTCGTGCTGGGATTTCTGTCAAAGCATGGCCGCTGGAATTCGCCCAAATTCCTTTTCGGCGAAAGCTACGGCACGCCCCGCAATGCCAATCTGGTCAACATCCTGCAAACGGGCGACAAGGTCGATTTCAATGGCGTAATCCAATTATCGCAGATCCTGAATTTCGATCTCAGCGCGGATTCGCCGCAATTCAATCCCGGTACCGATCAATCCTATATCGTGGCGCTGCCCACTTACGCCGCCACGGCCTGGTATCATAATCGCCTGGGCGCGACGCGGCCCGCTTCGCTCGAGACCTTTCTGAAAGAGGTGGAGCATTTCGCTACCACGGACTATGCGCTGGCGTTGCAGGAAGGCGCGTCGATCGATCCTCAGCGCAAGCAAGCGATTGCCGAGCAGCTCGCCCATTATACCGGGCTGCCGGCCGCCTATATCCAGAGATCGAATCTGCGCATGAATGTCGGCCAATTCGAAAAGATGCTCCAAGACAAGGATGAAACGACCATCGGGCGGCTGGATTCGCGCTTTTCGGGCCCCGACCTCGATCCGTTGAGCCGCGAGGCTGAGTATGATCCGCAATCGGCGTCCATCTCTTCGGCTTATGTTTCCTCTTTCAACGATTATGTCCGCAACGATCTGCATTATGGCGAAGGCCGCGCTTACCGGCCGGAGATCGATGTCGGCAAATATTGGCAGTCAAATCATCAACCTCCGGGCGCCACCGATCCGCAGCCCGGCATCCTCAACCTGATGCCCGATCTCGCATCGGCCATGAAGACCAACCCCAATTTGAAGCTGCTGGTGGCGGGCGGCTATTTCGACCTCGCCACTCCCTATTTCGAGGGCCGGTATGAAATGCAGCACCTTCCCATTCCCGACAAGCTGCAAGCCAATATCGAGTATCACTATTATCCGTCGGGCCATATGGTCTATGCGAATGAGGAGTCGCTGAAAGCGTTGCACGATGATGTGGCGCGGTTTATTCGCCAGAACCACTCGCCCGTGAAGGAAAAATAGGTCTTCGACCGGGGCTTACCGTGGGCCTTGCAGGGGACGCTTTGGTCGCGCAACCCTGAAATCGCCGTGGCGCCGCTTAGCAAGACCTTCCGCGCATGCTAGGTGTTGGCGGGCTTCCGCTGGATCTGCAATCATGACTGAACCGCTTCCTGTGACGCTGGACGACATCCGGGCCGCGGCCCAGACCATCGCGGGTCATGTGGTGCGCACGCCGATGCGCCATTCCCAGACTCTGTCGGATATCGCGGGCTGCGACATCTATCTGAAATTCGAGAACCGACAATTCACCGCCTCCTTCAAGGAGCGTGGTGCCTATAACCGCCTGATGGCGCTGACGCCGGAGGAGCGCAAGCGCGGCGTCGCCGCCATGAGCGCGGGCAACCATGCCCAGGGTGTCGCCTATCACGCCGGACGGCTGGGCATTCCCACCACCATCGTGATGCCGGTGACCGCCCCTTTCACCAAGGTCAAGCACACCCGCGATTTCGGTGCCACGGTGATCCTGGAAGGCAACGACCTCAAAGAGGCGAATGTGGCGGCCCGCGCCATCGCCGATCGCGATGGTCTGACCTTCATCCATCCCTATGACGATGTGAAAGTGATCGCGGGCCAAGGCACCTTGGGCCTGGAGATGCTGGAAGATGCACCCGAGCTGGATACGCTGGTGGTGCCGGTGGGCGGCGGGGGCCTGATCTCGGGCATCGCGGTGGCGGCCAAGGCGCTGAAGCCCGATATCACCATTTATGGCGCGCAGGCCGAGCTTTATCCGGTGATGCGCCAGGCGATGCATGGCGAAGCTTTGACCCAGGACGCGCCGGCCCAGACCATCGCCGAAGGCATCGCGGTCAAGCATCCGGGCGCGCTCACCACCCAGATCGTCAGGGCGCTGGTGACGGACATCCTGCTGGTGGGTGAATCCGCCATGGAGCATGCGCTGGCCATGATCCTGGAAATTGAAAAGTCCGTGATCGAAGGCGCTGCGGCGGCGGGCTTTGCCGCCGTGCTCAAGAACAAGGAACTGTTCAAGGGCCGCAAAGTCGGCATCGTGATGTCGGGCGGCAATATCGACATGCGGATGCTGTCGAATGTGATCCTGCGCGAGCTATCGCGCGAAGGCCGCATTCTCACTTTGGATGTGGCGATCGCAGACCAGCCCGGCGCCCTGTCGCGGGTGGCGGCACTGGTGGGCGATGCGGGCGGCAATATCCTGGAAGTCTCGCACAACCGGATGCTGAGCGGCCTCTCGGCGAAATCGGCGACCTTGGGCATGGTGATCGAGGCGCGCGATGCCGAACACGCCGCCGACATCCGCGCCGGGCTGGAAAAGGGCGGCTTTCCCGTCCTGACGGCCCGGAAGCCGGTCTAGGCTCCACCGCCGCCGTTAACTATTGGGAAAGTATGTCCTTTTCCGGCCCCCTGATCCGTGTCCTGAATCGACACAAAACAGGTGGGTGCCGGATATGCCGAAAAGCCTTGCGCAACTGACGGGCGTCATCGTCTGCAGCATTGTCGTTTTCGGCACGGATATGGACGTCACCTATGCGATGCCGCTGGGCATGCTGTCAGGGGCGCTGGCGGTCTTCTTTGTGGCGGTTGCAGAAGGCCGGGAGCGGGTGAAGTCAGGCGCCTTCGGGCGGGATGGAATTCAGCGCCGTCTCTAATTCCTGGAAGCTGGGCTGATACTCGCCCGGCACGCTGCCGCGGCCGATCTCCACCGATACCTGCGCCGCATTACCGTGCAGATGTGCGACCAGGATGTCGCGGATCACGTGATAGAAAAGCGTGTCCTCGTCCGCAATCGCTTTCAGCCGCGCGCCCATCGGGCCTACGATGCCGTAAGCGAGAAACACGCCGAGAAACGTACCGACCAAGGCCGAGCCGATCATGCCGCCCAGAACCGCAGGCGGCTCGGTGATCGCGCCCATGGTCTTGATCACGCCCAAGACGGCGGCGACGATGCCCAGCGCGGGAAGTCCGTCGGCCATGGACTGCAATGCATTGGCGCCGATCAAGGCCTCGTGATGGTGCTTTTCCAGCTGTTTTTCCATCGCGGTTTCGACCTGGTGCGGGTCTTCCAGGCTCATGGTCATCATCCGCAAGGTGTCGCAGATGAAATCCAGTGCGAAGTGATCTTTTGTGATCTTGGGATAGCGCTTGAAGATCGAGGAGTCATCGGGCCTTTCGATATGTGCTTCCAGGGCGATCAGACCCTTGGACTTCATGGTCTTGGTCAACAGGAACAGCAGGCAGAGAAGATCGCGATAATCGCCCGGCTTCCAGTGCGGCCCCTTGACGATTTTGCCAAGGCTGCCGCCGATCTTCTTGAGGTTGAACATCGAGCCGGCGATCAGCATCGCGGCGATGGCGGCGCCGAAAATGGTGAGCATCTCGTGCGGCGCCGCTTCGATCACGACTTCCAGCGAGCCGCCGGTCATCAGATAACCGCCGAACACGCACGCGAACAGAACGACAATGCCGCCTAACTGAAGCATGAAAAGAAAACCCGCCCGCGACCCGATCCAAGAGACATTTCGCAATGAAATGCACTGCAGCTTATTATTAACGACAGGGCTTAAAGAGGGGTGAATTGCGCCGCATTCCGGCGGGCCGAATTGTTAACGCTTCCTCAATCCGGATCAGCGCGCCGCTTTGGTTTCGGCCAGCTTATGCGCCACCAGCGCCGCCAGTTCCTTGACCACCGCATGGCTCATGCGGCCGGCTTCGTCCTTGGCGCGGGCGGCGCGGGTGATGGCCGAAACATGCAAGGCGATGACCGCAGCGTCAGGGGCGGTGCCGAGTTTTTCCATCTCGTCGAAATAGCGGCACAAGCCGCTTGCGATGCGTCCGGTGGCGCTGAGCCCGGCTGTTTCCGCAAAACCGCGCAATTCATGGGCCTTCTCGAACACCAGGGACGGATCGCCCAGGGCATCTTCCAGCTGGCGCACATAATCGTGCACGGCCAGGCGCAATTGAGAACCCGCTTCTTGAATCACCTGCGCGCCGCGCGCGGCGGTTTCGGGCGCGCGCAAGGCACGCGCCATTTTCGTGGCAGCGCTTTTGCCGGCCATCTGGGGATAGTCTCCCGGCGGGATCAGCTCAGCCTTCTTCATCACGGCACATGAAGGATTTGGCGATCGCCGTGCCGCCGCCACGGTCCCGGATAACCCTCCTGCGCCTTGCGCCGCCGGTCGGGGCCGAAATAGGATTCGCAGCGGACAAAGGCGCGGGGCCGCTCCAGGATCTCGGCGATGCGCGCGAACAGGCTTTGGGCCGTGACGGGCTTGGCGATGAATTCGGTGACGCCGGCATCGCGCGCCGCTTCCACCTTGTGTCGCTCGGTGTGCCCGGTGACCATGATCACCGGCAGGAATGGATTGGGGCTGCGCGGCGACAGCCGCACATCGCGGGTGAAATCGATCCCGTCCATCGGCTTCATTGCCAGGTCCGACAGGATCAGGTCGCACGGCTTTTCGCGCAGGATGTCCAGGGCGGCCGTGCCGTTCGCCGCTTCATGAATTTCGCGGATGCCGATGGAATTCAGCAGCGAACGCAAAAGCGATCGCATATGCTGGTTGTCCTCGACAACCAGTACCCGCAACACCTCGAAGGCAGACCCCGGCATACGCGTTACCATCCCCGGCTTCACGCCAATCGCGGCACCGCATAAAAGAACCGCCCACTCGCCGAATGCCGGCGAAATAGACGGGGGCAGGCCGAAATTGCTACCGCAGATTACGAAATTTTGGTTATCAAGCGGTTTACGAATTTACGGCGGAAAGGAAAATCTTGGACGTTTCGCGCATCCTGACCGGCCTGCTTCTGGCGGCGAAGTCCATTCTCAACCCGGTGGCCTTCGGCGTGGCCGGTGCGATCTTCAACGGCGAGGGCCAGGTTCTTCTGGTCCGTCAAACTTATATGACGGGATGGCGCTTGCCGGGCGGGGGGATTGGCCGGGGCGAGCCCGCGGAAGCAGGAATGCGCCGGGAGCTTGAAGAGGAAGTGGGGCTTTCGGGCGGCACGGCGCGGCTCTACGGACTTTATAGCCGCAGGGTCTGGTGGGTCACCCACATCACTGCCCTCTATATCGTGGAAGGCGCCAGCGTGAATTTCCGTCCCAACATGGAAGTGCGCGCCATCACCTGGGTCAGCCCGCAAGCGCCGCCGCCGGATACCGCGCCGGGCACGTTGCGCCGCCTGATGGAGTTTGCGTCCGGCGCAGGTCCCGCACCGCATTGGTGAGCCTTGCCTTTGGGGACCCGCGCGCGTAGTCGAACGGCATGCGGTCAGATGCAGAAACCCGCGACTGGCAGATCCGCCAGGAACGCGCCGAGGATGGGCCTGGAATCGCCGCCTTGAACGAAGCGGGATTCGGGCCCGGGCGTTATGCCAAGACCGCGTACCGCTTGCGTGAGGGCGTGCGCGCGGTCGCCGAGCTGGGCTTTGTCGCGGTCGAGAACGGGATCTTGCGCGGCTCGGTGCGCTTTTGGCCCATCAAGGTGGGCGACGAAGACGTATTGCTGCTGGGACCTTTGGCCGTGGACAGCGCCCAGCGCGGGCGGGGCATCGGCGTTTCCCTGATGCAGGCGGGAATCGCGGCTGCGCGCGATCGCGGCTGGCGGGCCATTCTGCTGGTGGGCGACGAGCCTTATTATTCGCGGGCGGGCTTTGCCAAGCTGCAGCGCAGCCGGGTGCAATTTCCAGGGCCTGTGGATTCGAGCCGGCTGTTGGGACTGGCGCTTGCCGATGGCGCGCTGGAAAATCTCGCCGGACTTATCCGCCGCGCCCGCATCGACGATGCGGTCTGCGCCGACAGCGCGCCGCTGGGCTAGCGCCCTTCGATTCTCCAAGCCAGCAACAGCGAACCCACCACCAGCAGCAACGCGGCCCAGGCGGGCAGCAGCGGTTCCTGCTCCAGCGCTGTGACGCGATAGGCGTTATTGCGCCGAAGCCCGATCCAGTTGGAGCCATAGGCGGTCTGCGCGGGCGCCACACGGCGCAGGCCCACCGCGCCATCCGCCAGCCAATGCACCGAACCGCCGCTTGCTTTCGCCAGGGGCTCCAGCACATCGGCGGTGGCACGCATATCCGCGACTTCCTTCGGGTTGAGGGGACCGGCCGCAGTCACGGCCGACAAAGTGCCGTCGGTGAGGCGATAAAGACCCAGCTCGCGCACCTTGGCGGTGCCGCGCCACGTTCCTGCTTCGATCCGGCTCATGGCGATGGTGGCATGCGCGCCCGACGGCTTGGTCATGTCCACCGGCTTGGCGTCGGCCGCCATGGTCCGTCGCGTCACCACCATCTCGCCATCCACCACCGCGGCGGACAGATTCTCCGCTTCCAGTTCCGGTTCCTTCATCAGCCAATGCGCCAAGCGGCGCAGCAGCTCGGCCTGCGGGCCGCCGCCTTCGAAGCCGCGCGCCCATAGCCAGATCTGGTCGGACATCAGTTCGGCGACGCGGCCTTTCTTCACCTGGTCCAGCACCAGCAGGGGCTGGCCGCTCGGCCCGCTCATGATGGTCTGGCCGCCGATGCTGGTGGCGCCGATCTGCCGGAACCAGCGGCCCCATGTCGGCTCGGACTGGATTTCATTGTTGCTGCCGGGAAGGTCGCGGGTGACCGGATGCGCAAGGCCCGTGGCGGTGACGCGCGGCCGGAACGCCTGGGTGAAAATTTCCGTGGAAGGCTGCGCCGGCAGCACGCTGGCCAGCGGCGTGCGGTAAAGGCTCTGATCCTTGGCGAATTCGGTGCCCGACGACACCAGCAAGGCGCCGCCTTCATCGACATAATTGGCGATGTTCTCGAAATAGGCCATGGGCAGGATGCCCGCTTCGCCATAGCGGTCGAAAATCACCAGGTCAAAGGATTTGAGCTTCTCCAGAAACAATTCCCGCGTGGGAAAAGTGATCAGGGACAGCTCTTCGATGGGCGTGGCGTCCTGTTTGTCCGGCGGCCGAAGGATGGTGAAATGCACCAGGTCCACAGACGGATCGGCTTTCAGCAGATTGCGCCACACCCGCTCGCCGGCATGGGGCTCGCCCGAAATCAGCAGCACCCGCAACCGGTCGCGCACGCCGGAGATCGACACCACCGCGCGGTTGTTCTGCAACGTCAGTTCCGAGGGGCCGGGCGCTGCCGATAATTCCAGGATATTTTCGCCTTCATGGGTGACGGGGACTTTGAGCGTGGTTTCCTGGCCCACTGTCACCACGCGATTGCCCAGTGGTTTGCCGTCCACCGACAGGCTGACTTCGGCGCTGCCGCCCGGCGGGCCGCCGAAATCGTCCACCCGAAGCACCATCTGCGCGCTTTGTCCCACGATGGCGAAGCGCTCGGCGTTCAGCACGGTGAGCTTGCGGTCGCGCTCGCCATGCCGGCCCGCGATCAGCACCTGCAGCGGCGCCTTGAAGCCCAGCGCATCCGGCGCATCATGCACCTGCCCGTCGGTGATCATGATCGCGCCGGCGATGCGGCCGGGCGGCACATCGGCCAGCGCACTGTTCAGCGCGGCGAAAGCCTGGGTGCCGTTATTCTCGCCGGTCGTGGTGGTGGTGATGCTGGTTTCGCGCAAGGTGAGATTGGGCTGGCCCGCAATCTGGCGGCGGAGCGCGACCAGCGCAGCATCGGCCTGGGCGGCACGCTGGCCTACGCCCATGCTTTGCGAACGGTCCACCACCAGGGCCACCACATCGGGCAGGGGCGCATGGGTTTCCTTGACCAGGATCGGGCCCGCCAGCGCGAAAAGAAGAATGGCGAAGGCCACGCCCCGCATCAGCGCGCCGCGCGCCCCGCGCCAGATGCTGAAAATCGTGATCGCCAGCGCAACGACGGCCAATGCTGCCAGAAGGCCTAAAGGAATATGCGGATCGAAGGCCAGCCTGGTCATTTCCCAAGCCGCTCCAGCAGGGCGGGCGCATGCACCTGGTCGGTCTTGTAGTTCCCGGTCAGCGCATACATCACCAGATTGATGCCGAAACGCAGCGCCATCTCGCGCTGGATTTCCCCGCCTGGCACCGGCTCGCTCAAGGGATGGCCGGACGGATCGATCGCCCAGGCGGCCGCCCAGTCATTGCCGCCGATGATCACCGGCGAAACCCCATCGCCGCCGCGCGCGGGCGCGCGCTCGCCATTCTTTTCGGCGGGCGGCAGTCGCTCCACCCAGACCTGTCCGCCCGTCCAGCGGCCGGGAAAGTCTTTGAGAATATAAAACGCCTTGGTCAGCACATGATCGGGAGGCACCGGCTCCAGCGGCGGCAGATCCAGGCCCTGGGTGATGCGACGCAAAGTCTGCTGGCCGGGCGAGTTGGCGCCACGCACCGCACCCAATGTCAGATCGCGTGTGTCGAACAGGATGGTGCCGCCCAGGCGCATATAGTCGTTGAGCTTGGAGACCATTGCCGGCGTGAGATTCTTCTCGCGCGGATCCATCGGCCAATAGAGCAGAGGATAAAAGGCCAGATCGTCACGGGCGATATCGACACCGACCGGATCCTGCGGCTCATAGGATGTGCGGGCCCGCAGCGCCCGGTTCACCCCCATCAGTCCAGCCTTGCTGGTTTCGTCCAGCTCGGGCAGGCCCGTCACCACATAGGCAAGGCGGGTATCGAGCGCGCCTTTGATATTGATGGCGTCGTCGGCCCGGGCATGAGGCGCCGCGATCGCCAGGAACGCCAGCATGGCGGCGGCGGAGCCCAGCATCCGTTGGGGGAAATAGCCGCGCAGCCGCAGCGACACCAAGGCGTCCAGGAACAGGAGCAATGCGCCCAGCGCCAGAAGATAGGGCTGCAGCGCAAGGGTGCGCGCTTCGCCATAGCTCTGCATGCCCGAAACGTTCAGCGGCGCCAGAACAGCATCCGCGCCCAGTTCGTTCAGCGCGTTCGCCACGCCTTTGGCGCCATAAAGGCCGGGCGGGTGTTTGGCCGACACGGCCATGTGTTCGAATTCGCGCGCCGCGATGGGGGTGATGTCGGGCGTGGGCGGCTGCAAATGCCCGAAGCCGTCCATAACCGTCAGCGGCGCCAGGCTGGTCAGCCGCGCCAGGGATGCGGCGGGCGTGCCCGCCGAAAGCGCCAAGAGCCGCTTGAGCATGTCCACATACAGTCCCGACAAGGGCAGGGTGGACCAGGCGGGGCTGGCGGTGATGTGGAAAAGCACGATCCAGCCGCCATCGCTTTGTTTGGCGGTGACCAGGGGCGTTCCGTCGGTCAGCCGCGCCCAGGCGCGATCCGCCAGTTCGGCGCTGGGCTCGGCCAATATCTGCCGCGACACCGTCACTTCGGCCGGAATCGCCAGGCCGTTGAACGGCGATGCTGCCGGAAATCCCGCCAGATGCTGTGGCTGGTTCCAGGCCATGGCGCTGCCCAGATAGCGGCCGCCGGTGCGCAAGGCGACCGGCACCAGCTCGTCGGTGCCATTGGACATGCGCGGGCCGGCAAAGCGGATCAGAACGCCGCCGCCTTTGAGGAATTTTGTCACTGCATCGGCATCACTGCCGCTGATCTTGCCCACATCGGCCAGGAACAGCACCGAGATATGATGGGCGATCAATTCGCTGATGGTGCCTTTTTCCACTTGGGCGAAAGGCGTGAGCGCGCGCTCGAGATAATAGATGTCCGACAGCAGCGGCTGTTCATTTTCCGTCGCCGCCGCGGAAACCAGTCCCACTCGCCGCTCGGCGCCGCCCGTGTCCAGAAGCTGCGCGGCGCCGGCACTGTCCTCGCCTTTTATTTCCAATCGCGCCGTCTGATTGCGCACCTCCAAGGGAAGGGTGATGTGCGCGTCCCCGCGCCGGCTGCCGGCTTTGAAATCCAGCGGCGCGTCGGCAAGCATCTCGCTGCGCGGTCCGATGGCGGCGACTTGCACGCGCGCGGAAACCCCTGCATGCGCACGAATGGCGGTCACGGCAAAACCGGTGCCGTCATGACGGGGCGGCAGCAATCCGAAAGCCGGCTGGTCCGGCGTGAAGACGCGCAAAGGCCCCAGCGCCGCCAGGGCGCGGTGCAAGGCCTGGCCCTGGCCGTCTTCGATACCGTCGCTGAGCCAGGATATCTGCGGCTGGCCCGCCAGATGCGCGCGGGCGATTTCGCGCGCGGCCGCAGCCCGGTCGCCGGGCCAGGACATGGGCTTTAATTCGCGCGCGGTTTTTTCCGCCGCACCTGCATCCATCAAAGTCACCGGACCGGAGCTGGCGGTGGGCATGATGGCGACAGGCCGGTCGCCAGCCGCCCGCAGCAAATCGGACATCAACGTCTGGCGCTGATCCCAATGCTTGGCGGCGGTCCAGCCATTATCCACCACCAGCACCAAAGGGCCGTCGCCCAGAATTTTTACCACCCGCCCCAGCAAGGGATCGGCCAACGCCAAAATCAGAAGACCCGCCGCCGCCAGGCGCAACAGCAGCAGCCACCAGGGCGTATGCGCGGGCGTCTGCTCTTCGTCTTTGAGTCCCAGTAAAAGACGTATCGGCGGAAACGCGATGCGGCGCGGCTGGGGCGGCGTGACTTTCAGCAGCCACCACAACACCGGAAGCCCTGCCAATGCCGCCAGGATCCAGGGCGCGCCGAAACTCAATGCCGAAAACAATCCCATCTTTCAGCTTGGCCCGATGGCGGCATGCAACGCGATCAAGGCGTTCTGAGGCGCATGATCGGTGCGATGGGTGGTGACGGTCCAGCCCAGCCGGGTGGCGGTGCGCGCGATCGTCTCGCCATGGGCGGCGAAGCGGGCGCGATAATCTTTGCCGATGCTTTCGGCGCGCCCGAACAAGGCGCTGTCCCGACCGCGGGGAGATTCGAAGCGGGCGCGGCCGCTATAAGGAAAATCCTCTTCCGCCGGATCGACGATCCGCACCAGATGACCCACCGCGCCCAGCCGGGCAAAGCCGGTCATGCGCGCTTCCGCATCCGGCGCCAGAAAATCGCTCAGCCAGACAATGCGCGATCCGCGCGTGACCGGCGTGGGCGGCGGGCCGTCCTGATGTTGGGTTCGCGCCCGTTCTTTTTCCTGCATGGTGGGATCGAGCAGCGAATGGCCGATCCGTGACAGGGTGAAACGCGAGGCGGCGGGAAGATAGGCCGCACCCATCAGGCCCACGCGTTCGCCGCCCCGCACCAGAAGCGCCGCCAGCGCCAGAAGCAGAAGATTGGCCCGCTGAAGCTTGGTCACGTCGCCCGATCCGAACCGCATGCCCGGATCGCTGTCACGCCAGAACCAGACGGTCTGGGCGGCTTCCCATTCGCGCTCGCGCACGAACAGATGCTGGGACTTGGCCGATTGCCGCCAATCGATGCGGCCCACCGAATCCGCCGAACCGTAGCGCCGGAACTGCCAGAAATTTTCGCCGATGCCGGACTTGCGGCGGCCATGCGCGCCCAGGCTGATCGATGCGGCAAGCCGGTCCGCCGCCACCATGAGCGGCGGCAGGCCCGCGCCCAAGGCGTCCGCTTCATGCTGGAGCGGCGAAAATCCCGTCAATC
>Ga0105240_10007666_pt1 | contig 15628 bp, 14 predicted proteins | sample KBSC54metaG_FD_80426 | JGI IMG/M metagenome (GOLD analysis project Ga0105240, IMG submission 80426) | Corn rhizosphere microbial communities from Kellogg Biological Station, Michigan, USA - KBS C5-4 metaG | ecosystem: Host-associated > Plants > Roots > Rhizosphere > Soil | place: Michigan, USA... | reverse complement strand
TCGGCATGCGGTTGACCGGATAATAGCCGACCTGATCCTTGGCATCGACATGGTTGTAGGCGATCGACGTGTTGATCAGCCGCCCGATCTTCTGGCGGATGCCCATGCTGAACTGGTCGGTGCGCGGCGGCTTCATGTCGTTGCGGGTGATGCGCAGTTCGCCCGGGGGCGCGACGCTGCTGGCGATCAGGCCGTCGAGCCCCGCCTTGCTGAGATATTTGGGATCCCACAGGATCGTCTGCTTGCCGTCGCGGATGCCGCCGTCCTTGGAAAATTCGAAGGTGCGCGAGGCGAACTGGCGGAAGAGCGCCTCTTCGGCCGCATTGCGGAACAGGGTGCGATCGAAATAGCGGCCCCAGCCGAGGAAGGCCACGGTGCGCTGGTTGCCGAACAGGTCGAACGAGACGCCCAGGCGTGGCTGGAATTCCTTCCAATAGGGCTTTCGGTTGTGGCCGTCGGATATGTAGTCGGAAGCCTTGAATGAGGTGACGCCCTGCGCATTGAGCTGCGTCTCCAGGTTGCGCAACGCCGTCGCCGCGTCGACCGGGGTGACGAAATTGTTGTTCTTGGCGTTGGTCTCGTAATCCCAGCGCAGGCCGATGTTGAAGGTCACCTTGTCCGTCGCCTTCCAATCGTCCTGCGCGAAGATGCCGATCTGCTTGTCCTTGGCACGGATCGTCGGGTTGCCGACGCCGTAATTGGCCTCGTACGGCTGGGTGAAATCCTCGTTCAGATCGGGCCGGTTCTGGTATTTGAAGATCGGGTTGCCGTTGAGATCGTTGTTCACGGTATAGTCGACGAAGGCGACCTTGCCGCCGACCTTGAAGACGTGGTTGCCCCCCAGGAAATCGACGTTCGAGAAGGTCATGTTGTCGCGCAGGGTGACGCCCTTCTGCACGACCTTCTGGCTGGTCGAGGCGCCGCCGATGGTGATCGTCTGATCATAGGCCTGCTGGATCTCATCGGGGTCGTCCGGCGTCGGCGCGAACTTGAAGTAGAGATAGTCGACCGACGCCTCGTTCAGGAAATCGCCCTTGTTGTGCGCCCAGCGGATGCGGCCGGTATAGACGTCGTTCTTGATGTCCGACGCTGCGGTCCGCGCGGTCTGCCCGCCGAAGCCCTGAAGATCCTTCTCCTTGCGGATCGAGCCGGAGAGATCGATCGTGTCCGCCTCGGTCGCCTCCAGCGTCAGCTTGGCAAAGCCCAGGTCCTCATGGAAGGGCGTGTTGAACGTGCCTTCATACTGGCCGAATTGCTGCAGCACGCCGGGCTCGGTGCGGCGGCCGAGCACGACGCTCTGCACATTGTCCTGCTTGTTCGCCTCATAGGCGACGAAGAAATGCAGCTTGTCCTTGATGATCGGCCCGCCCAGCGAGGCGCCATATTGCTTCTGGCTGAAATCGCTGTTGTCGGCGATGCCGGCTGCGGCATTCTTCTTCTGGAAATAGTCCTTCGATCGCAGGGAATTGAGCTGGAAGAAGCCGAACGCCTCGCCATGGAACTCGTTGCCGCCGGACTTGGTGATCGCGGAGATCACGGTGGTGCCGGCATCCTCGTATTCGGCCTTGTAGTTGGACGATATGACGCGGAATTCCTGCACCGCCGCCTGCGGGAAGGGATTGCCCTTGGAACTGTCCCCGCCGACGATGCCGCCCTGATTGATGTCGGACTTCAGGCTCACGCCGTCGATGAAGACGTTGACCTGCGGGCCGCCGAGGCTCTCGCCGTTCGGATCCTGGCTGACGCCCGATCCGGAAAAGGTCTTTCGGTTCGGATTGCTGCTCACCCGCACGCCGGGCGCGAGCTGAGCGAAATTGAGGAAGTTGCGGCTCGCCTGCGGCAGGTTCTGGATCTGCTGGGTGGTGACGTTGGTCCCCAGCTCGGACGTCCGCGTCTCGACCAGGCGGCGACCGGTCACGACGATCTGGCCCGTGCTCGCCGCAGCCGGCGCGGCACCGGCGGCGGCCGGCGGAGGCGCGACATCCACGTCGAGCGTCGAATTCTCGCCGATGCCGACGGTCACCTGCTGCTTCACGGTCTGGCCGCCGGCGCTGAAACTGATGTCGTAGGTGCCCGGCCGCAGGCCCGGAAGGGTATAGGCGCCGCGCGCATCGGCGGTGGCATGGCGGGACACGCCGCTGTTGGTGTCCACGGCGGTGATCTGCGCGTTGGCGCCGTGCGCGACGACGCCGCGGATCGAGGCGGTAACGGTCTGCGCGACCGATGGCGTCGCGATGGCGACGGCGGACGCGAGCAGCGCGACACGAAGCAACGTACGCGCACGAACGGCTGAAGACGGCATCCCTGTTCTCCCTGTCCGCCGGCAGGGTTTGACCTTTCCCTTCCGGCGCTTGGCGCCTGACGGTGGCGCAGGGGAGACAATCAAGCTTGATCCAGGTTGGTTCCCGCCTCGATCCCGGCCCGCGGTCGCTTGGCCGCGTTCTTCCGGCGATTGAACCGGATTTTCGTCAGGCGGTCGCGTCGGCCGCCAGCATCTCGTCCACCCAGGCGGGCACCAGCGCGCTCGCCGGGCCGAGCCGGGTCTCGTGGAAATAGACGCTCCCGGCCGACGGATCGAGATTGAGCTCCAGCGTCTCGGCGCCGGCATGTCGCGCGGTCTGGACGAAGCCGGCCGCCGGGTAGACCGCGCCGGACGTGCCGATCGAGACGAACAGGTCCGCCCGCATCAGCGTGCGTTCGATCCGCTCCATCTCGTACGGCATCTCGCCAAAGAACACGATGTCGGGGCGCAGTTCGTCCTGGCCGCACGCCGCGCAGCGCGGCCCATCGATCATATCCCCACCGAAGCCGGAGCGCTGACCGCAAGAGCTGCACAGCGCGGAAAGCAACTCGCCATGCATATGCAGCATCCGCCTGGCACCGGCGCGCTCATGCAGGTCGTCGACATTCTGGGTGACGATCAGCAATTCGCCCGGCCAGTGCCGGTCGAGGAACGCCAGCGCCTTGTGCGCGGCGTTGGGCTCGACCGAGGCGAGCGCACGGCGGCGCTGGTCGTAGAAATCGAGAACCAGCCCGCGATCGGCGGCGAGCGCCTCCGGCGTGCAGATTTCCTCGACGCGCCGGCCCTCCCAGAGGCCATCGGGACCGCGAAACGTCGCGAGCCCGCTTTCCGCCGAGATGCCGGCGCCGGTCAGGATCACGATGGTCTCGATATCGGCCATGGAGCGATCATAGCGTGGTGGGATGTCCGGGGACAGCGCATCGCCCATGCAAAATTGATTGACAGTCAATTAGGTTGACTATAAAGACCCTTGTCCATAGGAGGCCGCGATGGACGAGACACCCTGGTACGATCAGATCGTCATTCCCGCCTTGCTTCGGCATGCGCGCGCCACCTACGGCTCGGCCATGCGACGCGCCCTTGCGGAGGCCGGCTATGACGACATTCCGGCCAACGGCCTCTACATCATCGGCGGCCTCGCCATCGATCGGGAGGGCATCACGATCGGTCAGCTTGTCCGCGAATTGCGGGTGACCAAGCAGGCGGCCGGGCAATTGGTCGATACGCTGGTACTGCGCGGCTATCTCGATCGCGCAACCGATGCCGAAGACCGCCGCAAGCTCATCGTCACGCTTACCCCGCGCGGCCGGGCCGCTGCGGAAACGCAGGCAGCGGCGCGCGAGCGGATCGACACGGCGCTCGCTACATGCGTCAGCCCCGCGGATCTCGCCGGCACGCGCCGCACGCTCGCCGCCCTTATCGACATTGGTCGAACCGATCACGAGGACGCGCAATCCCGGGCCGATTGAGCGGCGGCCTTCACCCTTTCTCAACAGGGCGTGACTACAGCGGTAACCATGTCGACAGCCGCGTCCGTCCAGCCCGCCTCCGCCCCGACCGTCGTTCCACCATCGGACAGGCGGCGCGCCTCGCGTTATGACGTCAGCGTTCCGGTGGAAGTGTCGACGGTCGACGGCCTGCCGCTGTCCAACGAGGTGACCAACATCTCGGCTTCCGGGTTCCGCTGCCATTCACCGATGGCGCTCAAGAAGGGTACCAAGGTGATCGTCCGGTTCACCAACGGGATGCGGCGCCGCGCCTATATCGCATGGCAGATCGGAGAGGATATCGGCTGCCGCCTGTTGCGTCCGCTGACCGTCGACGAACTCGCCAAAGTCATGGCGAGCTGACGGCGCCCGGTCGGACCGGACGCCCCCTGCTCCTCAATATCCGTCGTAGCTGTCGTCGTCCGGATAGGCCGGCTGATAGGAATGCGGCCCGACCCAGGCGGTGTCGCGTGGGGCAGCATCGCGCTCCACGGTCCAGATCCGGTCCATTGCATCCGACACGGCCGCCTGCTCGCACGACGGGACCAGTGCATCGCCGTTGCCCGATTCACCGAGCTTGTCGCAAAGATAGCGGGCCGCGTGGCGGATGCGATGGGTCAACCGATCCTGATCGACCGGCGAGGACAGGTCCAGATCGGCGAAGCTCACCGGCATAGAGGCCGAGGGCGCATCCTGCAGATCGCGGCCATAATGACCGCGCACAATGATCTCGTCGCTCTGCGCCGAGGCGGGAGCGGCGACGGCGATCGCCGCGACGCCGATACACAGCCCGCCCAGAATGGTGGTGAATGTTCTCATGGTGGCTCTCCCAAATCATGGTGCCACCCGGTGCGGGGGCACAATCCAAAGCCGCCCGCTGAGCATAAGAACCCGGCGGCAGCCGGCCCGGTTCCGGAAAAGCCACCACTCGCCGCGCCTCTTGCCCGGCCCGTCCCGCTGGCCTAGCGACGATCCATCCGATCATCGAGGCCTGTGGTCATGCGTGCGCTTCTGAGCTTTTCCGTTCTGTCGCTGGTCGTCGCGCCCGTGGCGGCTGCCGATCCGCCCTCGCCGATCCTGACCACGCCCGAGGCGAGGGACGTGCTAAGCTACGCCGATCCGAAGGTCGCGCGCGTCACCCATGTCGATCTCGATCTCACCGCCGATTTCACCCGCCATGTGATGACCGGCACCGCCACGCTCGACATCGATGCGCAGAAGGGCGCGAAGCAGATCGTCCTCGACGACAAGAAGCTGGACATCGCCGGCATCACCGACACGTCGGGCAACGCGCTCGTCTGGTCGGTCGGTCCGGCGGACGATTACAAGGGCGCCCCGCTCACCGTGCAGATCGGCGACGCGCGGCAGATCGTGATCCACTACACGTCCAGCCCGGACGCCAGCGCGCTCCAGTGGCTGCCGTCCGAACTGACCGCCGGCAAGACCAAGCCCTACCTGTTCAGCCAGGGCGAATCGATCAACAACCGCAGCTGGATCCCGACGCAGGACAGCCCCGGCATCCGCCAGAGCTGGTCAGCGAAGATCACCGTGCCGGCCGGCCTCACCGCCGTGATGAGCGCCGAGCGGCTGACGCCCGACGGCGAGCCGGCGGCGAACGGCCAGCACAGCTACCGCTTCCGCATGGATCACAATGTCCCGCCCTATCTGATCGCGATCGCGGTGGGCGACCTCGCCTTCCGGTCGCTGGGGCCGCGCACGGGCGTCTACACCGAGCCGGCGATGCTCGACAAATCCGCGAAGGAGCTATCCGACACCGAGAAGATGGTGGCCGCCGCCGAGGCGCTATACGGCCCCTATCGCTGGGGCCGCTACGACGTCCTCGTCCTGCCCCCCTCCTTCCCGTTCGGCGGGATGGAGAATCCCACCCTCACCTTCGCGACCCCGACGATCATCACCGGCGACAAATCCAACGTCGACGTGATCGCGCACGAACTGGCGCACAGCTGGTCCGGCAATCTCGTCACCAATGCGACGTGGTCGGACAGCTGGCTTAACGAGGGCTTCACCGTCTATTTCGAGAATCGCATCGACGAGGCGGTCTACGGCAAGGAACGCGCGGCGACGCTGGCCGATCTCAGCTGGGACGATCTCGAGCGCGACCTCAAGCAGGCCGACACGCCCGCCGCCACCCGCCTGCACGGCGATCCCGAGGGCGTCTATGGCGAGCTCGACTACAACAAGGGCTCGACCTTCCTGCGCACGATCGAGCAGGCGGTCGGCCGCGAGCGGTGGGACGCCTATCTGCGCTCCTATTTCGATCGCCACGCCTTCCAGCCGCAAACCACCGCCGGATTTCTCGCCGATCTGCGCAAGAACCTGATCGGCGGCGACACGACGCTGGAAGCGAAGCTGCAGCTCGACAAATGGGTCTATCAACCCGGCCTGCCGAACAATGCGGTGCACGTGACGTCGGCCACGCTCGCCCGCGTCGACGAGGATCGCAAGCGCTTCAACCTGGGCGCGGCGGCGGCTTCGATCGACACGAAGGGCTGGTCGACGCAGGAATGGCTGCGCTTCCTGAACGGCCTGCCCCGCCAGCAAAATGCCGAGCGGCTGATCGAGATGGACAAGGCCTTCGGGCTCTCGACCTCCCCCAACGCCTATATCCGCTGCGCCTGGCTGCAGATCGCGATCGCCAACCATTTCGAGCCGGCCTTGCCGTCGATCGAGGATCATCTGACCCACGTCGGCCGGATGCTGCTGATCGTCCCGGTCTACAAGGCGCTGAAGGATCAGGGCGAATGGGGCATGCCGATCGCCCGGCGCATCTACGCCAAGGCCAAGCCGGGTTATCACCCGGTGGCACAGGCGGCGATCGAGAAGGTGCTAGGCAGCTAGAAGGGCAGAGGTGCCCGGTCCGGCTCCACCCAGACGCGCCGTGCCTCGACCGAGAACAGGCGTTCGCGCGTCCAGTAGGTGAGCAGCCAGCCGGGGCGCCCGAAGTCCGACGCCATCAGCACGTCCAGCGTCTCGTGCAGCGGCGCGGCGCCCGGCATGCTGCGCGCCGCGCGGAGCGAGGCCTGGGTGATGGTCTCGTGATAGCCGTTGTGATCGTCGTTCACGCCGCCGACCGAGACGTTGTAGGCGCGGATCATGCCGGGCATCTCGCGCTCCGGCACGATGTCCGGCCGACAGCGGATCAGCCAGAGCGCCGTCGCGAAATGCGCGGCGTGGGTCCATTCCTGCTTGGGCAGGGCGCGCGCCAGCATGGCCTCGGCGACGTGCGCGATCGCCGCGTCGTCGGGATAATGGACAGCCATGGCGGCTCAGGCGGTCAATGCCGCGACGAGCGACCGCACCTTCTTCTGGCGCCATTGCGGCAAGGGCGCGATCAGCCAGTAGCTCTGGTCGGACGACTTCTCAGCGAAGCTCTTCACGCGCCCGCTGGCGATGTCGCCGGCCGCGAGCAGCGCCGGCACCGTCGCGCGACCGAAGCCGGCCGCGGCGGCATCGAGCGCCATGCCGGCATCCTCGACCGTCAGGCTCGCGCTCTTGGCCTCGTCTCCCAGGCAACCGGGCCAGGAGATTGACATCTCCACGCCGCCCTCGGCACCGACGGTGACATAGCCTGCCGCGCCCAGCGACACGCCCTCATGCTCGCCCTTCTCCTTCGACAGGCAGACGGCGAGGTCGAGATTGGCCTGGGTGAAATCCAGCCCGTCGTCCGAGGAGAGCAGCACGAAGCGCAGCTCCGGATCGGTCTTCGCATAGTCCGCCAGACGCGGGGCCAGCCACTTGGCCGCGAAGTCGCGGGGGCTCGCGATGGTCAGCGTCTTGGAGGACTGGCCGGCCTGCATGGCGCGCACCGCCTCCTCGAACTGGAGGAAGCCGGCGCGCAGCGCCTCCAGCCCTGCCTCGCCCTCGGGCGTCAGTTCCAGCCCGCGCGTGGTACGACGGAACAGGACGACGCCGAGCGTATCCTCCAGCGCGCGGATCTGCTGGCCGACAGCGGCGGGCGTCACCGCCAGCTCGTCGGCGGCGCGGGTGAAGCTCAGGTGGCGCGCGGCGGCATCCAGCACGCGCAGGCCGTTCAGCGGGAGATGCGTGCGCTTCATCGGGCGGTCGCCGGCGAATGCAGCAGGAAGAGCGGGATCGCCACGTCGAACGGCAGCCCGTCCGCATCGATCATGCCGTAGCTGCCCTGCATCGATCCGGCTGGAGTCTTGAGCGGGCAACCTGAGACATAATCGTAGCTCTCGCCGGGATCGATCATCGGCTGGTCGCCGACCACGCCGTCGCCGCGCACCTCCTCTTGCCCGCCACGCCCGTCGGTGATGACCCAGTGGCGGGTGAGCAGCTGTACCGATTTGTCCCCGTCATTCTCGATGCGGATATGATAGGCCCAGAACCAGCGGGCATGCGCCGGCTCGGACTGGTCGGGCAGGTAGGTGACGGAGACGCGCACCGTGATGCCGTCGGTCGTCGCCTCGTAGGGGAACAGCGCCTTCACAGTCCGACCGCCTTCAAGGCGCGATCGAAATCCTCGATCACGTCGTCCGGATCCTCGAGGCCCACCGAGAGACGCAGCATGCCCTCGGTGATCCCCATGTCGGCCTTCACCTCGTCCGAGAGACTGGCGTGGGTGGTCGAGGCCGGATGCGTCATCAGGCTGCGCGAGTCGCCCAGATTGTTCGAGATATCGACCAGTTCCATGGCGTCGAGCAAGCCATGCGCCTGGCCGCGCCCGCCGTCGAGGAAGATCGCGACGATGTTGCCGCCCGCCGCCATCTGCCGCATCGCCAGATCGTGCTGCGGATGCGAGGGAAGCCCCGGATTGAGCGCCTTGGGCACACGCTTCTCCAGAAAATTCGCGACCTCCAGCGCATTCTCGCTCTGCCGGCGAACGCGCAGGTCGAGCGTCTCCAGTCCCTTCAGCACCACCCAGGCATTGAACGCGGAGAGCGTCGGCCCGGTGTTGCGGGTGAAGGCGAGCAGGGTGTTCTCGATGAACTCCTCGCGCCCGGCGACCGCACCCGCGAGCACGCGGCCCTGCCCATCCATCATCTTGGTGGCGGAATAGGCCACGATATCCGCCCCGAACTCCATCGGCCGCTGCAGCACCGGCGAGGCGAAGGCATTGTCCACCACTGTCGTGATGCCGTGCGCCTTCGCGATGTCGCAGATCGCGGCGATGTCGCAGATGTCGAGCGTCGGGTTGGCCGGAGTCTCGAAGAAGAACACCTTGGTGTTGGGCCTGATCGCCGCTTCCCACGCCGCGGTATCGCGCCCGTCGATCACGGTCGTCTGGATGCCGAAACGCGGCAGCAAAGTGTCGGTCAGCCAGCGGCACGATCCGAACGCCGCCTTGGCACCGACCAGGTGGTCGCCGGCCGAAAGCTGGCAGAGCAACGCCGCCGTCATCGCCGCCATGCCCGACGCCATGCAGCGTGCGGATTCCGCGCCTTCCAGCAGCGCGATGCGCTTCTCCAGCATCTCGACGGTCGGGTTCTGGAGGCGCGAATAGGTCATGCCCTGCTGCTCGCCGGCGAAGCGCGCCGCCGCGTCGCCCGCGCAATCATAGGCGTAGCCCGAGGTGAGGAAGATCGCCTCGGACGTCTCCCCCCATTCGGAGCGCGCGGTGCCGCCGCGCACCGCCTGCGTCGCCGGCCGCCACTTCGTGGCGACCTCCCGATCCTGTCCGGTCTTTCTCTTCATCGCGGGCACGCTTTGCCGCGCCCTTGGTGCCCGCGTCAATGCGCCTATATCTTTGCCGGACCCCAAGGGAGGAGCGCCACCCCATGACCGATCTCCAGACGATCCCGCTCAAGACCATCGACGGACAGGACAGCAGCCTCGGCGCCTATGCCGGAAAGGTTCTGCTGGTGGTGAACACCGCCTCCAAATGCGGGCTGACCCCGCAATATGAGGGGCTGGAGTCGCTCTACACCAAGTACAAGGATGACGGCTTCGCCGTGCTGGGCTTCCCGGCCAACAATTTCGCGGGCCAGGAGCCGGGCAGCGACGACGAGATCGCAAGCTTCTGCACGACCAGTTTTTCGGTCGATTTCCCGATGTTCTCGAAAATCTCGGTGGCGGGCGAGGACAAGCATCCGCTCTACGCGGCGCTCACCGATGCCGAGCCGTCCGCCGAGGCCAGCGGCGATTTCCGCGAGAAGCTCAAGGGCTATGGCATGACGCCCAACCCGGAGCCCGAGGTGCTGTGGAACTTCGAGAAGTTCCTGATCGGCCGCGACGGCGACGTGGTCGCTCGTTTCTCGCCCGACATGGCGCCCGACGACGATCGCATCGTCAGCGCCATCGAACGGGAATTGCACGCCAGCGAGTAAGCCCTTCATTCTCCCCATGCAGATGGGGAGAATGTTGGACTACAGCGCCGCCAGCACCGCGTCGCCCATCTGCGCCGTCGTCACCGTGCCGCCCAGATCGGCGGTACGGTGCCCCGCAGCCAGCGCCTTTGCCACCGCCGCCTCGATGCGATCCGCCTCGGCCGCCTTGCCCAGCGAGTAGCGCAGCATCATTGCCGCCGACAGGATCGTCGCCAGCGGATTGGCCTTGCCCTGCCCGGCAATGTCCGGCGCGGAGCCGTGGATCGGCTCGTACAGCCCCTTCTGCTTCGCATCGAGCGACGCCGACGGCAGCATCCCGATCGAGCCCGCGCACATGCTCGCCTGATCGGACAGGATATCCCCGAACAGGTTGCCGGTGACGATCACGTCGAACTGGCCGGGATTGCGCACCAGCTGCATGGCGGCATTGTCCACGTACATGTGGCTGAGCTCGACATCGGGATAGTCCGCCGAAACCTCGATCACGACGTCGCGCCACAACTGCGAGGTTTCCAGCACATTGGCCTTGTCCACCGAACACAGCTTGCCCCGCCGCGCGCGCGCCGTCTGGAAGCCGACATGGGCGATGCGCGAAACCTCGTCCTCGTCATACGCCATGACGTCATAGCCCTGGCGGCGGCCGGAGGCGGTCTTCCGCATGCCCTTCTCGCCGAAATAGACGTCGCCGTTGAGCTCGCGGACGATGACGAGGTCGATCGCCTTGGCCACCTCCGGCCGCAAGGCCGAGGCATCGGCCAGTTCGGCGAAGAGCGTGGCCGGACGCAGATTGGCGAACAGCGTCAGCTCCTTGCGCAGGCCGAGGATGGCCTGCTCGGGGCGCAGGTGCCGCTCCAGAGCGTCGCAGGAGGGATCACCCACCGCACCGAACAGGATGGCATCGGCCCGCCTCGCGAGATCGAGCGTCGCCGGCGGCAACGGATGGCCTTCCGTCTTGTAGCCCGCCGCCCCGACCGGAGCCTCCTCGTAGGACAGCGCATCGCCACACACTGCATCGAGCACGCGCTTGGTCTCGGCGACGACCTCCGGTCCGATCCCGTCTCCGGGCAGCAGCGCGACAAGCATGGGCAAATCCTCCGTGGGAATGGAATTGCCGCCGCCCATGCCAGCCGGGTCACCCCTCGGCAAGCCGCCGGATACGCGCCGTCAGCCGCTCCCGGGCATCGAGGACCGACGCGCGCGGGCCGGTGAGCAGATCGCGATCGAGGAAGAAGCCGGTCAGGCGCAGCGCTTCGCGTATGTCGCTCCACTCGGCCTCGCCGCCTTCCGGCAGGAAACCGGGCAGCGGGAGCAACCTGTCCGCATAAGGTTTGCCGGCCTCGCGCGAGACCGCCTGCCCGCTCTTCGGGCTCACCCAGGCGAGATCGGCCGTCGCCCCGCTGGCCGCGCAGGACGCGAGGTCGAGCCCGAATCCCAGCTCCGAGAGCAGCAGCAATTCGTAGCGCACCAGCGCCCCTGCCCAGCCCCGCGCGGAGGGCGCCGCCTCGATCGCCGCCAGCACGGCGTCGAGCGCCTCGTGGAGACGCGGATAGGGTAGGCCCTCCGGCAGCGTTACCGCCGTCAGCGCGGTCACCCACTCGATCGCGCTGGCGGGCAGCGGCTCGGCGAAGAGGCCGGCCCGGCTATGGATCAGCTCCACCGTCAGCCCGGCGAGCTGCTCCTCGGATCGCGCGCGAAACTCGGCGGAGACGAGGTTGCCCGGCAGCAGCACCGGCCGCATCGCCCGCGAATGTCCGCCGCGCACATAGCCCGGCTGCAGCCCGTCCTCCGGCGTCAGCAGCCGCGCGATCGCGCCATGCTCGCCATGGGCGCGGACGGCGCAGACGATGGCGGTGGCACGGATCAGCATCGCCCCGATGTGGCGCCGCCACGCAGCGCTGTCGAGGGCTAGAGACGGCGTTCGTAGCGGAGGTTGGAGAAGCCCTGTACCGCAATCCGCCCCAGCCGTGCCGTCTGCGACACCGGGCAAGGCGTCGCCGGTACGTCGAGCGCCACGCCGGACAGATCGGTGGTGAAGCAGGTGGGAAAGCGCTGCCCCTCGCTTGCCAGCCAGGCGCACAGGCTATCGAAGCGGTGGCGGAGAATGTCGTTGGCGCGCTCGCCGTCCCGGGTCGCCAGCTCGAAGCTGTGGCCGACCAACGTGACCAGCGGCGCCCCCTCCGCCTCGGCGTGATGCAGCGCCGCGCGCATCTCGGCGAGCGAGACCGCGCCGATCTGCAGGTGGCGCAGCTTGCCGCCACCTTCGTCGATCAGCCCGACCGGCAGCTCGATCAGCCTTCCCGCCAGCAACGGCGACACGGCGTTCGCGGGAAGGCCAGTATTGCACGGCCACGGCATCAGGCTGCCGTTATGGCTGCTGTCGATGCGAAAGCCCGCGCGCTGGACCGCGCGGAGCGTCTCGGCGCTCGCCGCGAAGCTGCCCGCGCGGAAGGCGACCGGATCGGCCGCGCCCGCCTGCCGGAGCAGTTCGCGTGCTTGCAGGATCAGATCGAGTTGCTCGTCTTCCGAAAATTGGGTCAGTTCGAAGCGGACCGGATCGACGCGTGCCACGCGGCGATCCGCCTGGGTCCACATCGGATGGAGGTGCAATTGCACCTCTTGCCCCGCGTCGAGGATCGTACCGACCATCCGCCGGATCGGTTCGATCCCGAACAGCAGAGCCGGCAGCGGATCGACGAAGAAGCAGGCCTTTAGGCCGTGCTTCGCCAGCGTGCCAAGCTGGTAGCTGATCCCCGCCCCGCCCGGCTCGATCGATCGCTGATAATTCTCCAGCCAGCCTGCCCCGCTGGCGTGCGCACGCCAGGTGAACTCCGTATCGATGCTGAGCAGGACCCCTGTCACGAACTCGGCCTATCGCCGAAATCCGATTTTTCCGTAAAGATATCAGCCTCCAAGCAGGATCGGCACCTTGCTCGGCGCAGACAACTGGATGAAGACGGGGGTGACACGCCCTTTTCTCAGCGCCCGATTGCGGCGTCGGCCTTGACCAAGCCGACGCGTTGCAATCATGCTGCAGCCCGACCACGGATCCGGTCCTGTTCAAACTTTTGTGAACGCAGCGCTATTTGGAGTTCGTTGTCTTTCGACAAAGGCTAAGCGCTATGTTGCAGCACGCGAGGCAAGGGCGGCGATGAATCCAGGAACAGTGCAAAATTTCGAACGCCGACCACGATGCCTTGAAGGTGATGACAGTCCCAACCCGCTGTTTACGGCCGTCGGGATGTGCAACAGCGTTTGGGAAGCTCTCGAATCGGCGTTGGCAGACGCGTTTGACGCGATGCTCTATCCTGCCAATCTCCAGAGGGTCGGCTATTTAATCTACATGGCCATTCCCGACGTCATGACCCGTATTGACGTCATTGAGGCAACAATTCCTCGTTGTCTGTCGAACGACGCAAGAAAATCCGAGGCGGCTCAGCTTCTAGCATCCGTCAGGGCGGCAGCTGAGCGGCGCAACGATATCGTGCATGGCCGCGTCCTGCGCGTGGTTGGATTTCAACTCGTGCCCAACATTGTCGCTGCGACGCAGATTTGGCCGAACGGGGTTGCCGCCTACCAGTGGGCCGCAGCCGATTTGATCGCCTATATCGACATGTTCGTTAAGCTCGAAGAGGAAATCGTGGCGCTCACGGCCCGGATCCTCGCTGATGTGTCATCGGGCAAATCGATTGATGGCAGGCTGTCCGACAGTCTTTTGCACGATCGCAGGTCCGCATGATCCGTTCGCTACGGGGCGGAATTTCAATCCGCGGTCGACTATCCACCGTCGCAGATATTCCCGTATGAGACGTCGTCCACATCATCTGTTTGGCGTGCAGATCAGCAGGACGACGGGCACGCTCATTGCAACAATGCTCATCGCCCTGGCGCTATCGGCCATTGCCGTCGTCTTTCTCGCTCCAGGCAGCACGCTGATGGCAATCATCGGGTTCGTCTGGGGGATCGGGCCAATTACATATTTGGTGATAACAGCGGGAAATCGCAGATAATCGTAGCGTTCCAGTTCGTTTCATCACCGCGCCGCCTTGCATCGTCGCCGCGGAAAACCGGCTGATCCGTCAGGATCTGTGACGTGGGAGATCGACGGCGTAGCTCGCCATCAGGGTGACGCGTTTAGCCGCGAGGATGAAAATGATCGTGGATCGCCTGCGCCATTGCTTTCGAGATGCCCGGCGCGCGCTCGAGATCCGGCAGGCCCGCGCCCTTCACCGCCTTGGCCGAGCCGAAATGCATCAGCAGCGCCTTCTTGCGCGCCGGGCCGATGCCGGGGACGTCATCCAGGGGATTGGCGACAAAGCTCTTGGCGCGCTTCGCCCGGTGGGTTCCGATCGCGAAACGGTGCGCCTCGTCGCGCAGACGCTGGAGGTAGAACAGCAGAGGCGAGTTCAACGGCAGCATCGATTCGCGGCCGTCCGGCAGATGGAAATGCTCGCGCCCGGCATTGCGATCCGGCCCCTTCGAGATGCCGACCACCGGCACGTCCTCGACGCCCATTTCCTGCAGCGTCTCGCAAACGGCCGAGACTTGCCCCTTGCCGCCGTCGATCAGCAGCAGATCGGGCCATTCGCCGGACTTCCGATCGGGATCCTCCCGCTCCAGCCGGGCGAAGCGGCGCTCCAGCACCTCGCGCATCATGGCGAAGTCGTCGCCGGCGGTGGTTTCCGGGTTGCGGATGTTGAACTTGCGATAGGCGCCCTTGCGCATCCCCTCCGGCCCCGCGACCACCATCGCGCCCACCATGTTGGTGCCCATGATGTGACTGTTGTCGTAAATCTCGATCCGCTGCGGGATTTCGCCCAGCTCGAACAGGTCGGTGAGCTCGCGCAGGATCTTTCCCTGCGTGGTCGATTCGGCGAGGTGCCTGTCGAGCGCCTCCTCCGCATTGCGGCTGGCCTGCTGGAGCAGGCGCCGCTGCTCGCCGCGCTGCGGACGCCTGAGTTCGACCTTGCGCCCCGCCCGCTCGGACAGCGCATCGCCAAGCAGCGCCTGCTCCTCCAGATCGCGATCGATCAGCACGACGCGCGCCGGCGGCACCTCCTCGTAGAATTGCGCAAGGAAACTCTGCAGCACCTCCTCTTCGGGCACTTCGGCGGTGTGCGCCGGGAAGAAGCTGCGATGGCCCCAATTCTGCCCGCCCCGGATGAAGAAGGCCTGGATGCAGGCGGTCGCGCCCTTGGCGGCGATCGCCCAGACGTCGGCGTCCTGCACGCCCTCGGCGTTGATCGCCTGCGCCCCCTGGATGAAGGTGAGCGCCTTCAGTCGATCGCGGAGGACGGCGGCGAGCTCGAAATCCATCGCCTCGGCGGCGGTGGACATCTGGTCGGCCAGCTTCTTCTGCACCTGCGTGGACTTGCCGGCGAGGAAGCTTTTCGCGTCCTCGACCAGCTCGGCATAATCGGCCTCGCCGATGCGATCGACGCAGGGGGCCGAGCAACGCTTGATCTGGTAGAGAAGGCAGGGCCGATCGCGATTGTTGAAGAAGCTGTCGGTGCAGCTCCTGAGCAGGAACAGTT
>Ga0105240_10007665_pt1 | contig 15628 bp, 15 predicted proteins | sample KBSC54metaG_FD_80426 | JGI IMG/M metagenome (GOLD analysis project Ga0105240, IMG submission 80426) | Corn rhizosphere microbial communities from Kellogg Biological Station, Michigan, USA - KBS C5-4 metaG | ecosystem: Host-associated > Plants > Roots > Rhizosphere > Soil | place: Michigan, USA... | reverse complement strand
GTTCGCCGCGCAGAAGACGATGTATGGCGGCAAGCACATCGCAGAAGGTGACGCGGTGTTCATCTTCGCGAGCGAGAACGAGGGGGGGCAGGGTCTCGTCGCCCGTGGTATCGTCACTTCCGTCGAAGCGACTCCCAAGAAGCGTGGGATCGCTCGGCAAACACCGCGCGTGAGCATCACAGTCAAACGCACTGCGCTCGCTAAACGGCCGCTCGGGCGGGACCAACTCAAAGAGCTGACCGACTGGAACGACGGCCGTCCCGGGACCGAGCTCAATTTCAAATTCTATCGTCAGGCAACGAATAAAGTCGGTGGCATCTCGGATGAGGCCGCGGCTTTTCTTGGCGGATTCTTCTAGGCCGTCTGCCGTTCGCTGACATCGGCATTAGGGTGCGCCTCGGGCCGAGCGCCTGTGCCGGAGACTCGGTGGTCTCAAGTCAAGGGTTGTGACGGTAATGATCTGCGTGGACGAGGAGGGGGCGATCCGCGCCGCGAGCCGCGGCAAATGAGTGCGACGGAAACCGCTGCACTGCCGCTCGCCCGCGCGACGAACTGGCGGACGCTCTATCGTCTCTATCCCTGCGCCCCGGGGACACTCTCCTGTTCCAGGGCAGTGGGACGATTTCGACGCGCGAACTGCAGAAGCCCCCGACGGAATTCTCGAGAGCAGCGCTATTCGCGCCATCCCTTTCCTGAAGGACGGGCTTGCCGCGCGTCCTGGTCAGCGGGACCGCTTCAGTACAGCCGTCGCAACCTCTATGAACGCTCGCAGCTTGGGCTCACGTCGCGTTGTATGCGGAAAGTAGAGGTACAGGCCTTGCCTGCGTGGGATGAAGCTCTGCAGGACGGGTTGCAGCGCTCCGCTCTTGAGATCCCGCCGGACGACCAGGTCGGCGGTGAACGCGAGGCCGAGACCCTCTCGGGCCAGAGCGAGCATGGTCAAATGATCGTTGACGATCGTCCGCCCGGGCACGTCGAGCGAAAAAGGCTCGCCGGACTCGACAAATTCCCAGCGGAACACGGCGCCGGCTGTTGGGAGTCGGTAGCGGATGCATTCGTGCTCGAGGAGGTTCCGCGGGTGCTTCGGTCGAGAGCGATGCTTGAAGTAGGCCGGTGCGCCGACCACCATCCACTGGAAGCTCGAAGTCAGTTTGACCGCGACCATGTCGCGGTCCACCCACTCGCCTATGCGAATGCCCGCGTCGTAGCGCCCCGCGGCCAGCTCTACCGATTCATCGTTGACATCCAGCTCCACGGAGAGCTCTGGAAAGCGCCGGTGCAACTCAGGCAGGACTGGAGCGACGGCCAAGTCGACAGCGATTCGGGGAACTGTCAGACGCAAGCGGCCGACCGGCCGTCCGGCGTCGCCACAAATCTGCTCTATGGTCCGATCAATCTGTCCCGCCGCGGGTTGCAACACGCCGAGCAGGAGTACGCCGGCGTCAGTCAGAGCGACACTGCGGGTGGTCCGTTGCACCAGAGTCCTTTGCAGGCGGCTTTCCAACTTGCGTATGGCCTGGCTGATCGCAGCGTGACTTACGTTGAGCGCGGCCGCCGCCTTACGAAAGCTGCCGAGCTCGGCGACCGCAAGAAACTCCGACAGACCGGAAAAGCGATCCGTGCGCGCCATGGCTGTGTCCTCGATTGGAAAGTAGATCTTACCAGTTCGGTGAGTTCTGGATAGTTCCCTGAGGCTCACTCGCTGCGCGAGGATTACCGAACTGGAGACACAAACGATGCGCTGCTACGAATTCTCTGCTGCGATCTCCCTTGATTCGCTGCGCCTGGTTGAGCGAGCCGACCCCGTACCGGGCCAACATGACATCCTGATCCGGATGCGCGCCGCGGCATTCAACTTCCGTGACGTGGCGATGGTCCGCGGTCGCTATCACATCGGGGTTTCGCCGCCGCTCGTACCGTTGTCCGATGGAGCCGGCGAGGTGGTGCAGGTTGGTGAGGCCGTGACGCGTTTCCGAATCGGCGATCTCGTTTGCCCGACCTACTTGCCTGATTGGCTCCATGGTCCGCCACGGGCCGAGCACTTGCGCCGGCGACTCGGTGGCCCCACGAACGGCGTTGTGGCCGAGCTGATGTGCGTCCACGAGAACGAGGCGATCCGAGCCCCCAGGCATCTGAGTGCCACCGAAGCCGCTACTCTGCCGGTTGCTGCCGCTACGACCTGGCGGTCGCTCTATCGGCTCGCGTCCTTGCGTCCCGGCGAAACTCTGTTGATTCAAGGCAGCGGGGCGATCTCGACTAGCGCGCTTCAACTCGCGAAGGCTGGAGGTGCGCACACGATAGTAGTCGTTCGCGATGATCGAAATGCGGTCGCATTACAGGCCCTGGGCGCGCATCGGGTTCTGATCAGCGGCAACACTCCGGACTGGCCTCGCGCGGTGCGCGATGAGACCAACGGTGGCGTCGATGTTGCCATCAACGTCGCCGGCGGGAACACGCTGACGGACACGGTGGCAGCGACAAAACCGGGGGGCGTCGTTCACTTGGTCGGCTTTGCCGCCGGGTCTACCGCCGAACTGGATCTCTTCGAGGCGATCCGCCACGGAACCACCTTTTATACGGCGACTGCCGGGAGCCGGGAGGACCTGGAGTCCTTCGTGCGCGCCGCCGAGGTACACCTGCTACGACCCGCCATCGCCAGAGTTCTGCCGCTAAGCCGGATCCGCGAGGGATACGCGTGCCTCGAAGCGGGCGGCTTGCTCGGGAAGATTGTTGTCGCGCTCGATTTTTGAGCGGAATCTGCGCGGACCGGCATGCTCTCACCGCCGTTCGCGCCAGCACCTCTCCCAGCCCTCTCACCCCGAACCCTGAGCTCCGAACCCTGCGTCCCGGCGCTACCCGCGCGGGACCCACACACCTATACCCCTGAATCCCTTGCGCTTCCCGCCACACTGGCTAAAACCAGAAACCCCTGTATAATCGCGATCTTGCAGACACGTCTTACCCAAAGCCCCGCCCGGCGGGGCTTTTCGATTTCGCGAGCACCGTCATTCCTCGCGAGGCTAGGTGGCAGAGTGGTCATGCAGCGGCCTGCAAAGCCGTCTACGCCGGTTCGATTCCGACCCTAGCCTCCAGATCTCCTCCATACGGTGCTCGAAGTGAACCAACACCGTCGCGCAAAACGCGGGCATTCCAAGAACTCTGCACACGTCTGCCGTGGACTGTTCTTCCTCAGGGTAGCGCTACGGGGTACCCGCAAGGGGTATCTCGCATTTCTCGCGTAGCCCCATACCCCTACGCCGCCAGCTCCTTGCGCTCGAGCTCCCAACCTTTCAAGGCAAGCAGTACGTAGCGGGGCACTGGACGCTCCCCGCTCACATAGTAGGCAACTTGCCGTCGGGAAAGATCTAATGCTTTGGCACCTTCAGTCAGGCTCAATCCGTGCCGCCATCGCCATCTAAGAAACTCCAGCGCGTCCATACGACCATTTTGCTCCAGTGTCATCTCCCATAGTCGATCAGCGCCCATGTCGATACCTCCGGGCCACACAACACTGTGGTCGCCTTCTCCCTTGCTGACTTGGGCAAAGGTCGCCTTATCCCGAAGAGCGTGCATCCGTTTGAACTTGTGTATGGGCTCCTGCAAATCAATAGCGAGCGTCTTGCCATTCACCCAACGGATGCGCAGCGTGTACCCGCCGGCGGATTTCACGGAGGCGATCCGGATAGCTTTCGTCTCGCCCACTCCCTCCGGGGACTTTGTCATGCGCGCCACCGCCAGGTCACTCGTCCTCAGCATGCGGTCGCGATTACGCGGGAGTAGCCGCGTGATGAGCGCGGCGGCGGCGTGATACACCGCGACCACCCGATATTCCCACAGGCAGGTCGGCGCGAACCATCAGCTTGATGAGGAACTCGATCGAAAGCTTCTCGATATTGCCATTGACGATTTTGCTGATAGTAGGCTGCGGTACCTTCAGCGCCCGAGCGGCCCCAATTTGACTCCAGCCTTTTCGATCTATGTGATGTTCGAGTGCTGCAGCGAGCTGGCTGCGGATGTGCAGTGCAGTCGCTTCCTCGGGCGGGAATCCAAGGTCTAGGAATGGGTTACGGCTCATGGCATTAGTTCCTGCGAAGCGATCTCACGAGTTCTTTGTAACGCTTGGTCGCGAGATCCAGTTCTTCCTTCGGCGTCGCAATTCCCTTCTTTGCCTTCTTGTGGAAGGCGTGAAGGACGTAAATGCGATTCGCAAGTCTGGCAACATAGATCACTCGGTATGCCTCCTTGCTGTACGCAATCCGAATTTCCTGTACGCCGGAGCCGATCTCAGTCGGCCATTTCCCATCCCGTGGCTGTAGTCCTAACTGGACTTCCACAGCGCAGTCGGCGTCGGCTGCTGTTGAGCCTCGATCAGATATCGACCGATCTTGTTCTGTGTGTGATGCAGGAAAGCCTCCTCAGCAATGGCTGCCGCAACACATTCTTCCGTAATCGGAACTATTCTTGGTTTGGATGGACAGGGATGTACTATCCGAACAGTTGGTTTCTCCGTTGCCCCTGATGGGTTGGCCAGATTCGATGCCAGCGCCAGTGTAACCAAGAGTCGCGATATTATTGCGGTATCCATGGCTGCGCGACAATCCGGGCGAGCTTCGGCTCCTTCTGCACGGCGTTTTCTTCGGAAACGCCTCAGGCTGCAATCTTCACTGTGGGCTGTAGTCCCGCGCGTGCGGCCAGTCGAAATAGCAGGTCGAGACTGAATTGGCATATTTTTCCACGCTTGATATCGGACACACGAGCCTGGGTAACACCCAATACTTTGGCGGCTTGCGTCTGCGTCATGCCGGAACCAGCTAGCCACTGCTCAAGTCCCCGTAACAGAGTTGCACGCACCTCCAACTCCACAGCTTCTTCTGCATCGAACAAATCGTGAAATACGCTGCGGCCGGCAGGCGTCACGTGACGGGGCCCGTGCTCGTCTTTCTCTTTCTCTCGCTTCTTATCTTTGATTCGCATTCTTTGGCGGCAGCCTTTTGAATCTCTCGATGGCTAAGTCCAGGTGGTGGCGGTTCGTCTTCTGGGTCTTCTTCTGGAAGCAGTGCAGAACATAGACACCCTCAGGCCGTGACGCCAGGTAGATCACGCGAAAGGCTCCAGACTCTTCCTGGACGCGAATTTCGCGGACGCCGGCACCGACGCTTGGTATGGGCTTCCAATCACTCGGCTCCAACAATAGCAGCGGCTCGGCGGAGCGTGGCCAGGGTGACACTATCATTATCGGGATCAAGTAAACGGTCGAGCTGCACCCGACTGGTCTTCATCCGCCGTGCCATCTCGACCTTCGATAGTTCTGCTGCTTCATCGCTTCTTCGGGTTGCATTGCGAGGACGCGTTTGACTGCGGTTGTCTGCACGCTCTCGTAAATGCCTTCCTCTTTCAGGAACGAGTCGAAACTCTCTCCGATGTGAGGGTTCTTGGGTTTGCGTGGCTTCTTCACTTCTTTACTTCCTTCAATCGCGTGCGAACTGTCCCGATGGCGTCCTGCGGGGTCTTTTAAGTTTTTTCACAAATCCGTGTAGCAAGATCATTTTGCCATCACGTTCACGTAGTATAAATTGCATCTGATTGGAAAGGATCCCGGCGAAGAAATAATGTTGTATTGAATGATGTTGGCGTATTTCGCTGTCTATGTGCATACATTGAGGTCGCGCCAAAGTTACCGCGTAAATTCCGGCGTCCTATTTACCGTTGGTTGTGACGTCATTTGCGATGGGTCGTGCTCACTGTGTTGCGCGACCGCGACCGCGACGGGCTGGGCTGGCGAATACTCTGTTCGTTGCTTATGCGCCGCCTGATGTTTATCGGATTGTGAACGTGCGGTTGCCCTGGATGCTGCTCGCTACACCGGGGGAGGGTGTCGTGACTGAGCGCTGGCAGGACATCAGAGATCGGCCCGTTTGGCTCGACTACTAGTTGTGCCGACAGATGACGCAGGCGAGGCACGTTGGACGTGGCGTCGGACGTCGGCGGAGATGGCCCAACTGTACGCTGAATTGGGTGATGATCTCACACTGAAAAAAGCACGGCCAAATCGGACGGACGTTGCAACGCGTTGCCAACCAGCCAGGTTTCCACGGCGTGCGTGGTCAATCCGCGGCGCTCTTCAGATTTGCAATCAGTCGCGGATGTGAGGGAGGGGTGCCTCTGCTATTTTTCGTGCAGAAGGTTCCGCATGGGAAGCCAGTGACGTCGTGTAGTTGGAGCGAGTATCTTTCGCGATGGTAGCGACGGCCAGCTAACCAACTTCCATTTCAGAACACAATCAACCTCCGTTTTGGAGACTGGAGTCCGTCTTGCATTGCGCTCGACACAAAGAGTTCACCAGGTGCGGTGAGTCCGCTGAGGATCGGACTTCGGGCGCTGAAAGCTGCCTGGTATACGCCATTGACGCATATCCTACTCTGACGTATAATCATTATGTTTACCATCGCTGAGACTGAGATTTTTAGTGCGACGTGGCCTAAGTACTGGACTCCAGAAGAGTTCGGTGACTTTTGTGTTTGGCTTGCCCTCAATCCCGAAGTAGGCGATGTGATCCCTCGCTCAGGTGGCTGTCGCAAGGTTCGCTGGGCGGTGGAGGGGCGCGGCAAGCGCGGGGGCGTGCGCATCATCCACTTCAACCGTCTTGCTGACGGGGCAGTGTGGCTGATGACGATGTACGCGAAGAACGTTCGCGAGGACGTTGACGTAAAGACCTTGGTCAAGATTCGGGAGACGCTCGATGGCAAAGCTCAGCGCAAAGGCACTGGCAAAGTACGAGGCCAGCCGAAATCTCGGTGAGGAGTTGTTGGCGGCGGCACGCGAGATAAAGACTGGCAAGGCCGCTCGCGTGCACCACATCAAGGTGCCTGAGATTCTTGAGGCGCGTATGCGCACAGGGCTGTCGCAGCAGAAATTCGCGGACGTGTTGGGTGTCTCGACCCGCACGCTACAGGGATGGGAGCAGGGGCGTCGTCAACCGTCTGGGGCTGCACGTTCGTTACTGACGATCGCCAAGCGGCGGCCGGAAGTGTTGCGTGAATTGTTCGCGGAGTAGGGCGCGCCTTGGTTCCACAAGGATATGGACTCGCACTTCTTCGCTGATTATGCCATGTTCGGCGGCGCGTTCCGAGATACGGCGTAGATGCATACAATCGCATTGTACATCGGCTCGCGTTCCTGCCGAAGTACGATATTGAGAAATAGCCCCACCAAGTCACCGCACATCGATGAGCACGATTACAGATCACTACGAAGGTCTTCTCGCCGATCACTACAGTTGGATGTTCGGAGTCTCTCCGCTGGAAAAGTCCGCTGAGCAGCTCGAGCTGTTGACATACTTGAAGGTGGTTCACGGTGAGCTTGCCGTAGATCTCGGCGCGGGCTCCGGTTTCCAGTCCATGGCGCTCGCGGATCTGGGCTTCAGGCGCGTGTTGGCGATCGACACGAGCGCAAAGCTCCTCAGGGAGCTACGGTCCAACAGTGGCAGCCGCCACGTTGAAGCAGTCCAGGACGACATGCTGAATATCGCGCATCATGTTGCCCTCGGAACGGCCGACACGATTGTCTGTATGGGCGATACGCTGACCCATCTTCCCGCGCATGAGCTCATACCCCAGCTGTTTGCTGAAGTGTTTCGCGCACTGCGGAAGGACGGGCGTTTTGTCCTGAGCTTCCGGGACCTGTCCAGCGAGCTACGAGGAGTCGATCGATTCATCCTCGTGCGAAGCGCGGCCGATAAAGTCATGACGTGCTTTCTGGAATTCGGCCCGGGTGTTGTCATGGTGCACGACCTGATCCATATTCATGAGGCCGGCACCTGGAAACTTCTGAAGAGCTGCTATCCGAAACTCCGACTCTCTACCAATGAGATTCGCCACGAGCTCGAGGAGGCCGGTTTCAAAATCTACGCTCAGGAGATCGCCCGTGGCATGAGTGTTTTGGCCGCGCAGAAAGTTTGAGACGAAGGATAGGCGGTCAAGCACGGCCGCCGCGCAGTGGACGTGGCGCCTGATGTCGGTGGACGCGCGTATGCGCGCAGGGCTATCAAAACAGCAATGTCCCGACGTGTTGGACGTGTCCACCCGCGCCCGCACCCGCACCCGCGGGGATGGGAGTAGGGACGTGGCAAACCTTGAAGGGCCGCGCGCTCACTGCTGACGATCGCCAGGCGATAACCGGAAGTATTGCGCGAATTGTTCGCAGAGTCAGTTCGCGTTGGAATGTCGGCGATGCGCCTGACCACCCGCGTCGAGCCCAACCATCTTGGCACAATCGCTTCGATGCCCCCCGATGCGAAAAAACGCCGAACGACCAGGACATCGCCCAACAACACAGTCTGGATCGATGCGCTCAACCCCTCCCGGCCCATCTCACGAACGAGAGGTCGGCTTTCACCTCCGCTGATAGACAAATGCCAGTGATTGGATTAGCCGAACATGATGAAACATTTCGTCGCGCTCCGTTTCCCGACACCCTTCACTTCAGCGCGCCAGCTCGAACTCAGTGCAGCCTGCGTGAATTATCGTTTCATTCCATTTTGAAATTCCGCACGGCCCGGCTGCACGAGGCCTGAACAGAATTAACGCCTCACGGTCTTGAGATTGCAATCTTCCCTATGATAAATGTTATAAATAGTGACAGTTGGATTGTGAGCGGCCGGAATCCCCGCCAATTTCAAAAGATGTACCCGGACACTGGAGTATTGTCGCAGCGCTGATGGGGTTCCGGCTGCGTGCCTGCAGCGAATTCGAACAAAAGGGAATTGCCGTGGATGTTCAACGTGCTCTTATGCCTGCTGTCAGCAAGGAATTTCCAACCGCTGACCTGGTCTTGGCCTTCTGCGAAACCCTTTGTCGCGAGGGTGTCGATGAACGGGTTTTCGAGCTTGTCATGCAAGGCGCCACAAAAGCGCCACTGAGTGAGATCGTCCGCATCTGCCAGCATTTCCTCGATCAACGGCCCTCGCTGCGCTTGAATAAATTGTTACTGTCAGGAAAGTCTTCGGCCGCGTCTGAGTCGGCTGCGGATGTGACCGATATATTGCGGCAGTCAGGCTACTCGAGCATCATCGGCGACGTGCGTACCGCGAGAAACGGCGGGCAGGTTGTGCTGCTTGCCCTGAATGTGGGCACGAGCGAGCTGCAAGACCGCCGGGAGATCGAGCTCATCGAGAAAACATTCCGGGCGGTGACCACGGCAGCATTCCAGAAGACAGCGTATAAACGGCAACTCTGCCGGCATCCGGCGCAAGTAGAACCCGGGTTGACACCTCGCGAGCAGGACGTTCTCGCGTGGCTGCGCCAAGGAAAGTCGAACTGGGTCATCAGTCAGCTCGTGGGCATCAGCGCGCACACGGTAAAGCACGTCGTCTCAGTCATCTTGAAAAAATTCGGTGTCGCATCACGCTATGAATTGTTGGACCACGCGCGCGTTGACAATCTGCCTGTGCAAGCCGCTCGTGCCGCGAGCCGCCGTCAGTCCGAGGCTGGTCTAAAGCGTGAGACGCGACGAGCGGGGGCTTGCCGCTAAAGATTACGATCCGATTCGGCCGCAACCGGTTCGAACAGCGCGATCAATTCGTCAGCGATGGCCCGGACCCGGACCGCGCGACGGACGTCCCGATGCATGACGATCCATAACTTGCGCTTGACCGGGCAGGGTTCCGCTTCGATGCGCACGAGTCGCGTATGCAAGCCGGACACGTAGTGAGGAAGCACAACCACGCCGAGGCCGGCTACAGCGGCTTCGCACAAGGTGCTCAAGTCGTTAGATCGTAGGCGATAACGACGCTGCCCTCTGATCTTGTCGAGCCACTGCTGCTGTGGCGTGTCGCTCAGACTGTCGTTATAGCCGAGAAACTCCCATTGCTGCGGGGCGCGCTCGAACAGATAGCTAGCGCTCGCGTACAAGCCATAGTCGATCGCGCTCGCGGCGCGCACTGTCAATCCAGCGGCAGTCGGCCGACGGAAGCGCAGGGCTATGTCGGCTTCCCGCCGCATCAGGTCGGCCACGTGGGACTCGGCCAGCAGTTCAATGTCGATACCAGGGCGTCGATCCAACACGTGTTTCAGTCTGGGCGCCAGAAAAGCGGCAGCCAATAGAGGTGGCGCTGAAACGCGCACCACCCCGGTAATGCTCCCCAAGCCGACAGCGGCGCGCATGATGCTCTGAATTTCCTGCTCGGCACGTCGCGCATGCGGGATCAGCGCGGCGCCGTCGGAAGTAGGCGACCAGCCTGTCTGAATTCGATCAAATAACCGCAACGTCAGCGCAGCTTCCAGCGCATCGATGCGTCGCGCGATCGTTGTGTGCTCGACTCCCAGCGCACGCGCCGCGCCCGACAGCGTGCCGGACTCGACTAGAGCAAGGAAGTAGCGCAAGTCATCCCAGGCTGGCGATCTCATTGTGCAATTCTGCACAAACAATGTGCTGGTGTCAGCCAGCGAGCGGCCATCGCTGCTTTCCCGCCGCGAATCACTATGTCAATAGCCTGGCCAGGCAGGTAGTTAATCTGTCAAAACGCTGTCAACTTAGAACCCGTTCAACTTTTACGCGATTCAGGCAGGAACATTCATGCAGGGAGTGCGGGCGCAATGTCACGCCTAAAGAACAGACGCGTAGTCATCTTTGCAGAAGGCTGTTTCGGTCCTGTAACCAGCAAGGTTGCAACGTCGTATCTGCGCTATTGTCACCAGGATTGCGTAGCAGTAATCGACAGCCGGCTCGCCGGGCAGGATGTAGGAGCCATCATTGGCTACGGTCACGGCATTCCTATCGTCGAGTCACTACAAGCGGCACAGTCGCTGGCGCCGCAGGTACTGTTGATCGGTGTGGGCCTGTACTCCAACACGCTGCCTGCTGCCTGGCGCTCGCAAATCGAATTCGCCCTGAAATGCGGTCTCGACGTGGTCAGCGGGTTGCACTTTCGCATTGCGAGCGACCCTGTGTTCAGCGAGCTTGCGGCGGCATCGGGCAGCCGCATTTGGGACTCCAAGGATCCGCCTGAAATTCTGGCGACGAGCGCGGTACGGGTGGCGCATCTCGATCGTTATGTGATCCACACGGTCGGCAGCGATTGCCGCGTCGGCAAGAAGACAACGGCCATCGAGATTACTCATGAGGCAAAGCGGCGCGGTCACAACGCAGGCTTCGCGGCTACCGGCCAGAGCGGAATGTACATCAGCGGCGCCGGAGTCGCGGTCGATGCGGTGCCATCCGACTTTATCGCTGGCGTCAGCGAGTCGTTGGTTCTGCAGCTCGCCGCAGACCACGATTGGATCGTGGTCGAAGGGCAAGGATCGATCTCCCATCCGGCTTACAGCGGTGTCACGCTCGGCTTGCTTCATGGAGCAATGCCACAGGCGCTCGTGCTGTGTCATGAAGCGGGACTCGACCATCACAAGGGTTGGCCCAGCGTGCCGCTGCGGCCATTACGCGAGCTCATTCGGCTGTACGAAGAGCTCGGCTCGTTCGTGCGCTCCGCGACCGTTGTCGGCATCAGCTTGCACTGCGGCGCTCTGAGCCAGAAGGAGGCGGCTTTCTATGCTGAGCAGGTCGAGCACGAAACGGGCTTGCCCACCACTGACGTGATCCACCTCGGCGCCGGCAAGCTGGTCGATGCGCTGGCAACGCATCGGCGCTCGCTGCCGGACAATCTCGCGGGGAATGGGGCTTCGTTGGATATTTCGCGCAGGTCTGCGGCGCGCGCGCCGCGTGCCGATTTCGCCAATCAAACGACTTGAAGAAAGGACTCATGACAGTGAGCTTCAACACGGAGTACTTCCGCGTCCCCGCAATCACGGAGCTCGGTGGTCGGGCCAGAATTCCATCTTCGAAGCCGGAGACGCAGCGAGCGATCATCGCAGCGACACTGGCGCGGGGAAGCTCGCGGATCTACAACGATCTGCGTTGCACCGAAGCGGACACCATGAAGGCGGCGTGCCGGGCAGTAGGTGCGGGGATTCAAGAGCACGATGGCTTTCTCGACGTTCAGGGCAACGGGGGCGACCTCAGGGCCTGCAATCGCGTGATTGATGCGCGCGGATCGGGATTGGTGTTCCGTGTGTTCTCCGCACTGACCTGCTTTTCGCCGAGCGCGGCCATCGTGAGCGGGGATGCGATACTGCGCACTCGCGTGATGCAGCCGCTGTTTGACGCGTTGAGGAATCTGGGCGCCCGCATCGAATGCATCGGCGACGAAGGCAAAGCTCCGATCGTCAACTGGGGCGGCGGTCTGCGAGGCGGTCGTTGCAAGTTGCCCGGCAACGTCAGCTCGCAATTTGTGACGGCCATCATCCTCGCCGCGCCTCTCGCAGACGACGTGACGGAGATTCAGGTCGAGGGCGAGATCCTCTCCGTTTCCTATATTCGTCAGACTATTGCCGTCCTGAGACAAGCGGCCATTCGCATCGAGGCCAACGAGGATTGCTCCCATCTCATCGTCTATCCCGCGCAGTATCAATCCGTCAGTCACCGGATCGGCGGCGATTACACCTCAGCGTCCTATCTGATCGGCGCCGCGGCTCTGTTTCCGGGCACAACGGTTCTGGAAAACATCGACCGGCAGAGTCTGCAAGGCGAACGAGCCATTATCGATGTGCTGGAGGCACTCGGCCTGCAAGTGCGCTTCAACAATGAAGGCCGCACGCTCACCGTGACCAATCCGTTCGAACAACTTCGCGGCGATGTGGAATTCGATGCCAGCGATTACCCGAACATCGTACCGACGCTGGCCGCCATCGGAGCCCACGTCAACGGTACCTTCCGGGTGGTGGGCGCTTCCATTACTCGCTTGCACAAGTCCTCACGCGTAAAAGCCATCGTGACGGAGCTGGCCAAGATGGGTGTCAACATTCACCCGTTGTTCAAGGACAATGTTTACGACGGCTTTGAAATCCGGGGTCATGGCGAGGTCTACAAAGGCGGCGTGACGCTTTCGAGCTGGAAAGATCATCGCATCTTCATGTCCTTGTTTGTCGCGTCGCTGCGCTCCAGGGAACCGAACCTGATCGACGGTTACCGCGACGTCAACTGCTCTTTTCCCGACTTCTTCGATCAATTCAAGCGTCTCGGCATGCCTTACGACGAAGCCGTGGAAGAGGGGGGCGCGAGAGGCGTCCTACAAGAAGTCCGGGCGTAGTCAGCCGTCAGCGGCATCGGGAAACCACCGGGAGAACAACTCATGCTTTCTGAGGAACAGCGGAATTTTTACCTCGAGAACGGCTATCTCGCCATCGAGAGAGTCTTTGACACCGACCGGATCGCTGCTACGCATGCGGCGATCGCAGCGCTCCTTGCGCCGACGAACACCGAGAAGGTCTACGAAGCCGAGCCCACCGATCCGGCGACCGTGCGACGCATCTGGTCTCCGACGCAGAAGCACTCGGTATTCGAGCAGATGGCCGCGGATCCGGCATTGCTCGACTGTATCGAGCCGTTGATCGGCGAGAACATTCTGTTCCATTACAGCAAGCTCAACATGAAAGGGCCCAAGTGCGGCAGCCCAGTCTATTGGCATCAGGACTTTTCTTACTATCCACACACCAACACGGATCTGCTCAGTGCAATCATATTTCTCGATGATGCGACCGTTCACAACGGCTGTGTGCGAGTGGTGCCAGGATCACATCGTCACGGCCTGCGCTCTCACGAGATAGATGGCTTTTTCCGCGGCAGGGTATCGGACGTGGACGAGAGTCAGGCGGTGCACGTTGAGCTTCCTGCCGGCGGGGTAATCCTGCTGCATTGCTTGACGTTGCATGCGTCGGCCCGTAATGAATCAAATTCTCCGCGCCGGGCATTCCTGCCGGCCTACCGTGCCGCGGACGCCTTGCCAATCTACTTCGGCCCACACGCCGCGCATAACGAGCCCGGTGTCAAATTGCTACGCGGTCAGCACTCTCCCGTCGCGCGTGTCGAGCCCGGTGTGTATCGAATGCCCATTGCCGAACGGGAATTCGGCTCTCTGTATGAAGTGCAGGAAGGCTCGCACCTGCGCAAGCCGGTGGTTGTCATGTCGAAGTCCGGATACGCGGTGAATTGACGATGGATTGGGCCTCCTTAGCCGTTCCAGCGGTGCGCACGATAGAAGCGTATCAACCCGGGGTCACTGAACAGAAGCTCCGCCGCGCCACGGGTCTGCACCGGATCGTCAAGTTCGCCAGCAACGAGGCGCCGTTCGGACCTTCTCCGGCGGTCGAGGCGGCGATGCGCGATGCGTTGCGACTCGCCAATCGCTATCCGGATGCCCAGGATCTGCTCGAGGCTCTGGCCGAACATCTGGCGGTGCCGGCACAGTGCCTGTGGCTGGGGAACGGCTCGATCGAAGTGATCGGGTCTGTGGTGAGAGTCTTTGTCGACCAGCGGCACAACGTGGTGCTGTCGCGTTACGGTTATAGCGCCTTTCCAGCTCTCGTAAAGGCACAAGGAGCTTCCATCCGCTGGGCTGACTCCGGCCCTGGTTACAGCCACAACGTCGATAGTTTGCTTGCACAAGTCGACTCCAACACGCGGCTGATCATCATTGATAGCCCGAGCAATCTGTCCGGCCAATGGGTGCAGCCGAGTCACCTGCAGCGCTTGCTGCGAGCATTACCGCCCCACGTCATTGTGTTGCTCGATGAGGCATACGCCGAGTTTGTCGAGGGCGAGTATGCGAAGCGGTCGGCGCAGTGGCCGTTGAGCGGCGCTCCACTGATCATCACGCGGACATTTTCCAAGGCCTATGGCCTGGCCGGCATGCGCATCGGTTATGGCATCGCCGACGGCGCGGTGGTCAGCCAGGTGAGCCGAATTGGCACACCGTTTCCGGTGAGCGGCGTGGCATTGGCCGGTGCGCGCGCGGCGCTGAGTGATTCCGCGCACATCGAACACGTCGTGTCTGAGACCGTCTGCGGGCGGCGCAGGCTGGCAGAGGCTCTATCACATCTGGGTTTCGATGCCCGCTACGAACACGGAAATTTTGTGCTGGTCGATTTCGGTGAATTCGCGCCGAGCCTGTATGACAGAGCGTTGGCCCGCGGCTACATCCTGCGCTCCTTGCCGGCGTATGGTTTGCGAACTCATCTTCGAGTGTCGATCGGCACGCATGAGGAAATCAGCGGCCTGATCGATCTCGTCGCGGAACTGTCGCACGGCCGCGTGTCGGTATCTTCGCTGGCCGCAGTGGGATAGGCGTCATGAACATCGTGATCCTGAACAATCTGCCGCATTTCCCGGACCCCAGGCGATGGGACTTCGATCTCGTTCGCTATGAGCAATTCGTTTCCCACACGAGCCACACCGTGACCTATGTGGCCAATGAGCGGGGGGTCTCCGGCATCACCGCCGAGCCGGGCAGCTACACTTTGTACCGGCTCGAGGATCTGAGCGACACGGCGGCCTACGAGCCGCTGCTCAAAGAAGTGATGCACGCTCACGGCGCCATCGACCGGCTGATCGCCTTCGCGGAGTCGTTGCAGGACACCGCGGCCGAGCTGCGCGAGCGGTATGACATTCCCGGCAATCGGCCCGAGCAAAACCGGCTCGGTCGCAACAAGCTGCTCATGAAGCAGAAAGTTCAGGCCGCCGGTTTGCGTGCGCCGCGCTACCGTTCCATCACGAGCGCGCAATCGCAGGACGCGCTGGATTT
>Ga0105240_10007664_pt1 | contig 15629 bp, 20 predicted proteins | sample KBSC54metaG_FD_80426 | JGI IMG/M metagenome (GOLD analysis project Ga0105240, IMG submission 80426) | Corn rhizosphere microbial communities from Kellogg Biological Station, Michigan, USA - KBS C5-4 metaG | ecosystem: Host-associated > Plants > Roots > Rhizosphere > Soil | place: Michigan, USA... | reverse complement strand
GCACGACGCGAGTGTCAAGAATTGTGGGCGTCAAAAGGATTTCACCAACACCGCCTTGACAGGGTATTCGCTCTGAGCGTACGTTGCACCGCAAGCTGAGCCGTAATGATCGTCGTACGGTTTGCAAGGGTGAGCCGAGGGCGTAGGCCGATGGAACATGGGGGAAGACGCTTAACGCGGGCGCTCAAGATTCGCGAATAACTTCACCGATTATTTTCTCTTCGATCTTTGCTGCTTTGCGACACCGCATCTTGTTGCGATGTTGGATGCGGACGGGTTAGTACTTCCCGAACGAATAGCCTTCATATCAAGGGTGAGTCTCATGCGAAGCAGAGTGCACAGCGGGTGCGGAGATGCGCGCGGGCGTTAACTTGCGCATCGTTCAAAAGGCGATGCTTTATCTGGCGAGCATCGGATTCGTTGTCGCAACTGCAATGGCTCAACAGCCGCTGCCTCAACCGGCCTCGGCGCCCCTGACCGAGCCGATCATCTATCCGGCCCAGCGACCCCCACCGGCAACTCCGAAGCTTCCGACGGGGACTTCAGGTACTGGAGTCGCCCCCGCGATGCGAACGGCAGGATTTATGAGTCCGAGTGGGTTACCGACCGAAGCCGGCCGTACGGTGGGTCACTTCACCGTCACCAATGATGGCGCGGCCACCTACACGATTCCGTTGTGGACCGCCCCCGGCATTGGCCAACTCAAGCCCAACCTCGCCTTGGTCTACAACAGCCATCAGGGAGATGGCCTCTACGGGGTCGGCTGGAGTCTGTCAGGTCTGTCTGCCATTAGCCGCTGCAACAAAACGTACGCACAGGACGGCTTCCCGGCAGCGGTCACGTTGACCAGCGCCGATCGGTTCTGTTTGGACGGCATGCAGTTGAAGCTCACCTCGGGCACCTATGGTGCCGCCAACTCCACCTACGGTACGGAGATCGAGTCATTCTCCAAGGTGGCGGCCTCTTCCACCACGGTGGGTAACGGACCGGCCTCCTTCACCGTCACTACCAAGAATGGCTTGATCTACGAATACGGTACCTATCCGACCACGAGTCATTCTCAAGTGATCCTCGGGGGCACCGTGATGACTTGGGCACTGTCGCGGATACGCGATCGCACTGGCAATTACATCAATTTCGACTACACCCAGGCGAATGGCACCTATGTCCTGACCGAGATCGATTATCCCTTTACCGTAACCGGTCAGGGACCCTTCTATAAGGTGCTCTTCACCTAAACACGATTCCGCTCTGGACTGCCCCCGGTGTGGCATCAGCGCAGCTCAATCTCCCTCTTGTCTATAACAGCCGACAGGCTAACGGCGTGTTGGGTGTCGGTTGGAATTTAGCCGGTCTGCATGCGATTTCTCGTTGTAACAAGACGTGGGCACAAGATGGCGCCCCTGGCCCTGTCACCCTACAGCTCTCTAGCAGCTACAGCGACCGATTTTGCTTGGACGGACAGCAGTTAAAGCTCGCTAAAATAAAGGCGAATCATCGGCTCGGTCGATCGCTCCAAAGTATTGCCCGCGCAATGGTCCGACCCAGTCTGCGGACGATCATTCGGTGGCTTCGCGAGGAATCATGGCCCACGGGAGGACCGCCCATGAAGGCCACTCGCTTCCCACGCTCACACGCAGCGGGCCGAGGCCCAAATTGACAATGGTGTTTCTCCTGCCGCACCTTCAACAAGCGCTCAGGGAAAGGCTTCGCTTTGCACGCCGTGTGCAATCTTCGCTACGGTCATCGGACTCATGCCGTAAGGGGCTAAGGTGCTGCAGCACCCCTGTTGGATTCGCGCTCGCCCACTCGTAACTGCCGCTGCTCACACAGGGTCCGCGTCACAGCCGATCGCCGGCTTGCTCACCATCGGTACGTGATCGTGCGGGGAGTTAATTGTGCACGCCCTGCTGCGGATCTCCTCATACCGACCCACCGTCACGCTGCGTACACCCATGCCGTCTTCTCCGTCGTGACTGGGATCGACGGTAAGGGCATCCCACGGCGAAACTTCCAACTCTCGTAAAGGGGGCAGATTTCCGTCTGGTAGACGGAATTTCTTCGGAAAATTGGGGATTGCGGACCACTCCTGCACCCAGCGTAGGGCGCTCAAAAGCGCTCCGCCGGGGGGCCTCAACTGAGGAAATGTATTTTAAGGCACGCAAGGTGAGTCAGCTGCCCAGCAGTCGGACGCTGGCGAATGCTGCCATTGAAGGTCATATCCGACAGATCTTCGCGGTCGGGACGCAGATCGACAAGCTGCGCAGCGAGTATGCGGATCGGGGCAAAAGCCTTCTTCTGGAGGTCATCCACACGCTGCACCAGAGCGAGGCCAAACCCGTACTGGAGAAGTTCAAAGCATGGGTCGATGAGCTCCTGCCTGGCACGCCTCCCAACAGCGCTCTCGGCAAAGCGCTCGGCTACACGCATCGGCAGTGGGAAAAGCTGACCAGGTATGCTGACCATCCGGACGTGCCGTGCCACAACAATACTGTGGAACGCGAGATCAAGCATTACGCGACAGGCAGAAAAAGTTGGTTCTTCTGCTATGACAAGGTCGGGGCTCAGGCCAGCGCCAACCTGTTCTCATTGGCCTTGACGTGCCGCGCGAACGAGTTGGACCGCTTCGAGTACTTCAGCTATATCTTCGAACATCTGCCGATGGCGACGACCCTGGAGGCCCTCGAAGCCCTGCTGCCGTGGAACGTGAAGCCCATCCTGGAGGAGCGGAGAAAGCAAGGGAAGCAGCATTGCGTTCGTAAGCGCTAATTACGCGACGTTCTTGCCAGGCCGCACGAGTAGAGAGGTCGGAGCGCAGGGGATTGCTGGCGAAGTGCTGCTTCAGAGCCGCGGGGTGAGTTCGGAGACGCGCGCAGCTGGATGGCTCCCAACGCGCTGACGCAAACCCCTGAGCTTCGACAAAATACCTGTCCCCGGAATCGCAGCGCACAGGGAATCACAGAGCGGTCGTTGATCTCAATTAGGGGACAGTGATAGGGTCGCGCCTCTCTCAAAAACAAAGGCGGCGGCTGACCGAACCGCCGGAACGCCATGTGGCCTGATTACGGCCACGCAGCTTTCGATGACCATTTAGCAACTGATAACTGATTAAGGGGAGCGCTCTTATGAGAATTGCACATGGATTTCTGGCATCGCTCGTTTCGGCGGCGCTGCTTTCGGCTTGCAGCGGCAAGCCTTCTGGTAGCGAGTTCGTGGGCGGCTGGGAGCCCATAAAACCGGGTTCCGGTCCAAGCTTTCAGATTTCAAAGGAGGGCGACGCATTTCTCCTGGTCGATAACACAGGCGCAAAAGTTCCGGCTACTTACGATGCGCAGACCCATCTGCTCAACGTCTCGATGAGACCGATGGGAAATGTTCCATTTTCCTACATCGCATCGACGGGTCACTTATCAGCGATGGGCGATGAGTTCAAACGCGCCAAACAGGACGCGCCCGCCGCGTCAGCTAGTGGCAGCAAGCCAGCGTCTCTTGACGACGAAGCCATTGCGTTCGGCAAATCGCTGTTCACGAAAGGAATGGTTACCTGCTACGGTAGAACCTTCATGAGATTTTACACGTTAGGGAGTCTACAAGCTGATATTCCCGGCGAACTCAAAAACCCGACCTTTGAGATTAGCGCTCTAGATGGCAACTCCGCAGGTAAGGGCGACAAACTTAATGGCGTCGACTTCAAGGGTTCCATCGACATGCGTTGGGAAGCTTACCGGTATTATTACAATCATCGCTGGACGGATTGGCTGAACGGAGACGGGAGCAACGCTTCGTCAAGTCCCTCAGTCGTTAACCCGGAGTCTGTAGTTATCCTCCATAAGAACGGCCAATGGACGCATATCGACTCTGGCATGGCTCGCCACGGCGATTTCGTCGACATGCGCAAGAAGCCGTTGAACTGCGAAGCGATCCCGACGGGCTAAGAACGGCGAATTCCGGACACGCAAAAGATGACACGACTCCGAAGACGTCCCACACTGCGAAAGGCGCGGGACTTCTTTCATGTGATCAACAGACAATCGCAACTCGTGTCAATAACCGCAGTTTTCGCTCGAAGCGAAAATGTTTTAGTGCCTAACCAGAAGGGGAAACTACCTAACTCGCGGAGATAGTCCTCAAAATAAAAAAATCAGTCCACAAAGTATGCGCTCGCCTTGATCTGCCTGCCGATAGGGGATAATGAAGCCGTGCATAAGATCGTATCGCGTTCTTATCCCGGAGCACAGGCCATGCCGCAAGCGCCTCGCCGTTTACGCATCGTCACCGACGAGCGCAGTCTGCCAGACTCGCCGGCCCCCAATGTACTGGCGTGGCAGTTCCTACCTGAGAAAATCCTGGGATCTGCGCGACGAACTCAAGTTTCGTTCATTGCTGATGTCCCCCAGAATCTTGAATGTGGGGAAGCTACCCAACATTGCTACGCTGCTCTCAGCAGTGATAGCAAGGTCGTCTTTTAGCGTGATTTCATCCAGCACGCGTGCGACGAGGGTTGAGTACCCCTGATTCTTTATCGCGCGCAACGCGACAACGACCAGCCAATTTGGCCGCCTTTTGCGACGCTCATTCGGAGTCGCCCTCGACCCGGTGTGGTCGTGAGCTAATCAATGCGAGCGTCATATCTTCTTGATTTCCTTTATCCAGCTCAGCGATAACTGGGCCTGGATGGACGCCTAGACTCATTCCAGGTTGGTAGGTCTCCTGGACCATCCGCTGCTTCTCTTCAGCGCTATAGCGACGCCGGCGTTGCACCGACAATACCTCGACTTCGGACATAGACATAACACTAGGTCTGGACACGCATCGTACTCCCATTGCTTGGATACACGACCTGTCCTGATTTCAAGGGGGCTGATCCAGAAACCGCTTAGGGGTGTCTAAGGGCAGATAGTGAGGCGTTTGATATAGTTCGTTGTACTTCATTGCGTGGCCTCATTAGCGCCGGAGCGCGATGCAGTCTGGTGACGCAGAGGCATCGGTGCCATATGTTGACCGAGCAGGACAAACAACTGTTGGAGATTGCCTGCCGCAAAGAGCCTCGTCACGCGCACGAGTGGCGCCGGTGGTCCAAGCAATCGCCGGCTGGCGCGGCTCGGGTATGGGAAGAACTGCGCACGTGGTGCGATGGCAATTACCGCTCGGCCGCTACCGACAATTGGTTACTACCCGACCAACGCCGGGCGATCGACGTCGGCATCGCAGCTAGGACACTCGACCGCACAGCGCCCGCAACAGTCACAGCTCCAATCGATCGTGCACCTGTGCACGCATACCCTCTTCGTTCAAACCCGACGCGTAACAACGGCGCAATGGTACAAACGTCCTCAGGTAGATAGTTCTGGAGGGCTGCGGGAAGCTCCAAGAGCAGAAAGTGCGCGAATTGTTCAACGGCATGATCGAGCCATCAACCGGCGCGCGGACCAGCTATGCACGCAGCGCCAATTCGGATGGGCGATCGGGAGCGAATCGCGCGCTGACGCCAGAGCTGTGCCAAATCAGCGCCGATGATGATTTGGCCGCAATCGCTGTCTGGTTGGCAGAATTCGCACACTCGCCTCACACGTTCCGCAGTTACCGCAAGGAGGCCATTCGGCTGTTGTGTTGGGCTACGCGTGTGCGTCACAAAGCCGTTTCGAGTCTTACGCGTGAGGACGTGCTCGCGTATGAAGCTTTTCTCGCGACCCCAATGCCGGCGGCCGTTTTAGGCACCGATCTGGCACGAGTGCTTTCGTCCGACAGTCAGCGCCAGGCGATGGGCATCGTGGGTGGCCTGTTCACCTATCTAGTGAATGCGGGCTACCTCGCCGGCAATCCCTGGACGCTGCGTCGGCGTAAGCGCATCCCCCGGGTGCGCCAGGTCGAGCGGTATCTGGATCAGTCGCAATGGGCGACGGTGTTGGACTTTCTCGAGACGCTGCCTCAGCAGAGCCGGCGTGAGCGCCAGTACTACGAGCGCGCAAGATGGGTCGTGCGCTTTCTCTACGACACGGCGTTGCGTGTGTCGGAGGCAAGCCCACAGCGGCACCGATTTACGACACATTCAGAAGAACCTGCGGCACGCCTCGATCGAGACGACGGCCATTTACCTGCATGCCGAGGATGACGCTCGTCACCGCGATACCACAGGAGAATAAACGAACCTACAACTTCACCGAGTCCGGTGGTCAACCCGGACCGCACAGGAACCGGTGCGCTGTGTCCCTCAGGCTCGCTAGACAGTACGGGACACTTTAATAAGGATTCGCTATGTCTACTCCGACGACGCCCGGCTCACCGCAGGTCTCAGGTTCAGCCTCAGACTTCCATGTGATGGAATGTATTGAAGGCGATGAGTGCTTAGTCGTTGCTAAACCAACGTTCGAAGAAGCGGAAACTGCATTGCTGGAATATGTGAACTCACCAGCTCGCGCCTCAGACGATCTGTCCATCTGCAATGGTATGGCCGGGATTGTTGCGCTGTGGGATCCCGAGCGAGGGTTTCGTAAGGTACGAAGTCGTAAGGCACGCGGTTAGTTTCGACGATTGCTACTTCGCCACATCGACTTTTACATTCGCGTCCCGCCGATTCCGAGATCGGCGGGACCCTGATTGATGTAGTCACCGTAGGCGGGTGCCTGGCTAACAGGAGTGGAACTGTGGGTACTTTCGCCGCCGCATGTGATCACATGCCAGTGTCGAGGGCTTTCGTCCACGAAAGAAACCCGGAACTTGCTATTCCGGGTTAAATTTTTGCGCCGGCATTGGGGCGCCGGAACGCTGAAGTTGCAAAATGATTTTTGATGAAGTTTGGTAGGCTGTAGGCCCGCCCTACGCCGTCTTCATTTTATCTGACGCTACTGCATACGCCTTAGCGGCGCCTTGCGGACATGAGGCGGGCGAACGATAGCGACCAAGTGCCGGCTTCAGGCCGCGCTGTTTTCGAGAAGCAATGGGAATTGCGCTTCTCCCTTGGCCTGCGACTGCTCATGCTCCATAAGCATTGAATAGTCATAGGTGATCCCGAGAGCCTGAAGCGCTGCCAGATGAGCTTGTTCCATCTGCTCATACGCTTGGTCCTTTTCAGTTTCATTCCAGCAACGCTGCGCGCGGTTCGCGAGCTGCTCAAGTTGCGGTGCTTTAGCGGCAATTTGGTCCGCTCTCTCGTACTGCTTCCAGAATCCCTCCGGGGCTGCTGCTTGATCGTGCGGCAACCACTGGCGGGCCTGCCCCACTATCCGATTGATCCGCTCAATGAGATCTTTGCGGCGAGGGTACAAATGGAACGTTCCGGCTTTCCGATACATCCGAACATCGAAGTAGTCCGAGCTCATTCGAGTGCTGCCCTGCAGTTCGTTCCAGTTGGCTCGGAAGAGCTGACAGAGTCCAAACGTGCTCTCGGGTTGTTTCCCATCCAGCATCGCAAATACCTTGTCGAAGTCGCGAAATTGCTGTTCGTCATCCCAGTTGAGTGACGTGAATGAGGAGAAGCTATTGTACCAATCCCGGCGCATCGCCGGCAGAACGATGCGCGTACCTTTGATCCGGAATGCATTGAGGCGGTGCTTGCTGTTTGACTTCCACCCTTGATAGTAGACTCGATTCTCACTGTGATACTTTGTGAACGTATCGAACACATCACAGATCATATCTTGCTGAATCTGAGATTGCTGAGCGATCAAGCCATCGATGAAACCCCAGATGTTCTCGTATGTGAATTCGAGCGCACAAATCTCCTTGAAGGAGGACTCTACACGCTTCTGCGCTTGACTCGACAGCTTCTCCAAGACCGTCGTGGAACGCAATATCGTCGACCAAGCGCGCTCCTTAAGTTCATCATATGCTTCGTTAAATGGCGCGGCAGAATACCGCGTCCGCGATTCGCTACTTTCATCCAGGATAATCGATCTGTCAAAGCGCGCTCCAAAGTGACTCGCACGAGCCTGTGCAATACAAGACTGCCGCTGCGCTTCGACCGCGCACTCAAAGTTGATGACCATATTCTCTATGAACGACCGTGGGATCACAATCTCCGACGCGGTCGGTGGGATGGGCTCGAGCCTCGCCTCGACTTCGCGTTGTAGTTTGTCAATGAAACTTGTGTACTCCGCAGACTCTTTCTCGAGATGGATCAAAGCGATCTCAACCGAAGTCCTCCGCTTGGTATCCGCAGTTCTAAATGCCTGCTGAATGAACTCCACAGACCCGTGGTCCGCAATGAGGGCGACCAGCTGCTTGCGTTCCGCACTGTTTGGGTTGCGAACGTCCTGTGCGTTCAAGATTGCAACGAGTTCTCCAGTAAAGAGCAGTCCCCAGGCATGCAGCACGTGCTTGACGCCTTCACGGAAGGGCGGATTCATCAGGATGTGTGAGTAAACACTGGCCCCTTTGTATCGAAAAAAGTCGGTGCCGACGACGCGGTAACCTTTCGCTCTTAGGATTACTTGATTGTTGAGGTCGAGTTCAACACACTCGATGGAGAGTGATCGCTCCCCTGTAATCTCCTTTACGACATCTGCCAGGTCGCCACGGCCCGCCTGTGGCTCAAGTAACCGCGTGATGCTCCTTTGCTTGAATTTGTGGAAGGCTTTGAGCCCTAGTGATTTGGGAGTCGGGTAGAACTGGTTGTCAAATGTTTCAAAATCGGTGTGATCGGTATTTACTGTTGACATACGGATTGCATCCTTGAAGTTGTTAAGTTCGCTAGAATTTCGCTAACTGCGCTTGCAGCCGCTGAGGCGCGCTAGCGAGTTGGCGGATTCATCATCAAGACCTCTTTTCAGAAAGTGGCCTCGTTTGGTGTAGCGAGATCGCAGGCTCCAAAGGCATACGTAGGCAGGACACGCGAAGGGTGCGCATGTAGTGTTGAGCGCGGCGCAGATAGCGAGCTTGCGTGTTAGGCGGGTTGTGTTGACAGTCGAATGAAACGCTTAGAAGCATGTCTAAGGTGCCGAGAGCCGGTACCTGGTGTCGTCGCAGATATAGAGGGCCGACCGAGACAGCATGCGTTACGGCAGCGCCGTTGGATTAAGGATGTGCGCAGCGCCCCCATCTGACTCAAAGGTCGTCAGGCTTGTCGTCCATCGATTCTTAGCGCTGCCTCTTGAGACGTAGAGAAAGGCCAGCCCAGGGGGGGCTGTAGTTGGCGCAACGCGAGGAGTCGCGCCAATAATCGGCCGCGCGCCAGTCGCTTCATTCCGAAGCCCCGCCGCTGTTATCGCCTGCAGCCACTCGTACATACGCGGCCGTTACCTATAAGAGGGGGTTCCTTAGAAGCTGGAGTGACCGTGGAAAGCCCTTCAACGCTTGCGCAAGCTTTTGTTCGCAGACATTCCGACTATATTTTCGAGGACGCCCATTTCCTCGTCGAAGCTGCGGCGGTCTTGGAGGCGCAGGAGTTCGCACCCAACAAGTTTCGTTTTAAGGACGACAGCGTGCTCGAGATCCTAAGCCATCGAGCGAAGCTGGTTTGCCATGCTTCGTTGCGTGCGGCGGGCTATTAAGTCCGGCGGCACTTGTGAAGACGCGCAAACGCAGCGCGTTTACAAGCCAAGGTCCTTACAGGATCGAACATAAGAAGGCCTGCTATTCGCCGCGTCTATGGGACACTGGTCGGCACCGCGCACTTCGCTATAGGAAAGGTGTGGGCACTGATCGGCAGAATCCCACAGTCCTTAATTTCTTAGTTCAGCAGGGTCTGTCGTCTCATGATTTCACTCATTCTCATTCTCGTCGCTGTCGTGTTGGTGGTTTTACTCGTCGGCGCCACCTTTTATTACGGTGGGTCATCTTTCAGCAGCGCGAACGTGCAGGCCCAGGCGGACCGCTTAGCCAACGAAGGTACGCAAATCAAAGCCGCTGCGGTGTTGTACCAAGCCGATAACGGCAACGCACCGCAGGGGTTAGATGACTTGACGAACGGCAGCTACCTAAGCGCGCGGCCTGCGAACTGGAGTCTTGAGCAAAGCGGCAGCCAGCTCGCCTATACCTCGGTGAGCGGGACCAGCGCGCAGATCCTCTGCTCGGCTTTCAACGCAAAATACGGCGTGTTGCCCAGTGCGCCGGGCAAGCTCGATAACATTCCGGCTTGTAGTACGGTTGATACCACCAAAGGTATCCCCTTGTGCTGCGGTGACACGAGTAACTGATCGAGCCGTCAACGGTCTTTGTCCCTACGACACTACGCCATGATGCGCATAAAAACTCGTCTAGCGATCCGGCTACCACGTTCGCGGGCGCACCGTGGCAATGTCACCTGAGGTGCCATACCGGTCGCCCGAGGACTCAGGCGCGTGCCAGAGCCTCTTGGGCGGCGTGAGATTGCTGGCCGACGACGGGTTCTGCCTGCGCTTCCGAAAGCTCGCGCCGCTCAGTCTCTTCCCAACAGGTTACTTGATTGCGTCCCCGTTTCTTACTCTCGTATAAACAGCGATCCGCGCACGCCAGAAAGCGATCGGCGTCCAAAGCAGGCGACGGCCAGCGGCGTAAATCCGAGACAACTCCAAAGCTTGCGGTGACGAGCACGCTGTGGCGCTCACCCTCGATCAGGGTGGACTCCAACCTTTTGCGTATTCGCTCCGCCACCACCTGCGCGCCGGCGAGGGGCGTTGCGGGTAGCACCAAAATGAATTCCTCTCCACCATAGCGGGCGACCCAGTCGATCTTCGGCCTGCAACTGCTGCGCACGACATCCGCTACGGTTACGAGCACAAGATCGCCGGCGCTATGGCCATAACGGTCATTGATCTTCTTGAAGTGATCTACATCGCACATGATGACGGACAAAGCCGAACCTTCCCGCCGCGCGCGCTCTAACTCGCTCGGTAGCTCCTTCATCAAGTAGCGCCGGTTGAAAGTGCTGGTGAGGGCATCCGTCATGGACATCCGCAGCGCTTCTTCATTTGCGGTCCGCAGGCGATGTTCAAGACTAGTAATGCGACGGCCAGTTTGTAGTCGGGCAAGCAGCTCTCCCTCATCCACCGGCTTGGTTAAGTAATCATCGGCACCGCACTCTAAGCCCTCGAGCAAGTTCTCTCGGTCGCCACGACGGGTGAGCAACATGGTGTACACGTACCCGCCAAAGTATTGGCGTCGGATCAGCTTGCATAGCTCAGCCCCGTCCATCTCAGGCATCTCCCAATCGGTGATGACCAATGGATAGTGCTTTTGCTCGAGTTTCTGCAACGCCTCCAGTCCGTTGCTTGCCGTGGTCACCGTATAACCGACCTTCTCCAACAGCAGCCGCGTGACCGCCGTGGTGGTGGGGTCATCATCAACGAACAACACTTCCTTTGACATGATTTTGTTACCTTCCGTTTTAGGAATACCAGAACAGGACGTTGGCGTGCCTCACAACGCCCGCCGCGAGTCGACCATCGAGCTAATATTTTGCATGGCGCTCTCGAAGAGGTTTGCCCGTGACATGCCAGTGTGGGCCAGTTGATTTGCCCGGTTCCAGTACAGCGGGATCGGGTAGTTGTATGCCAGCGCCAGCGTGTTTGGACCTCCAAATACGCCACCGTGCAGTTGTCGGGCGCGCTTTGAACGCTTGGGTTTAGCATCCTTGCGAGCAAGATACTCGCGCAGTGAGAGTGTGGCCCCCGCGGTGACCGCCCGGCGCACGGAATGAATGCGTGGCGGTACAGGCTGTGCCAGCACACGCGGATACGCTTCGGCAATGGGCAACTCATTCAGCTGCTTAAGTCGAATACTGAACAGAGTGTTCACGTTAGCCCACTCCAAAGTGGGGCTCGCGCTCGGGTGAGCTCGTTTTATCCATGACGGCATCCCAACCTATCCTTAAGAACCGATGCTGTTAGGACATCGGTACAATCCGAACAAACTGAACACACGCTAACAGCAACATTACGCCTTAGATTCGACGGGTCTCACAGTTTGAGACCCTAGTCGTAACAGACTCTATCCGTAAATAATCGATATCCATAAATAGCGCAGAAAACGATAATCGTGCAAAAGGCGGGCCGTTGAGGCGTTGCTGAGGTCTCCCTGCGCGAAACACGCACTCGACAAACGTACAGTGCTTTTAAATGCAGCCTAGCGCGGGGCTACGCCTCAAATGAGGCAGGGTACCGGCCGCACTTCCTGTCGTAGGACGGATTAGGGCGGGCGGTGTATGTCACAACCGCTTATGGTCAAATGGGGCGGGTGCGGAACGGACTGCGGAGTGCTTAAGCTCCGAAGCGCAGGCTTTGTCAGCATCGGGCGAGCGCACCAAGCCAGGCGGGACTGTGATCGACGTACCAGAAACGTGGCTTCGCGTCGGCCGGTCGTCCAGCCCCCGGGACTTCAGTCGCAGCCCTAATCGTTCCCACTGACAGTTCGGTGCGCTGAGGGACGCTTAAACCTAATCCTTGGCTATTCGGCTCTCGCGTGAGGTCGCGCTGGTGCGTTGGCGGCGTGAGACTGCCGGAACCCAGATGCGCCTATGGGTTGATCGTCGCGATACGGTCTGTCGTTTCCAATGCCAGGCGATGCCTTCCATTTCGTCCGACTCGGCGAGTCCCGCCTGCCACAGCGCAAAGAAAAACCCAAGTTGACTCCATTCCTTGAAACGTTTGTGAACGGCACTCGCGCTCCCGAAATGCTCTTCGGGCAGGGCCTTCCACTGACAACCGGTGCGTAGCACGTAAACAATAGCCTCGAACACTAAACGTGAATCTAGCGGCTTTCGTCCACCCCCGGGCCTACGCAAGTAGGCACGCTGCGAGGGTCTCGTCGCGGAGCGTGGAATCAGCGGTTTGACACGGGTCCAAAATGCATCAGACACCCCAAAGGAGATCGGTTTCGAATTCCCCAAACGACTCGCCTCCGGATACCCGAATGTCACTGCAAGTTGTAGTTTCTGCCCAGACACAATGTTAACACGGTATTTCAGGATAAACGACCGGTGAACCTCTACTGCGGGGGTGAAACTGTGGCCATCTTTCGCCTGAAGCAGCATGCTACGCCCAGATTTGACGCGGACCGACCGAGGATGACCGCTCGCTAGCTATGGACCGCCAGCATGTTCACCCGATAGTTATCGGCGGAGTTGGATGCAGGGAGTCGAATCAGGGAATCCCGGATTGTCGGCTGTCCTCGTTCGGTCCAAGCCTGTCGACGCCCACAGATTTATCGCGACGGCGAATAAAGTCGGTTGGGCGGGTCTCAGTGTCTATACTGGGAGTTGTTCATGTCCCTATTGGCAATAGAACAAAACTACGGATGTGAGCACACCTGGGTGTGCCACTGTAAGGTAACCCTTCAACGGCAGAGCCGTTTTATTGCACATACAAAGAACCGAGAACGATGGATATCTCGCACGAATTTTGGGAAGACGCGGAATGCCGGCTGCGGGTAAGCACCGGGCATTCACGAGGCTTCACCGCACCGGGCCGTGCGCACGACGTGCCGCTCAGGCCGAAGGATAGATTCGCCATCACGCCAATCGGGACTCCGACGCACTTCGGCAAAGTCCTGGACCCCGAGACGGCAGGAGAGCTCGAGGAGAACACCAGCCAATTCCGGGAGTTGCTCCAAGATCCGGCCACGACGCCGGAAGAGCGCGAACTCATTCGTCGCGTTCTAGGCATTGAGGACCCCGAGCCGCCCGAACCAAACCGTTCGCGCACGGTTAACTAAAACCTAATTCTTTCTTGAGGGCCCCACCCATCGGGGCTCTCTACTCGTTTGGGCCTGAGCTGTCGAGTTCGCGCCACCGCGTGGTTCGTGATGCGGTTCAACTGCCCCCTGAGTTCACCAGAGCGTTCCTCTTTCAACCCTTACCTACACGAGACAGGTCAACTGTGCCCAAGGAGGCACTTTTATGAATGTCTCAACTATTCCCGTCGATCTGATCGTGAAGGAGAGCAACCGGCAAGGTGCTTTCGAGCATTTGTCCAGGACGGAACTCAATAAAGAGCTGTCGAGGCTGTCAGGTTTGCGTGACAAAGCGAGGCGCCTGAATGAGGAGGCGTTCCAAAGTGCCTGGTCCAGCGCGGAAGCCAAGGCCCCCGCTCTGGTCCTCTCCAACGCCATGATGAGTCGCCACGAGATCGAGGACTACCGCAGACACATCCAGTTGGAATCGCAAGTGATTAGTTCCCAGGTGTTGACGCGCTTGTGCAGGCGCATTGAGTTGTGCGCGGCGCAGATCGTGCGTCTCAAACGCGAGGACAAGCCCGTCCGCGTCCATTGAGCGCAGCCGGTCTGTCTATTGAAGGGCCTCATCTCGCGATGAGGCCCTTGTCCGTGAACACCGGCTTCCCACCGGCGGCCGTTTCAATCTCGGGCGCTATAAGAAGCAGTCTTTATGAGAACGCTAGGTCGGGACTTACCCTGCAGTCTTAGCCCACATCGAGTTCACATGTTGAAGCTTCCTCTCACCAGAACCCTGACCGGGTTGACCATCTGCGCCATCGGCTGCCTTTTAGCCTCGATCGCACAGGCGCAGACCGCCGACTTTTCCCCGCCGGCGTATACGTCGCGGACGCCGCAGGAAGCGACTCGCGAAGGATTACGCTGGCTCGGGATGCTCCAACCGTTATTCGAGGGCTGTCATCTGAAACCGGAACTCACACAACCATTCACTCAGCTGAGGACGTTGATGGTCCGCACTGCCGAACGACGTGGAATTGCGACTTCTGAGGAGATCCAACGCTGGAGCCAGGAGGGGGCAGCTCAAGGCGCTCGTCTGGTGGGTGTCTCGCCCGCAGGCATTTCCCAGACGACCTGTCAGAGTATTGCGAGCGAGCTGAAGAATCAGGCGCCTCAGCTTCAGGTGACAGTGCAGCAGTTGGAAACTTACTTGCAGCAGCATCCGGAGCCTGCGGCCTCATCCAGCGTTAAGCCTCGATAGTGATGCGGTTTGCTGGGCTTGCGTGGACCGCCTGCGCGTTGATCGGCTGGAGCCTGCTCTGGCGTGTGGCGCTCAATTTGGTATGGTTACTGAGCGCGACCTACGCGATAACCCACGTTCTGCCTCTGCACGCTGGAGTCACCTTGCCCACTTGGGTAACTGACGGCCTGCTGATTCTCGCCAGTGTGTTGGCCTGTGGACTCGCCGGAATGGGGTTCGCACAAGCCGCCTTTGGTCCCTATCGCTTGCGTTGGGTATGCTCTTATGAAGATCAGCCCTTATATCCGTCCGCCTCCCCTCAACGTGATTCCCCTCCTGGGCCCTTCGAGCGCTAACGAGATCTCGTGATCTTGTTAGCCATCGGGTGCTTAGACTCGCTTTCGCTACACCCCCGGAGCCACCTTCTGCAGGCGGACCTCGGAGGCCGGCCGCGATAGAACTGGGGGTTTTGCATATGCGATGGTTTTTCTACGGTATTCGTCAGTACGCGAATTTTCGTGGACGGGCGTCTCGTGCGGAATTTTGGCAATTCCAACTGAGTGTCTACGGAATGAGAGCTCTGATTGCCGCCTTGGGCGCACGTACTCCGACTGTGGGGATCTTCTTCTTCTGGCTGTTCTCCCTCGCCACCACAACACCGAGTTTCGCCGTGAGCGTTCGGCGCTTGCATGATCTCGGCTACTCCGGCGCGTTATTGCAGCGCCTCGCGAGTCTGGAGGTGACTCAATTCGCGTTCTGGTTCGGGGTGCTGGTCTCTCACGGCCAGGACAGTCTGGCCTGGGCCGCG
>Ga0105240_10007663_pt1 | contig 15629 bp, 13 predicted proteins | sample KBSC54metaG_FD_80426 | JGI IMG/M metagenome (GOLD analysis project Ga0105240, IMG submission 80426) | Corn rhizosphere microbial communities from Kellogg Biological Station, Michigan, USA - KBS C5-4 metaG | ecosystem: Host-associated > Plants > Roots > Rhizosphere > Soil | place: Michigan, USA... | reverse complement strand
TCCATTGTTGAGCCTTACTTCGGTGGTCAGGTCCCGATAACTCACCTGATTGAGCACCCGGTGCTCAATCAGGGCGATATCCCAGCGTGCGAGATCGGATGCTGTCATAGCAAGCTGTCCGGCCGCGAACAGCCACCCACGACCCTCTTTGGGAACCGGGCGCGGAGGCCCGAGTGCGTAGTGTGTGTAACCGGTCGCATCGCTCTGAGGCAGAGGACTGGCATCGAAGTCGAACGCGCTCTTCATACCCAGCGGCTCGAAAATCCCCGCACGCATTTGCTGGAACAGAGCCTCATGCCCGGCACGTTCGGCGATCAGGCCAGCCACTGTATATCCGGTGTTGCTGTACTGCCAGTCCGTACCGGTAGGGAAGTCGGGCGGTTTGTTCGCCCAACGCCGCACAATGTCCTGCGGGCTCACGGGCTTGAGCATCTCGGGAGGATCGTAGTCCTGAGGCCAGTAATCTCGGAGACCGGCAGTATGGGAAAGCAGCGCGCGTATGCTCGCATCCGAGGCTGGCCCCAGATCCTTGACCCACTTACCCGCCGCATCATCGACAGAAAGCACACCGCGCTCTTGGAGGAGCAGAAGTGTCGTAGCCGTAAACTCCTTGCTGACAGACCCGATTGCATAACGCATCGTCGCAGCCGCCAGACGCTTCGGCTCCAGCTGCGCCCAGCCGTAAGCGTGCGCGTAAACAATGGCGCGATTGCGCACCACTGCAATCGAGGCGGAGGGCACTCCGGTACGATCCAGACCTGACTTTACGGCCGCATCAACCCGGCTCTCGAAAGAAGCCGACGCCTCGTTAGCCGCAGAAGCGGGCGCAAGAGCAATGAGCCCAAGTACAATAAGCAGCAATGCGGGCTGTCCGCCACACTTCATGGTTGGGTGAACCTGCGAGAAAAACGGCCCATAGCTTGACACATTATGGGTACAGGCGCCCTAACGAACTACTACGCTTGCGCCTCCCCGACATGCGCCAACGGAGTCTTGGACATCGACTTCAAAGAGGATCTGGAGATCCACGGATCGAGCGCCGGGATGCATGAATCCTCCAATTTAAGGGCTGCTAGTAATTATTTCATGCGTGGAGGTGGTTGAATACTCACGTAATGCCGAATTCGGTGCAATAGTGCGCACATCATATCGACCGGGGATCTCACATGGCCCTTCCAGAGTCGCTTGCACCTGCCCTGACCCTTAGCCCGCGCCGGCATAGCAGCTCCGCCGAGACTTCCGAGCAATTGATTGCTGAGCAGCTGGAACACTTTGGCATCCGGCCCAACTCCGAATATGGAGCCGCCTTGGGCAAACTTGTTGCCAACCTGGCGGGCGCCAATATCGCCGTACACGAGCTATGGCGCCTGACTAGCACCACTCTATCACGCCTCGACCGTAGCGACCGAATCGCCTGGTTCAACGCAAAACGTTTCGCTTGCTTCCAGTTGGCAAAGGTACTCGACACGCTACAAAACCCGCTACGCGCTACCTATCAATCACTCATGAACGATACGGCGACCGCGGGCGTCAAAGGTCCCTACCCGCTCTTTGACAATGTGACCGCCATCTTCAGTGCGACACCGGTCATCACCCGCACGGCCACCTACCTGTACGCTTGTACCGAGTGGGTCGAGGATGCATTTCAGGGTAAGGAGTTCCTACACGAAATCTATTCGCGCCTGCTGAACCCGACCTCGATCTGCCTCGCCAATCACATCGTCGATCTGGAAGCCGGCCAAGAGGCGGCCGATTACTTCGCATGGAACTTCAACTCCGGCATGGCCGCGATCGACGCCACGCTGGCCAATCTGATCGGCCGCGAGGACATTGTGCTCGCTTGCCGCAATATCTACGGCGGCACACACCAACTGCTGCACGATTGGTACGGTAAGCGAAGCAACCTAGACGTGGCGGTCGAGTATTTCGACGGCGAAGATGGGCAGGCATTCGCTAATCAATTGCACGCCATCGAGACGACATACGCCGCTCGCCTCGAGCAAGGGCGGCAGATCTTCATTTACCTCGAATCCCCGTGCAACCCCCACGGTTATGTGTTGGATGTGCCGGCGATCTGTAAGTTGAGTCACGAGCATGGCTGGACGGTTATTTGCGACTGCACCATCGCAACACCCTATCTGCAACCGACACTACGCCGCAGTGACAAAACCGAGCGGCCGGACTTTGTCATTCACTCTTACACCAAGGATTTGACCGGCTCGGGCAATACCACCGCTGGAGTCGTCGTAGGGCGCGCGGAACGGATGTTTCTTCCCAAAGGAGCCTCGGCACGCTCAGTCGGCCACGACGGGCGTGAACGGGAATACCAGTGGAACGAGACGCTGTTCTGGAACGTGTACTATGTGAAGGGGGCGTTCCTGGATGCTGACAAGGCTTTTGAAGTCTTGAGCGGCATGCGGACGGCGGAGCTGCGGATATTGGCCAAATGTATCAACACAATCGTGCTGGCGCGCTGCCTTGCCCTCAATCCGCTGATCAACGTGCACTGCGCCGCCGTCCCGGATAACCGCAATTCAGCTCTGACTGCCCGGCTGATGCGACTCGGCCTGCCGGCCCCGCTGTTTACGATCGATTTCGAAGGTACGGCGACCACACCTAACAAACTCAAGCGCGAGCATCTAAAGCGCTTCTTCGACAGTCTCGAGCCTGCCTTTGGCTTGCAGGTCAGCCTCGGCCTCACCAACACCGTCATCCTGTGCCCTGCTCTGACCAGCCATTCAGAGCTGAGCGAGCAGGCATTGCGTGAGGCCGGCATCTGCCTGAGCACGGTGCGCATCTCAGTGGGCGACGAGGATCCGCGCTTCCTGCTTGATCACCTGGCGCGCGCCGCGGATCTGGCTTTCGGCGCTGTGGCGCCACAGTTTGTCGCCGACTTTCCCAGCGCTGCTAAAATAGGCGAAATCTACGCGCAGGTATACGTGGATGTGCACAGTCGCTGGATCGAGGCACGGCGCAGCGCCTGGCGACCTGAGACGGCCTGACGAGTACGATTCAACAAAGCACCGCAAGAGCAGTCCCCCCTATGCACGCTATTCAATCCACCGCAGGACTATCGAAATCGAAACTTTACGCGGAGCTCCAACAGCAGCTCACCGGGCTGCTGGCAGATGAGCGCAACTGGATTGCCAACTCAGCCAACTTCGCCGCCCTCATCTATCACGCGCTGCCTGAACTTAACTGGGCCGGATTTTACCTTCTGCTTCACGAGGAACTCGTACTCGGCCCTTTCCAAGGGAAGGTGGCCTGCGTGCGAATCGCTCTCGGGCGAGGTGTATGCGGCACAGCAGCCCAGCGACGCGAAACTGTCGTCGTCGAAGATGTGAACGCATTTCCCGGACACATTGCCTGCGATGCCGCCTCGCGCTCGGAAATTGTCGTCCCGCTCATCACATCCTCGGGACGACTGTTAGGAGTCCTTGATCTCGACAGCCCGGAGCTTAAGCGCTTCGATCATGAAGATGCGGTTGGCCTGGAGGCGCTGGTCAGAGCTCTGCTGGAAGGCAGTGACACTGATTGACTTAGCCCTGCGCGGCAAGGCGCTCCAGCTCCCGCATCGTCTCATCCGTAAGGTTGCCACCAGAGACCACTGCGACTGTTTTACGGCTGACATCGACACGTTGTGACAAATATGCTGCGACGGCCACCGCGCCGGCGGGCTCTGCAAGTACTTTAGCCCTCTGGCGCAGCTTCACGTGAGCTATGGCGATATCGCGCTCCTCTACCAGCACGATTCCATCGAGATAGCGCTGCAGATGAATGAAAGGATATTCACCCGGACGGCGCGCCGAGAGTCCGTCGGCAATGGTGTTCCAATGTTGAATCGCGACCGGCCGGCCGGCCGCTAATGAGAGCTGCGCGGCGTTAGCTCCGACGGGCTGCACGCCAATCACACTCACTTGCGGCGCGACCTGTTTCACAGCCGCTGCGACTCCCGCAGCCATACCGCCACAGGAAACGGGAACGAGGATCTGTTCGACATCGCTCAGATCCTGAACGATCTCCAGTCCGAGCGTTCCATGCCCTGCAACAATGGGCCGCTCTTCCCATGTATCGATCACAGTCATGCCGCGCTGGCGGCCTAGAGCCGCCACCCGCGACTGTCGCTCCAACGCCGGCCCGTCGAACAGATCCACTTCCGCGCCCAGCGCACGCGCGGCAGCAATCTTGTAGGGAGAGGTCGCCGCCAACATAACGACGACAGTTCGAACATTGTAATACTTTCCAGCCAGTGCAAACGCCTGCGCAAAGTTACCCGAGGAGGTGAGCACAAGACCACGCGCACGTTGCTCCGGTGTCAGAGCAGCGACCATCGTAAACGCCGCGCGCACTTTATACGCACCGATTGCTTGCAGGTTCTCGAGCTTGAGGAACAGCCGCTCGCTGCCGATCTCCTCGGGAGTCGTCGCGTACGGCCATGTCGGAGTCCGGCGGACGACAGGCGGCAGAGCTTTGGCGGCCGCCCGAATCTCATCAATGGTCACGTATCCAACTTCAGTCATATGCCGGACTCAGCTCCCGAACACCTGTCGATCCAGTGAGTTTAGAGGCTAGACGGAGGGCGATGCTTAAGCCACCGGTTCACGGTGTGTGAAGCGCCGACTTAAGACACCTGCCAGGGAGGGTTGGCCAGTGAGGCAGCCAGCAAGAGCATGAACTGCTTCGTACGCGCGGTCCTTCCCGAGCGCTCACCGACCAGGGCTGTTATGTCGGCTGATGGAAGCGCCCAATCCGCAAGGACTTCGATGAGACGACCGCTGCGTAAGTCCACGGCCACATCCCATTCGGAGCGGACGATGATACCCAGACCTGCGCGCGCCCAGTCATGCACGACCTCGCCACTATTGCTGCACATGACGGAGTCTATTCGGACCGCAACCGGCTCCGTGCCGGGCTTGGTGAAGCGCCAGAGCGTAACGTCCTCGTCATTTTCCAAAAGCGCAATACAGTCGTGCCCGCGTAGCTCCGCCGGCGTCACCGGTGCCCCGCGGCGGCGAATGTAGTCAGGGGCGGCGCAGGCAACACGGCGGTTGGTGGCCAGTCGGCGTGCGATCCGCCGCGAATCCCTGAGCGGTCCCACATGGACAGTAACATCCCAAGACTCAGTGCCGCCTCGCAGGGGATTCTCGGACAATATCAACTCCAAGGTCGCCCCAGGATGTTCACTGCGGAACCGAGCGGCGACCGGCGCGACGAAGCGGCGTCCAAAACCAAACGACGCCACAACACGCAAATGACCGGAGACGGTACTGTGCCTCGCGGTCAGGGCATCGGTAATCTGCTCGATGTCGGCAACCACCGCGCGGCCTCGCTCCGCTAGCAATCGTCCTTCGGCAGTCAGGCTCAGATGCCGGGTCGAGCGATCGACCAGACGAACCTGCAATTTCGCTTCGAGCTCCCGCAGACGCTGACTCACAGCCGAGGCGGTAACGCCTAACGCTCTCGCGGCGGCGGCCAACGTCGACGCGCGAGCCACTGCGGCAAAGAAATGGAGGTCTTCAATGGAAAGCATCAGCCCTACGCGGTCTTGCCTTCTTCCAACCCCAGCTCGCGTTTCATCTGCTCGCGAATGAGATACTTCTGCACCTTACCGGTCACGGTCAGCGGGAAGGCCTCAACGAACTTTACATAGCGGGGAATCTTGTAATGGGCAATCTGGCCTTCGCAGAAGCGGCGCACCCCTTGAGCATCGAGCGTAGCGCCTTCGTGGAGGACGATCCAGGCACAAAGCTCTTCGCCGTATTTGCTGTCGGGCACGCCGACGACCTGTACGTCGCGCACCTCGGGATGTTGATAGAGAAATTCCTCGATCTCACGCGGATAGATGTTCTCGCCTCCGCGGATCACCATGTCCTTGATACGGCCGACAATGTTGCAATAACCCTGCTCGTCAAGTGTGGCTAGATCGCCGGTATGCATCCAGCCGGCGGGATCCAGCACTTCACGAGTCATAGACTCGTCCTCCCAGTAGCCCAGCATTACGGAATAGCCTCGCGTGCACAGCTCACCAGGTGTCCCTCTAGGCACGATACGCCCCTGCGCATCGATGATTTTCACCTCGCAATGCGGATGGATGCGTCCGACAGTAGCAACACGACGCTCGATTGGATCGTCCGTGCTGCTCTGGAAACTGACAGGCGAGGTCTCGGTCATGCCGTATGCGATAGTCACCTCCCGCATATGCATCTTTTCAACCGCCCGCTTCATCACCTCAACCGGACAAGGGCTGCCGGCCATGATGCCCGTGCGGAGCGTGGCGAGATCGAAGGAGCCAAATTCAGGATGGTCCAACATCGCGATGAACATCGTCGGCACACCATATAAAGCCGTACAACGCTCCTCTGCCACCGCACTGAGGCAGGCTAGAGGGTCGAATGCCTCCGCCGGATACACCATCGCCGCACCATGAGTAAGACAGGCGAGGTTACCCAAGACCATTCCGAAGCAGTGATAGAGCGGGACCGGAATGCAGATGCGGTCCTGACTCGTGAGCCGCATCGCCTCGCCGATGAAATAACCGTTGTTGAGTATATTGTGGTGAGAGAGCGTCGCCCCTTTTGGACTGCCGGTCGTTCCAGAGGTGAACTGGATGTTGATCGGGTCGTCGAACTGCAGTGAAGCGCCGACGGATTCCAACCTGACGCGCTGCGCGACTGTCGGGGCAGTCAGCAGGTCGCTCAGATTCAACGTACCCGGCGAGCGCTCTTCGCCCAGGCGGATTACCCATCGCAAATTGGGCAACGCCTTCGAGCGCAACTCCCCCGCTTCGGCAGTCGGCAATTCCACGGCCAGGCTGCTAAGAATTTCCAGATACTGGCTACTTTTGAAGCGTGGCGAAAGGATCAATGCTCGGCAGCCCGCCTTGTTGAGCGCATATTCCAGCTCACGTTTCCGATACGACGGGTTGATATTCACCAGAATCAACCCCGACTTCGCGGTCGCGAACTGTGTCAGCACCCACTCAAGATTGTTCTGCGACCAAATCCCCACGCGGTCGCCGGGGACCAGGCCGAGGCGCAGGAATCCGCACGCCAGCGCGTCAACTCGCTCACGCAGCTCGGCATAAGTAAGCCGTACGCCCTGGTGGCGCACGATCAAGGCAGGCCGTTGCGCGTCCCTAGCACATATGGCGTCGAAATAGCTCCCGATCGTCTGGCCAATCAGGGGCTTAGAAGAAACGCCGTGGACGTAGCTGGGACTACACATGGCAGTTCGGATACGCTACAGATCTCGCCGCCCGGAGTAAATCCCAGGGCGGAAAAAACGCTAACTAGAGGCGACGCACCGCCCATCCTGAGACCGATAGCCGCGCTTGCATCTCCAATCTATCAAGCTCGTGCAGATAGCCCCGCGCACATCCATCGCTATCGCCAAGTGCACCGGTATGGGCCACGTCGCCAGATTGAGGCCGGTCGCTCGGACCCGCGGCGAGGCCCGCACAGGGTAAGCAAAAGGCGAGCGTGATCATTAGCAAGACCGGCGTCCGCGCAGTCCGAACCCCCTTCCAACAACCCGCATCGCGTGTGCTAACATTCGTTTCGGAATTGGGCACCCCATCCATGGTCGTCTCTGCTTTTCCTCCGGAACAATTGACCGGCAGCGATGCAGCAAGTTCCCGATCGACTCTTGCACCCATTTCGAGACATGCTGTAGCGTATATACGATCATCAAGCCGTCCTAGCCTGTGTCTGCAGATCCTACAATAAACGCCGGAGCGGGTATCCGCACTGCCAGCCAACACGAGCACGAGCCGAGCGCGGCGCGCCACGCGTTCCTAGGCCTACGTGACTATCTAACGAGCCAGATCATCGACCAGGATGTGCTGGTGGAAAGGCTGCTGGTGGCATTGCTGGGCGACGGCCATCTGCTGGTAGAAGGACCACCCGGCCTTGCCAAAACGCGCGCAATCAAGGCCCTCGCACACGCGCTGGAAGCCGACTTTCAGCGCGTGCAGTTCACACCCGACATGCTGCCGGCCGACCTGACCGGCTCGGACATCTACGACGCGGCGGAAGCGCGTTTTCGCTTTCAGCGCGGCCCGCTATTTCACAACCTCATCCTTGCCGATGAGGTCAATCGGGCGCCCGCGAAAGTTCAGTCGGCGCTTCTGGAAGCCATGGCTGAGCGGCACATCACCGTGGGCGCGGCAACCTACGAGCTGCCGCGGCTTTTTCTAGTCATGGCGACACAGAATCCGCTCGAGCAAGAAGGCACTTACCCTCTACCCGAGGCACAACTTGATCGCTTCATGTTGCATACGAGGATCGACTACCCGGATCGGGCGACGACGCTGAAGATCATGGCGCTCGCACGCCACGAGGCCATCAGCCATCGCGAGTTGCCGCCGCCTCGGCATCGCGTAAGCCAGGAGACGATCTTTGCAGCCCAACGTGAGGCGCTCGGTCTAACACTTTCGGATCCCGTCGCCGAATACATCGCCGCGCTCGTTGATGCAACCCGACACCCGCAACCCTACAGCGCAAAGCTGGGCGAGTGGATACGTTGGGGTGTTAGCCCGCGAGCGGCGATTGCCATGGAGCGTGGCGCGCGCGCCATTGCTTGGCTGGACGGACGGGATTATGTCAGTCCTGAAGATGTTCAGTCGATCGCGCCCGATGCCTTGCGACATCGCCTTCTGGTCGACTATGCCGCACAGGCGCGCGGCATTACTCCGCAGACTTGTGTGGAGGAATTGCTCGGCAAGGTACCAGCGCCGTGAAGTTACCCACGCTCGAGCAACTGCTTGCTCTGCGTGAGTCGGCGCGCTACCTAAGTCTCAAGTCGCGAAGTGCCGTTGGAAATCAGCTACATGGCGGTCATCGTAGTGCACACGGTGGCCGCGGCCTTGAATTTCAAGAGGTACGGCTCTATGCGGCGGGCGACGATGCTCGCGCCATCGATTGGCGTGTCACGGCTCGGCGCGGACGCCCTCATACCAAACTCTTCCACGAAGAGCGCGAGCGCCCTGTATGGCTGGCGATCGATCTCGATGCGGCTCTTTTTTTCGGGACCCGGCGCCAACTGAAATCGGCAGTGTCCGTACTAGCTGCAGCGCTGCTCGCCTGGACTGCCGCCAAGGGCGGAGATCGGATAGGCGCAGTAATCGGCGCGCAAGACGAATGCCGGATCCTACCGCCGCGCATGCGCGAAGCCGGAGTACTCCCCGTTCTCGAGTCTCTGATAGAGATGCAGCCGCAGGCACCTAATGTGTCCCGAGACGAGCCCTGTTTCAGCAAAGCGATACAAACACTGGCACCCCTAGTCCGTCCGGGCAGCCTGGTGCTAGCCCTTAGCGATTTTGCAGCACCAAAGTCGACCGACGAAGCGTTGTGGTCCAGGCTGGCGGCCCGCGCTGAGTGCCGTTTGTTCTGGATTACAGACCCGCTGGAGGAGCATGGCTTGCCAGATGGCCGGTTCCGGGTAGGAGCACAGAATCAGTCACGGATCCTTGACGGCGCAAGCATCCGCCAGAGCTGGCTTGCAGCCTGGCGTGCCAGACAGACCCGGGTTGGCGAACTCACCGCTCGCCTTGGCATCGCCGCTACGCGACTCGACACACAGGAACCCACAACAGAGGCGCTGCAGTCCCTGCTGCGAGCGCCGCAGTCCGTGGCATGAGTTCGAATTGGCTGACGCAGTTATCACCGGGGCACGCACCGCCCGCACCGGGCTGGTGGTCGCTTGCCCCAGGTTGGTGGTTGCTAGTCTTACTTGTGGTGGTGGGAGCGGCCTGGATCTGGTGGTGGCGCCGTCCGCGCAGCCAGCATCGCCGCGCTGCGCTTCGCGAGCTCAAACAAATTGCCACAAGCCGGGCAGACACGGCGGCCACTGCGCGCGCCATTGAAAATCTGTTGCGTCGCTACGCTATCGCCCTGTTTGGTGTCGAAAGTGTTGGCAAATTAAGCGGCGCTGCGTGGCTCAGGTTCGTGGGCAGTCACGGCGGCGAGCGGCTGGCCGGTGATACCGGACGCTCGCTACTGTTGTCCGCGTTCGGCGGCGTTGGCGCCGATGAACGCGAACGCTGGCTGGCCGATGCGGCTGCATTCGTGAATCGTGCGCCAAGACGATGGCGGGCAACGCGATGATCCATCTCGCGTGGCCGTGGATGGCGCTATTACTGCCGTTGCCGTGGCTGTTGTATCGCTTGCGGCCGGAAGCTGAGCCCGCCGGAGCAACTCTGTTCTTTCCGTACGCGACCGGGCTGGCGTCCGCGCAAGTTGTCACGTCAGTTGGCGCCGGCCGGTGGCGGCTGCTCTTTGGGCTGATTTGGCTGTTGCTAGTGCTTGCAGCAATGCGGCCACAGTGGCTCGGCGAGCCACTTCCCGCCCCGACTACGGGGCGCAGACTGCTCTTAGCAGTCGATGTGTCTGGATCGATGGCCACTGAGGACATGGCGGGCGACATGACCCGCCTGCAGGTAGTGCAACAGGTTGCTGGTCAGTTCATCGACGGACGTCGCGGTGATCGGGTTGGGCTGATCCTCTTCGGCACTCAACCTTACCTGCAGTCGCCGTTAAGCGCAGATCTAACTACCGTTCATCGATTTCTTAACGAAGCCGTCATCGGCGTTGCCGGCACCGAAACGGCCATCGGTGATGCAATCGGTTTGGCGATCAAACGGTTGCAGGCCGCTGGGCCGGAGGGTGACAGCGCCCGTCCGGGCAAGACAGTGTTAATACTGCTGACCGACGGACAAAACGATGCCGGCGTCATGCCTCCCTTGCAAGCAGCACAACTGGCAGCGCAGTCGGGGCTACGCATCTACACCATCGGAGTGGGTGCCGCAGAGCAGCCCGGCTTTTTTGGCAATAACGGCAACACCGATCTCGATGAGGACACCCTGAAGGCCATCGCGAACGCGACCGGTGGTCATTATTTTCGCGCAACCGATGCCACGGTGTTGCAATCGATCTATCGCAGAATCGACGCACTCGAGCCCGCGGCCGGCCCCCAGGAGTGGCTGCGGCCCGCGGACGAATGGTTTTCCGGGCCGCTGGCCGTAGCGCTGCTATTGAGTGTGCCGGCGGTCTGGGTGTGCAGACGCTTCTGGGGCTGAGTCTTGTGAGCTCGTTTCACTTTCTGCATCCTGCCTGGCTGCTCGCTCTCCCGGTTCTTCTCGCGCTAGCGGGGTGGTTTGCATGGAAAGACCGTCAGGATGCCTCATGGTCGCAGCTGGTGGACGCCGACCTTTTGCAACACCTGCGTGTCGCTGGTGCACAGCGTGGCCGCTCACCGTGGATCTGGGTCGGACTCGCCTGGATGTTGGCCGTAGTTGCACTGGCCTCTCCTTCTTGGCAACGACAACAAGTCAGCACGTTCCACACGCACGGCGCTTGGGTCATTGTGCTGGACTTGTCCCGCTCAATGAATGCGACCGACATGGCGCCGGACCGGGTCACTCGCGCCCGCTACACGATCACCGATCTGCTACAGGCAGCACACGGCCGCCGTGTTGGTTTGGTTGTGTTCGCCGGCGAGGCCCATACGGTCACGCCTCTGACGACTGATATAGCGACGGTCAGCTCCCTACTCCAACCACTCGAACCAGCGCTCATGCCGGAGGCCGGAGACAATCTCGCACCGGCGCTCGAGGAAGCCGGGAAGCTCTTGCACGCGGACCACGACGAGCACGGCCAGGTGCTTGTCGTGTCGGACGGAGTGTCCGACCCTTCTCGAGCCCTCGCCGCAGCCAACCAGCTGCGCCAGGCGGGCATAACCGTGCAGGTTGTGGGCGTCGGCACTACTGCGGGGGCGCCTGAACCGGACGGTCAAGGTGGCTTCGCTGCGGACGAACAGGGCCATCCGCGTCTTACCCGACTGCAAACCGACCAACTCCGGCGGGTGGCAGCCGCCGGCGGCGGCAAGTTTGTTCTGGCGAGCGCGGCGCCCAGCCTGATCGAGGCCATGAAGTCGGATGAATACCACTCCCTGGATAGCGCGGGTGCCTCGAATGTGCGCGTAGCAACATGGCGCAATGGCGGTATTTGGCTGCTCCCGCCGCTGTTATTGTTTGCTGCAATGCTAGCGCGGCGGGGATGGTTGTGATGCGTCGGTCAAAGTGGCTGCTGGGCGCTCTAATGGTGGTTGCCAACGCTGGCGCCTACGCCGGCGTCTGGGACAACCTGTGGTCTACGCCTGATCAGCAGGCGCAACGCCTTCTAGCCAAAGGGGATGCCACAAAGGCAGCGTCGCTATTTACCGATGAACGCCGGCGCGCTTACGCCGAACTCGAGGCGGGGCGCTACACCGATGCCGCGAAGCGTCTCGCGTCCTTCAAAGACGCAGACTCTCAATACAATCGTGGCAACGCCCTGGCACACGCCGGTGACTTGGCCGCTGCGCTGAAGGCGTATGACGCGTCGCTGACAGTAAGGCCCAACGACCCTGACACTAAACACAACCGTGACTTGGTGGCGCGCGCCCTGGAGGAACAGCAATCGGGCGCCAAAGGCGGTGGCGGCAAGTCGGCCTTTAGCGGGCAGTCGCGCAGCGCGCAGGACCAGAACTCTGGAAACCAGGGCGCCGGGAGTCAGAATTCTGCGGGCCAAAATTCTGCGGGTCAGAGCTCTCCGGGTCGGAGCTCTCCGGGTCAAAACTCTCCGGGCCAAAGCTCCGCAAGCCAAAGTTCTACTGCGCAAAACTCCACAAGTCAGGGCTCTCCGGGTCAAAACTCGGCGACCCAAAATTCGCCCGCCCGGAGCTCCGCCGGGCAAAGCCCTTCAGCCCAAAACTCGGCGACCCAAGGCTCCGCCGGCCAGGGCGCTATGGCCCCAAACACGTCACCTCAAACTGCCTCGCAGAACTCTCCAGGCGGCACCGGGGCTACGCAAAGCTCCACTCCGCAGAACGCAGCCGCTCAAAACTCGACCTCCAACACGCCGCCGACATACGACGCCCAACCTCGGCCCAACGGCGCCCAGTCCTCGCCGTCCGGCGGTACCTCCTCCGCGGCCGCTCAACAGGCCCAAACACAACCACAAGCCGGCGTACCCGGTGGCGCCTCCGCCGCGCCCGCGACGCGCCAGGCTCAAGCGCAAACCGGCGCTGTCACACAACAGAACACAACATCCAACTCAAACGCCATTGCCAACGCCAACGCGCAAGCGCAAAGGGACGCCGCCGCCGGGGTCGACGCGTTACGTCACCACCCAACGAGCGTCACCCCCACCCAACGTCAGCCGGAAACCGAACAGGCGCTGGCGCTGGATCAATGGCTGCGCCGTATCCCAGACGATCCTGGCGAGCTGTTACGCCGTAAATTCCTGATCGAGCACATGATGAAGCAACCCGAGGCGGCCCAATGAAGTCGCGGTGTTCAGGATTTTCGCTAGGGCGCTTCGCACCTGCGCTTCTGCTCGCGCTACTTATTGACCTGCCTGCCAATGCGACCGTGAGCGCCTCACTCGACAGCGATCAAATTGCCTCGGGCGACACTGTCGAACTGACCCTGGAACAAAGTGGACAGTCCGGAGGCGAACCCGACCTGACTCCCCTCAAGCAGAACTTCGACATTCTGGGGACCCAACGCAGCACTAATATCCAAATCATCAACGGCCACACTTCTGCGGGTACGAGTGTGGTGGTGACCTTGTCACCCAAGAGCACCGGACGCTTAACACTGCCAAGCATCCAGTGGGGCTCAGATCGCAGCCCGGTTCTCACCCTCGATGTCAGTTCGGCCGCGGGCGGCACAAACGGCGCTTCCGACTCAGGATCATCGGCCCCGACAGCCAAAGCATTTATTGAAACCCAGGTTGATCAAAAGCAACCCTACGTCCAGGCCGCCGTGGATGTCACGGTCCGGCTTTACACCGCCGAGCAGTTGCGACAGGCTAATCTCGAGCTGCCAACGACATCCGATGCATTAGTGATGAAGGTTGGCTCAGACTCGAATAGTACAGCGGACCGCAACGGTGTGACCTACCAGGTCGTCACACGCCATTACGCCGTATTCCCGCAGCATAGTGGCGCGGTCAGCCTCCCCGGACCGGTACTCGATGCCGAGGTAATCGTCCGGCGATCACGCTCAAACATGCTCGGAGCCGACCCTCTCCAAGGATTTTTCGCCAATTCACCGTTCGCCGGCCTACTGAACACCACAAAGCCTCTGCGCCTGCATGGAGATCCGATCGTACTGACCGTCCGTCCCCGACCTGCGGCCTCCACCAGCAGTTACTGGATCCCGGCGCGCGAGGTCACATTGACCGCGCAGTGGAACCCCACACAACTGCGAGTGCACGCCGGCGATCCTCTCACGGTTGACCTGCAACTACAGGCGCAGGGCCTCACAGCCGGACAACTGCCGGATCTGGCGGCGCTATTGGCACTACCTCAAGGTGTAAAGGCTTACCCGGATCAGCCGAAACTCGACGACTCTACGCAAGGTGATACCGTCACAGGCAAACGCCGGCAAAGCGTAGCGTTGATTGCTGACCAACCGGGGCGCCTCACCCTACCGGCCGTGCACCTACAATGGTGGGATGTCAAAGCGAATCAACCCCGCGAAGCTACTTTGCCGGAGCAAACCATAATGGTCCTCCCCGCAGCAAACGGCGGGGCCAATGCCACGGCGAACGCGCCGGGCGATATCCAACTCGCGCCGGCGTCTCCGACACGCAACAAGCAAGATGGCGGCGCAACGATCACAAACAGCAGCACGCCGGCCAACCGTGCCACCAACACACAAGCGCCTAGTACCGTCGGCGGCAGCGCCCTTGGCAACGGCTCCGGCGGCCGCGCCATCAGCCACGATGGCCGTAACACCACCTACCCCGCCACCCTCTGGCACAACACCTCAATCTGGCGCTGGGCCACACTCGGAGCCCTAATCTTGTGGCTAGCAACCGCACTCGCCTGGTTCTTGTCACGCAAGCGATCGGCGCCAGCTTCCATGGCGCACGAAGCGCCACCGACCTCCAAGCCAGACACCTCGTCAGCGCGCGCCGCTTTCCGCAAAGCATGCAACGACAACGATGCCCCAGCCGCACGCCGAAGCCTCATCCAATGGGCCGCCGCATCACGCCCCGGCACAACACCAACCGGCCTAACAGAAATAGCCCGTGCAAGCGCAGACCCTAACGTAAGCATTCTATTACGTGAGCTCGACCGCGCCTGCTTCGCCGGCACCCCGTGGCAGGGCGAAGCGCTTGCAAGGACCCTGAAGGACTTACCCCAACTATCCAAGTCCGCACCCAAGAGACGCGCCGGTCTCGCTCCGCTTTATCACTGACGAAAGAATCAGAAGTGAACACCGACAGTAACGCCGGTAACGCCGGCAGCGCGCAGATCAGGCCCACCGACCCGCTAGCGCGCCACTTGCCGCAGGCGCTCCGCTGCTTGCTCGGGAGTAAGGTCACGCTGCGCCTCGGCCAGCATTTCATACCCCGCCCTAAACTTTCTCACGGTCGCGGAGCGCAACAGAGGCGGATAGAAATGCGCATGCAACTGCGTAGCAGCGGCTTCCAACGGCGACGAGCCAACACCGGTTGGCGCCCCATGCCAGCCTGATGAGTAGGGAAACGAGGTTTCAAACAGCTTGTCGTAAGCCATCAATAGGCGGCTCAGAACGTCGGCAAGCGAATCGCGTTCGGCCGGCGTGAGGTCAGACAAGC
>Ga0105240_10007659_pt1 | contig 15633 bp, 9 predicted proteins | sample KBSC54metaG_FD_80426 | JGI IMG/M metagenome (GOLD analysis project Ga0105240, IMG submission 80426) | Corn rhizosphere microbial communities from Kellogg Biological Station, Michigan, USA - KBS C5-4 metaG | ecosystem: Host-associated > Plants > Roots > Rhizosphere > Soil | place: Michigan, USA... | reverse complement strand
GTGGATCCGGCAAGCGCATCGGCGCCGTTTGTGGCGACGCTGGTGGATGTGACGGGGTTGATTATCTACTTCACGATCGCGAGTACCGTCATGCGCGGCACGCTGCTGTAAATCTACTTGCAGGGCTTCCCACTGCCTGTTTGGGAACCGTGGCGGGTGTCCCAGATGGCGGTCGATTCGCCATTCGGACAGATCGTGGAAGCCTGTCCGGAGCGAGTGTCGAAGTGGAGTACGGCTCCGCGACTGTCGTCGATTTGGCGGCTCAATCCGGTGTCGATGAGGAAGAGCAGTCCCCGCCACTGAAACATCTCTCCGGGTTTGCGAAGGGCGCCGTCCGAAAACGTGGCATCGGCGCGATGATGACCTTCGACGATATGCGATACGCCGAGCGAGGCCGCGTAGTTTTCCAGTAGCTTCTGTGCGTCCCGTTTGGGCGACTCTGCCTCAAACCAGGATTTGCCGTGGGGACCGCGATCTCCGATGCGGGCAAAGAGAATGGAGTTCTCACCGGCGATCTCGGAGGCTTTGAAGCCATCCTTATCGAAGCCTTGCTGCAATGCGGACGCGAGCTGATCGAGGGTGCGGCCTCCGGAATTGCCTCCGTGCGAGAAAAACCAGTCGCCGACACGAGCGGCGAAAGGTAAAGAGCAGAGGAATGCGGCTAGTTCTCCCCGGCACGCGGTGAGGTCCTTGAGGTTGATGCCTGCGGCGATAGCTTCGGCGGCGAAGTCGGCCGTCAGTTCGGAATGCGGGTCGGCTAGCAAGGAGGCTTCATGGTTGCCCATCAGGATGATCACCTGGCCGCCGGCTTGCCGCGCCTGGGCGCGCAACGAACGAACGAGTGCCAGCACGCCGAGGGAGTTGGGTCCTTTGTCGATGAGGTCGCCGGTAAAGACCAACACCGATTTACCGGCAGTCCAATGTGGCAGAGCGGAAGGAATGGGGACGGGGTCCACAATCTTGGCGGCGGCGAGGAGTTGCGCCAAACGTTCGACATCGCCATGGAGATCACCAATCGCGAAGATTTCGGGTGTTGCCTCGACTCGGACGACTGCTGGATTCGCGGTCCAATCCCGTGGCGGGGGGGCTTGGCCAAAGGCTGAAATGGTAAGGGCCAATGGGCAAATCCATCTGGTCATCATAGAGGTGTTTTCGCAATTTAGCACAGGGTCAGCTTCCGGAATGAGCAGGCGGAAGCGCCTGCTCCCCAAGAATCGTTTAGCTTCCCTAAACGATTGGCTTTGTATTAGTTTCTTGACACGCTCGGGGAATCGCCCTATTGTACGGCTAACGAGTTTCGGGTCTCTTTTTTGAAGTACCGGGGGTGAATTTATGATACGCCGCTTTCTTCTGCTCGCCGCGATAGCGAGTTTTGCCCAGGCCCAGGAATACCGCTCCACGTTGACCGGACATATTACCGATCCTTCCGGATCGGGCGTCCCATCGGCGAAGGTAACGGCAACCAAAATCGACACCAACCAACATTTCCCCACGGTATCCGGACCGGAGGGATTCTATACGATTCCGCAATTGCTGCCGGGCGTGTATGAGATCTCGGCCGAGGTGCCGGGATTCAAGAAGTACGTGCAGTCCGGCATCGAACTGGCCAGTACTGCACGCGTGGCGGTGGACATCGTCCTGACGCTGGGCGCCTCCACGGAGAGCGTCACGGTGACGTCGGATGCTCCACCGCTGCAGACCGTGTCGGCATCGGCCGGGCAGGCAATCACGATGAAGGAAGTGGAGAATCTGCCGATCAACGGGCGGGCTCCGATGGACCTTGCGGTGATGGCTTACGGCGTGATCAACACCGGTGTTCGCGACCAGAACCGCCCTTATGAGAACGGCGGGTTTTCGGCGCTCGCGATGGGCGGAGCGGGCAATGGCAACAACGAAGTGCTGACGAACGGGGTTCCGATCACGGGTACCGTGGGGATTACCGGGCGGCGAGCAGGCTTCAGCCCCCCGGTGGATGGTGTGGCGGAAGTAAAGGTGGACGTGCTGAACGTGGACGCGTCGTTTGGCGGCGCAGGCGGCGGCACAGTCCAGATCATCACCAAAGGCGGCACGAACAACCTGCACGGCGCGGCCTCCGAATTCAACGAGAGACGCAGCCTGAACGCAACGCCCTTTTTCACGAATGCGGCGGGCGGCCAGAAGACCGACTTCAAGCAGAACCAGTGGGGCACCTCGGTAGGCGGGCCGCTGTGGATTCCGAAAGTTTACGACGGGCGCAATAAGGTGTTCTGGTTCTTCAATTACGAAGGGCACAAGAACAGCGAGCCGCTGCCCACCTACACAACGGTACCGACCAATAAGGAACGCACCGGCGACTTTTCCGAACTGCTGGCGCTGGGGCCAACCTATCAACTGTATGATCCATACTCCGCAGCGCTCTCGGGCAGCGTGGTGAAGCGTACGGCATACGCGGGTAATCTGATTCCCGCCAGCCGTTTGAATCCGGTGGCGCAGAAATACCTGACCTACATTCCGAGCCCGAACTTCAATTACGGCACCAAGGATTTCACCAGCAACTACTTCAGCCCGCTGACCACGAACAACTCTTACTACGCGTTTTCGGGCAGGATGGATTTCGACCTCAGCAGCCGGAACCGGCTGAGCACCAACATCCAGAACAGCTTCTGGAGTCAGAATTCGGGGAACCTGTTCAATAATATTGCTCGCGGCGAAGTAGGGTCGCGGGCGATCTGGGGCGGCATGGTGGACGACGTACATACGTTCTCGCCCACGCTGGTTGGTAATTTGCGCGCCGGCTTCAGCCGCTACCGCGCCTACTATGACCAGAGCAGCGTTGGCTTCGATTCGACGTCTCTGGGGTTCCCGTCTTACATTACTGCCAACGCCACCAAGCAACTGATGCCGGCGTTCACGATGAGTGACGGATTCCTCTCGTCGAACCCGGTCACCAATCTGCATTATTCCGATCAGCCTTACAACATTTACCAGGCGTTCGGCAGTTTGACGAAGATCCTAGGTGCGCACACGTTGAAATTCGGCGGCGAGCATCGTGTGATGGATTTTTCGAATTTAAGTTGGAGTGGCGCGACAGGCACCTACACGTTCGATGCGGGATCGTTTGTGAAAGCCGACAACTCGACTTCCAGTTCGCCGGCGCTGGGCGGCAGCATGGCGGAATTTCTGCTCGGGCTGCCCACCAGCGGGTCGTACACGATCAATGCCCCCTCGAAGAACGACTCGCTGTATGAAGTCCTGTTCGTGCAGGACGACTGGCATGCGCGTCCCAACCTGACCTTCAATTTCGGTCTGCGGTGGGAATATAACGGGGCGACGACGGAACGTTGGAATCGCCTGTCGAACGGCTTCAATGCTGCGGCCACCAACGGCATTACGGCGCAGGCCAACGCTGCCTATGCCAACCTGTACCCGACCATTTCGGCGAAAAATCCGCTGCTGTATCCGAGCATTAACGCGATTGGCGGGTTGACGTTCGCGGATGCCGACCACCGGACGCCGACGACGATGTCGAAGAAGGACTTCAGTCCACGCTTCGGCGTCAGCTGGTCGCCGACGGCACTGAAGGGGAAGACGGTGTTGCGAGCGGGCGCCGGGCTCTTCGATACGGTCTACGGGCCGATTGTGCCGCAGCAACCAGGATTCAGCAACACTACCACGCTGGTCGCGACGAACGACAGCTATTTGACCCCGGCGATGAATTTGAGCAATCCGTTTACGAGCGGGATACAACCTCCTCCGGGCTCTTCGCTTGGACTGAATACGTACCTGGGGCAGGGGATCACGTTCCTGAATCCGAACACCCTCCGCCAGTACAACATCCGTTGGACGATCGATGTGCAGCAGGAACTGAGCAAGAACACCACCCTGGAGGTTGGGTACATCGGAAATCACGGCATCCACCTGACGAATAATTTCAGTTTTGGGGCTCTCCCGGTGCGGTATCTCAGCACGTCGTTGACTCGCGATGCTGCGCAGATCGCGAATGCGGCGGCGCTCTCGGCCACGGTGACCAACCCTTTTGCCGGGCTCCTGCCGGGAACGTCTTTGAACGGGTCGACAATTTCGGTTTCGAATCTGCTTCGTGCCTATCCGGAATTCTCCAGTGTGACGGAGACGAATATGAACAGCGGCGGGAGCTATTTTCATCAGCTCAGCACTCGACTCTCACGGCGGCTCTCGCGCGGTTTTCTGTTGAGCTTCGATTACAGCTTCTCGCGGCTGATGGAAGCGAATAGCTACCTGAACGCCGGCGAGATGAAGCTGGAGAAGCACGTCTCGGTGGACGACCGGCCGCATAACGTAGGCATCAGCGCGCTCTACGAATTGCCCTTTGGGCGCGGCAAGCACTTCATGGGGAATTCGCGGGGTATCGTCAATCACGTGATTGGCGACTGGGCGATTTCCTCGCTGTACAACTATCACAGCGGGGCGCCGATGAACTGGAATGCCGACGTGATCTATAACGGCGGCGATCTGCACTGGGACGGACACAACGTAAACCATACGTTTGACACGACTCAGTTCAATACGAATTCGAGCCAGCAGTACACCAACCACTACCGGACGTTCTCGAGCTACTTCAGCAACCTCCGCGTGGATGCCACGAATAACGTGAATCTGTCGGCGACCAAGCAATTCCACATCCGGGAGAGCGTGAACCTGCAGTTCCGCGCCGACGCGTTCAATCTGTGCAATCACCCACTGTTTGCCGCGCCGACCATCGCCGTGACGAACGGATCATTCGGAACCATTTCGAGTACAACCAACACACCGCGCATCATTCAGTTAGGGCTGCGGCTGGTGTTCTAGAGAGAAAACGTACTGCCGCGTCAGCCAGGCAGGTGCGCAGGCGGAACCGCCTGCGCCACAATTAGTAGCGGTTGCTATCATGGATGCGCTTCGCCGATTTGGCCGGCGAGACGTACATATGAGTGATGCAGGGCCGAATTTCATCGTCGTAGGAGTGGGTGCGTCGGCTGGCGGACTGGAAGCCCTCACCGAGCTGCTCCGGGCATTACCTTCGGCGTTAAACATGGCGGTCGTCGTGATTCAACATCTCGACCCGCACCACGAAAGCGTTCTGCCGGAGCTGCTCTCCGTCCAGACCGGCATGCGTGTGATTCAAGTCCAGCAAGAGACGCCGATCGAGACGGGTCACGTCTACGTCATTTCGCCGAACACGGTTCTCGAGATTCGCAATCGAAGACTGGTGATTGAGACCCGCACCGCCGAAAGCTTCAAACCCATCGACACGTTCTTCGAGTCATTGGCTGCGGAATTCGGGGAATTCGCTGTGGGCATCGTTCTTTCCGGAACGGCGACGGACGGAACGCTGGGTTTGAAGCGCATCAAGGCGGAGGGCGGAATCACATTCGCGCAAAATCATACCGCCAAGTTCGACAGCATGCCGCGTAGCGCGGTGGCGGCGGGAGTGGTCGATTTCGTACTGGCACCCCGTCAGATTGCGGAGGAACTGGCGACATTTGCGCGCCGGCCGGAGTACCTCTCGGGCGAGAGGCAAGTGACACCGGACGGGGACACTTTGAGCCGCATCCTGCAGTTGTTGCGCGCCCGTACCGGTGTGGACTTCACGCAATACAAACAGCCCACCGTGGCTCGTCGCCTGAACCGCCGCATGGTGGTGCGTGTGTGCGAGACGCCGAACGAGTATTTTCAGCTATTGCAGAAGGAGCCCGCAGAGGTTGATGAGCTGTTTGACGATCTGCTGATTAACGTCACGGACTTTTTCCGCGACCCCGAAGTTTTCGAAATCGCCCAGCGACTGGCTTTTCCTGCGATCCTCAAGAATCGCAAACGCCCTCACACTCTTCGCGCCTGGATTCCGGCTTGCTCCACTGGAGAAGAAGTCTATTCCATTGCGATCGCTCTGACAGAGTTCCTGGAATCGGAGGACGTGAACTGTACGATTCAGATGTTCGGCACCGACGTGAGCGAGCGAACGATCGAGATCGCACGGCGCGGCGTGTATGCCGAAAGTGCCCTGGGCAATGTATCCGCCTCGCGTCTACGGCGCTTCTTTATAAGGACGGACTCGGGCTACCAGGTGAGCCGTGATATCCGCGAGATGTGCATCTTCTCACGTCACAACCTCGCAAAGGATCCGCCTCTCTCGCGCATGGACTTGATCAGTTGCCGCAATCTACTGATTTATTTCTCGCCTTCGTTGCAGCGAAGGGTGATCTCCACGTTCACCTACGCGTTGCAACCGGGTGGCTGCCTGATCCTGGGGTCTTCGGAGACGTTAGGGAGCCTGACGGAGCACTTCACGGTAATCGACGAGCAGCGGAAGGTCTATTGCCGAAATTCCCAGCCAGCGGTGCAGCCCTTCCAGTTGCTCGACGATCGACCGGAGGGAACGCAGCATCGCTTAAATCCACTAGCCCCGACATCGCGGATGCCAATAGGACGGGAAAATGAACCGGTCCAGAAGTATGCGGATCGCATTGTCCTGGCCCGCTACGGTCCGTCCGGAATGGTCGTGGATGAGAGTCTGCGGATTGTGAGTTATCGAGGTGACGTCGGCGAATACCTGGTTAATGGTGAGGGTGAGCAGCGTGCCGAGCTGATGAGCGTGTTGCGTCCCGATCTGCGGGCCGTGGTTAGTGCGATTATCGAGCAGGCTCGTCGCACTGGGGCGCTGGTGGTTGGGGAAGGCCCGCCATCCGCGGTTGTCGATGGCGGCCGCCACGTGGTGATTACCGCGATTCCGCTGGAGCTCGCCGGATCACCGCAGCACTTCCTGATCCTTTTCGGGCGCGAGAGCGACACGACCACTGTGGCAGGCGGGCCAGAGAGCATCCCAGTGAACATGGAAGGTCCCGTGGGAATGTCGAGCGAAGAAGAGCGGACCAATCTCAAGCAAGAGCTGAAGTCCACTCGCGAGTATCTTCAATCGGTGATCGAGGAGCTTCGTTCCACGAACGAAGAGGTTCAATCCGCAAACGAAGAACTGCAGAGCACCAACGAGGAGATGCAAACTTCGAAGGAGGAGTTGCAATCTTCCAATGAAGAGCTGAATACGATCAATGCGGAGTTGCAAAGCCGCAACACCGAAATCGCGCAGGTGAATGACGATCTCTTCAACCTGCTCGGTTCGATGAACATGGCGATTGTGATGACGGGGCGGGATCTTCGGATTCGCCGCTTCACGCCTTTTGCCGAGAAGACGCTTCGCCTGATTCCCACGGACATCGGCCGGCCGATCGCGGATCTGCTGCCGCGGATCAACGTTCCCGATCTGGAAAACATCCTACGGCAGGTGTTGGAATCGCTACAGCCTTCCGAGCGTGAAGTGGAGGATCACGAGGGCCGTTCGTACCTGATGTGCGTTCGGCCGTATCGGACCGTCGACGACCGCATCGATGGCACGGTGCTGCAACTGCTGGACGTGACCGATCTGAAACGGAGCCTGGAAGAGGCGAAGTATGCGCGAGATTACGCGGACGCTATCGTGGATACAAGTCACGAGCCACTGGCAGTGATGGATAGCAGGCTTCTCATCCGCAGAGCCAATCGAGCGTTTTGCGACGCGATGGAATTGCCACAAGGCTCGGCAGCGGGTAAAAGCATCTTCGAGGTGGGTCATGGCCGGTTTGAAACGCCACGGATTCGCCAACTGTTTGATCAGTTGCATGGTGGAGGGCTGGAACTCAAGGATGTTGAGATCCAGGCACAATCGGGCCGCGGCGAGGGAGCGATATTTCTCGTCAACGCGCGCAAGCTTAGTTCGCCGGACCAGGAGCAGCTGATCCTGATGGCATTGAAGGATATTACGCAGCGAAAGCGTGCGGCCGAGGCGCGCTATCGGCGCCTGTTTGAGACGGCGCGCGACGGAATCATGATCCTGGATGCGACCACCTGCGAGATCGTGGATGTCAATCCATTCACGGAGCGTCTGCTGGGCTATCGGCGGGAAGATCTGGTGAACCGGAAGTTTTGGGAGATCGAGTCAACGCGAAACGTACCGAATCTTCGCGGACTGCTCGAACAGGTCCGGGATCGGGGAGTACTGCGGCTGGACGATATCACGCTTCGGGCCAAAGACGGCAGCAATCTCGAAGTAGAGATGATCGCGACTACCCATTTGGAGGGCGAGCGACGCGCCATTCAACTGAACATGCGCGATGTCAGCGAGCGGAAGAAGTTCGAGCGCGAACTGCAGGAGACCCAGAAGCTGGAGAGCCTGGGCATTTTGGCGGGGGGCATCGCGCACGACTTTAACAATCTGCTGACAGGCATACTGGGCAATGCCAGCCTGGCATTGGTGGATACGCCTCCGGAGCTGCCGATTCGCGGGCGGTTGCGCGAGATCGTAAACATCTCCGAAAGGGCGGGATTCCTGACCCGCCAAATGCTGGCGTATGCGGGCCGCGGCCGCTTCATCACGGCCATGATCGACTTAGGCGCACTGGTCCGCGAGATCTCGACATTGGTGCGGACCTCCATTCCCAAATCGGTGGACGTGAAGCTGGACCTGGCGCCGAATCTCCCGCGCATCGAGGCGGATCCTGCCCAGATACAGCAGGTGATCATGAACCTGGTGATCAACGGAGCGGAGGCGGTAGGCGAAGGCGAAGCGGGAACCGTCACGGTGCGCACCTCGCTTCGCGAGTTGGACGCAAGCGAAGCTGCCGAGCTGTTCACCTCCGAACCATCCGAAGCAGGTTCGTACATCCAAATGGAAGTCATCGATACGGGTTCCGGCATGGACGAGACAACCCGTGCCCGGATTTTCGATCCGTTCTTTACGACCAAATTTACCGGCCGGGGCTTGGGACTGGCCGCAGTCCAGGGAATTATCCGGCGGCACCGGGGCGTGATTCGCGTTTACAGCACGCCAGGGCACGGCACCACGTTCTTGATTTTGATTCCAGCTCGTAGCGCCACTGTTCGGGAGCACAGGATTCGTGTGGAACAGCACGCTCCGATAGCGGCTGGATCGGTGGCGCTGATTATCGACGACGAGAAGACGATTCTTTCATTTGCCGAAGCGACACTGGTGCGCGAAGGTATGAAAGTTCTCACTGCCGCCAATGGTAAGGCCGGGGTGGACATGTTTCGTGCCCACAAAGACGAAGTTTCGGTGATCCTTTTGGACCTCCAGATGCCAGTATTGGGAGGGGAACAAGCCTACCCGTTGTTGAAGGAGTTGAACCCGGATGTGCCCGTGATCTTATCGAGCGGGTTCGACGAGAGCGAAGCCGTACGAAAATGTTCTGAGCTTCACCCCGCGGCATTTCTACAAAAGCCTTACCCGGCGGAGCGGCTCGTGGAAGTAGTCAGTGAGGCGCTGCAGCGCAAACGGTGATCGGCCGAATGAGCGAATTGGAAGACGAAATCCGGTACCTGCGCGAGAAGACCGCCCACAATCGTCGCGAGTTCTTAAGGACGGAAGTCGAAACCTGTTTCCTCTCGCTGGAGATGGGGAAGGTTGCCCTAACCCGCGGCGACATCACCATGGCGGAACGAGAAGTCTCCATTGCCGAACACGGCATTTCCACAATTGGGCGCTTTCTCACGCAGGCCCCGGAATCGAAGAGCGAGATTGAGGCCCGGCTGGCGAAATTAAGGGAGTTGATGCTCTCCCTTCGGGCGGAAATTCACGCTGCGTGAATGGCCCGACCGCCCAGGGGGACTACAATCGAAGCAGTCAGGGTATGAGGACCAGGCGAGACTTCTGCCGGATTTGGGCCAGCCTCCTGTGCGGCCGGCGTTTTTTGAGCGCGCAGGGGAAAGCTCCTCTATCCTGGGTAAACCAGCCGGACGCTCGGGACGGCTCGGAGAGACGTTATCGCGCCGACGCGCAAATCGTCCTGCTCTCGATACCCGTGCTGCACCGTAAGGGCGTGGGGGATGGCGCCTCGAGCTGGCGCGAGTCTACCGCAGATGACGGAGCGACGCTACGTTTGCTCGAGTTCAGCGGGCGCTCTGCGCCGGAACATGCCGCCGGTCTCAACCGCTTCGGTTTCATCCAGGAGTTGTCCCGCACGGTGGACCGCACCTTCGAATCCATATACTTCGGCGTGATGACTGCGTCACCGGAGGAGACCGCCGCCGAAGCCAGAAAGGCTCTCCACTCGAATTCCAAAGAAGCCGCATTTTCGGTAATCGAGGGGCGGATCGTGCCTGCAGAGATCGAGACGGTGGGAGCTCACTTCATCGCGCCGGCGAAGACTTCGCCCGCGGACCGCGCCGCGCTGATCGCGGACGCCCGTCGAGCGCTCGCCGGTGCGCCCAAACGCAGGGAGGAGGTGGGGACGATCGCGTCCATGCCCCGGCCCTTCCTCCACGCCCTTGCCGATCTGTTGCTCAACCCCAATTCTTCGACGGCACAATACGCGTATAACGGTCGGCTGTACGAGTTGCGGGTGGCGCGAGCGAGAGATCCAAAAGCCACTGCCGCCTATCGCGAACAGCGTCTCATCCCACTGGGTGCAACAATCGCGCGGATATCCGGGACACTGCGGCGGCAGGAGCGCGGCGACAAGCCAATCGATTTTCGACTGTGGATTGAAGAAGGCACGGCGCGTCCCGTTCCCTTACGGATCGAGTATCAGCCGAAGTCGTATTTGCGCCTTACGTTTGAAGCGCTGGCATGAGGATCGCGGCCAACAGACTGCGGTTGGCGCTACAGTATACGTTCTAGTGACCAGACGCGATTTCGTTCAATCCGGCGCGCTGGGGGCCTCCGCGGCAGCCGCCCAGAACTCGTCGCAGACCATCCCCTGGTACCGGCGAGTCTGCCGGTGGGGCCAGACGAATATCACGGAGCGCGATCCGGAGCGGTACGACATCCCCTTCTGGCGCGACTACTGGAAGCGAACTCGCATTCAGGGCGTGATCATCAATGCCGGCGGGATTGTTGCCTACTATCCCAGCAAATTCCCGTTGCACCATCGGGCAGAGTTCCTCAACGGTCGCGATCTCTATGGAGAACTGACCCAAGCCGCGCACCAGGATGGCCTCGCGGTGCTGGCCCGCATGGACTGCAATCGCACGGCCGAGGATTTTTACAAAGCGCATCCAGACTGGTTCGCGCGCCAAAGCTCCGGGGAACCTTATCGCGCTGAAGATAAGTACGTCACCTGCGTCAATAGCCTTTATTACGACGAGTACATCCCGGGAGTCCTCAAGGAGATCATCGAACGCAGCCATCCGGAGGGCTTCGCTGACAACAGTTGGAGCGGCTTAAGCCGTGACAGCATCTGCTATTGCGATAACTGCGCCCGCAAATTCCGGATGGCCGCCAGCAAGCCGATTCCCGCTCGCAAAGATTGGACCGATACCGGTTACCGCCAATGGATCCAGTGGAATTATCAGCGGCGCCTGGAAATCCTGGACCTCTTCAATCGCACAACGAAGGACGCTGGCGGCCCCCACTGCCTCTACATTGGTATGAACAGCGGGTCTGTCAGCAGCCAGAGTCGCTCTTTCCGCGACTTCGCCGAAATCTGCAAACGCGCAGACTTCATGCTTCTCGACCACCAGGCGCGTGCTGACGAATCGGGCTTCCAGCAGAATGGAGACACCGGGAAATTCGTCCACGGCCTGCTTGGCTGGGACAAGCTGGCGCCCGAGAGCATGGCGCTTTACCAGGCGGGCCGGCCCACCTTTCGTCTCGCTGCCAAGCCGCCGAATGAGGCGCGCATGTGGATGATCGAAGGGATTGCGGGAGGCATCCAGCCGTGGTGGCACCACATTGGCGCCTGGCACGAAGACAAGCGCGCATATCGGACCGCCGAGCCGGTATTTCGCTGGCATGAAGAACACGAAGCATACCTCATCAACCGCCAGCCAGTAGCCAGTATCGGCGTGGTCTGGTCGCAGCGCAACACCGACTACTATGGGCGGGACGACGCACCCGAGTTGGTGGACGCGCCCTATCGCGGCGTAACCGAAGCGCTGATTCGCGCCCGCCTGCCTTACCTGCCGGTGCATGCCGGGCAACTCGCGCGCGATGCCAGCCGTTTTTCCACGCTGGTGCTGCCGAGCGTCGCGGTGCTGTCCGACGAGGAATGCGCGGCTCTCCAGTCCTTCGTCTCCAATGGCGGGGGGCTGATCGCCACAGGCGCCACCAGCTTGTATAACGAATGGGGCGACCCGCGGCCCGACTTCGGGCTCGCCGGTCTGTTCGGAGCGCACGCGCCATCTGCCGATTTTGGACGGAAGGGCGCGACTCGCACCACCGCACATACCTACCTGCGGCTCCCTGGCGGCGCCGACCGGCATCGTGTCTTGCGCGGCTTCGAAGAGACGGAGATTCTGCCCTACGGCGGCACGCTGGAAGCGATGCGGACGGATCCAGGCGTCACCATTCCGCTTACCTTCATTCCGGCCTTCCCCATCTACCCGCCCGAGACCTCATGGATGCGGGTGCCGAAGACGGAGATCCCCGGCCTCGTGCTGAGCACGCACGGCAACGCTCGTGTGGCGTATCTGCCGGCGGACATCGACCGTCGCTTCGGCCGCGACAATCTTCCCGATCACGGCAACCTGCTGGCCAATATCGTTCGTTGGGTCTCGGCCGATCGGATACCACTCGAGGTGAAGGGGCCGGGGCTGATCGATTGCCATCTTTATAGGCAACCCGGCCGGCTGATTCTGCACCTGGTGAACCTGACGAACGAGGGCACGTGGCGAGCGCCGCTCGACGAGTTGATCGCGGTGGGGCCGCTCTCGATCCGCGTGAAATTGCCGGAGGACGTCAAGGGTCACGGAGTTCAGTTGCTGGTGTCGAAGCAGAAGCGTTCGGTCTCCGTGCGAGAGGGCTGGGCGAAGATCGAGTTGCCGTCAGTCCTCGACCACGAAGTGTTGGTCATTTCGTAGGATGCCTCTGCCGAGTCAGCCTCCGGAATGGGCAGGCGGAAGCGCCTGCCCCACAAGGCGATGCAGGCGAGGTCGGCGAGCCTAACTAACACTCGTAAAAAGAACTCGAATCCCGACGGAAATCTCGCTTGGTATCGGTGAGGGCCTGGAAGGAATCCGCCATTCGCGCTTCCCTTACCTCAATCAGGCCCCAACTCGGAGACCAAGCAATTGAAAATCAAGATACAGAACTTCGCATGTCTGATCGCCGGCCTGATGGCCATAGTGGCCTTGCCCGCCCATGCAGGCACGATTGGCATTAGCGGCGGAAAATTGATCGTCGGCACTGAGGCGGGCGACGCCGGCCAACTGTTCGATCCTACGATCGTTGGCGCCAACCTGGTGCTGTCCAATCTCGACTTTGACATCGTTACGCCCGGATGTACGGGAGGGGCGTCCATCACCTGCCCGCTGACAGGATTTCAGGAACTCGTGATCCTTGGAGGAGATGGCGACGACGTTATCCAACTGACCGGCATTACCGGACTTAATTTTGCCATTACGGCGCTTGGCGGACGCGGCGATGACGTGTTGGTCGGTACGCCCGGCAACGTGAAACTATTCGGCGGACCTGGTGACGACATATTGATCGGCATGGCTGGGAACTGTGTCTCTTCAGGTACTGGCGCCGATGTCGTAATCGGTGGCGGATGTAACCCGGGCCCCGAACCGACGATTACCCCGCTACCTCGAACGGCCTCCGAGGCTCCGGAACCTGGCGGCGGTGTGTTGTTACTGACGGGGCTGATCTCGTTAGCGGTCGTGGCACGCAGGGCGTCCCCGCCAGGCCACGCCGTGCAAAAATAACAATCATGCCGAGACTCTTGACTGCAGTACTCGTTTTGATCGTTGCGGCTTTCGCTGCGGACCGCGATTTGGCAGGCAGGTTCGCGGGCGAGTGGAAGAGCGCCTCTTCCGAAAACGGGGGAACGATCCAGTTTGTTCTCGATCAGCAGGAAGGCGGAGTATGGAGATGCGCTCTCACTTTCACTTTGGATGGCAGCGAGGTGAAGACTGTCATGCGCGAGGTCAAGGTACAGGACGGCAAAATCGAAGTGGCGTATGACTTCGAGCTCCAGGGCACGACCTTGCGTTCGCGCCTGAAGGGCGAGTGGGATGGCGGTGCGTTTCGCGGCAAGTATGAAACGACGGTAAGTGATGGCTCCCAACAGATCGATAACGGATCTTGGAGCGCTTCGATTAAGAAGTAGTCCCCGGCCCGTCACACCAGACATCACGTACTTGAAAATTCTGTTAATCTCGAATTAATGCGTAGCAGGATCAGTTTCGCTTGGGCACTCGCCGCAAGCGCGCCGCTGGTGTTCCTGCTCGTGTTCTCATGTCAGCTTTCCTTTGCCGCAAACGCGCCGGCGGCTGGCATGTCCGCACCGACCGCGCCCGTTAGAGTTATCGAATCCGCTCCCGCGGTCCATCTTCTGCAGTCCCCGTTCGACGGGCAGGGGCTCGCACTCCGCTCCCAAAACGTTTCACTTGAGCTAATCGCGCTCTTCGCGATTCAGAGTTCTGTTGCAGGTTCGCAGGCCATCTATCACCTCTACGGGCCACTTCATCGTCGGCCTCCGCCGAGTATCTCCTAAAGCAGTTTCGCAGCAGTTTAAAGACGGGCCTGGCGCTTACCGCGTGACCGCTGTGTTGCGTGATTCGCCACGCTGCAACGAGTATTTTGCTTTGGAGAACTCATATGGAATTGTTTCGAAATACGCACTTTGATTTCCTGGGCCGGAAGTGGTGGTTTATCCTGCCCTCATTACTTCTCACGGTCGCCGGTCTGATCAGCCTCGTCGTCAATGGCGGCCCTCGCTACGGCATCGACTTCCTCGGCGGGGCCGTCATGGAGGTTCGCTGGGAGGGGCCGCCGCCCATCGAGCGCATCCGCACCGCGGTATCGTCTCAACTCACCGGCGTCTCCGTCGTTGCCGCCCACGACGCGACCGGCTCCAACGAAGTCCTCGTTTCCGCCGAGGTCCCCGCCATGACGGACTTGACTGCCCTCCGGCAGACTCTCGACCACGCACTCTCTACCGTCAGCTCCAGCTACTCCATCCGCAGCTTCGAGGCCATCGGCCCGCAAATCGGCGCCGACCTTCGCCGTCAGGCCCTCCTCGCTGCAGGCGGCGCCACAGGCGGTATGCTCCTCTATCTCGCCTGGCGCTTCCGCACAGCGTATGGGGTCGCCGCCGTCATCGCTATGGCGCACGATGCCTTCATCACGTTCGGCCTGCTCTCGCTTCTCCATCTGGAAATCTCGCTCACGGTCGTCGCCGCCCTCCTCACCCTGATCGGCTATTCCATGAACGACACCATCGTGGTCTTCGATCGAATCCGCGAAAATCGCCGCGCCTCCCGCCGCGAGCCGCTCGCCGAAACCATCAATCAGAGCATCAACCAGACTCTCAGCCGCACCGTCCTCACCTCCGGGCTCACCCTCCTCACTGCCCTCTCCTTGCTCTTCTTCGTTGGCCCCGTGCTGCATAGCTTCTCGCTCGTCCTCGTGATCGGGATTATCGTGGGCACCTGCTCCTCCATCTTCATCGCCAGCCCCATCTTGCTCGCTTGGGAGCAGACCGCCGACCGAGTCGCCGAGACCCGTATCGCCCTTCCCCAAGGAGGTGTCCGATGAATCGGATCCTCATCCGCCGCAGCTTGCTGATTGGCGCCATCATCCTCGTCTGCGCCTTCTTCATCCAGCATTGGCCCGTGCGTCTCGGCCTCGATCTCCGCGGCGGCGCG
>Ga0105240_10007658_pt1 | contig 15633 bp, 13 predicted proteins | sample KBSC54metaG_FD_80426 | JGI IMG/M metagenome (GOLD analysis project Ga0105240, IMG submission 80426) | Corn rhizosphere microbial communities from Kellogg Biological Station, Michigan, USA - KBS C5-4 metaG | ecosystem: Host-associated > Plants > Roots > Rhizosphere > Soil | place: Michigan, USA... | reverse complement strand
TGGAAGCCCTTGAGGCCGGGCGCGATCGGCGAGGCGGTTGGCGTGCCGTAGCCGTAGGCCACCGTCTTGATCATGGCCACGCGGTCGATCGTATGGGCGATCGCCTGGCGCACCTTGAGGTTCTTGAAGTACTGGCTGTCGAGATTGAACTGGCAGCACGACACATTGTACGAATAGCTCGTGCCGTCGGTCTCGAACACGAGGTTCGGCATCTTCTTCAGGCGATCGAGGTCCGACAGCGCCACCGGCGTGCGATAGCCCAGATCGGCCGATCCGTTCTCGAAGGCGATCGAGCGCGCGCCGGTGTCGGGCAGGGTCTTGTAGATCAGCGTATCGACGTTGGGCAGGCCGGCCTGCCAGTAGTCCGGATTGCGCACGTAGGCGATGTGGCTGCCGCGCACCCACTCCTTGAACCTGTAGGGGCCGGTGCCGATCGGCGCGTTGCCGTTCTGGTTCTGCAGCGGATTGGTGCCCTCGTAGATGTGGCGCGGCATCATCGGCGCCTCGGCCGCGGTCAGCGCCTTGATGAGATAGGGCGCGGGCTTGCCAAGCTCGATCACCGCGGTCAGCGGATCGGGCGTCTTCACGGCCGTCACGTTGGCGAAGGTATTGCGGCCGCGCGGATGCACCGTCTTCAGGAGCTCGATCGAATAGGCGACGTCGGCCGAGGTGAACGGCTTGCCGTCGTGGAACTTCACGTTGGGCCGGAGCTTGAACGTGTAGGTGAGGCCATCGGGGCTGATCGTCCATTCGGTGGCGAGCAGCGGCCGGGGATTGATGTCGAAGTCGTACTCGAGCAGGCCTTCCGTCACCTTGGCGCTGACGGTGAGCGCGGGCGTGGCCACCGTGGTCAGCGCCACCAGGGTCTGCGGCTCGTTGTTCTGGATGAAGGTGAGCGTGCCGCCCTTCTTCGCCGCGGCTTTGCCTCCTGACGCCTGACCTTGCGCCCCGGCGCGGCCGGCCGACATGGCCAGGACGGAAAGGCCGGCGATCGTGGCGCGGCGTGTCGTGCGAAGTCTCGCGGTCATGTGCTGTTCCTTATTCAGTAACGCGAGACAAGCGTAGCGCCCGGTCGGCGACACCGCAGCAAAATGTGAGCCAGAAGGAGAGATTCATGCTGCCGGCGCGGAATTTGGACGTACATTCTCCGCAGAGGGCTTTACATGACATTACCTGTTGCAACGCTCGACCATGTCGTCATCAACGCGCGCGACGACATGGACCATGCCGCCGACGTCTATCGCCGCCTCGGCTTCACCTTGACCGAGCGCGGCTATCACTCGCTGGGCTCGATGAATCACCTGGCGATGTTCGGCACCGACTATCTCGAGTTGATCGCGGTGCCCAAGAACGCAACGTCAGGTCGTCTCGACATCCTCAATTATGCCTTTGGCCTCAATGGCCTGGTGTTCGGCTCGGAGGACTCCGCCGTCACCTATGCCGAACTCACCAAGGTGGGCGCGCCGTTCGACGCGCCGGTCGAGTTCACGCGTCCGGTGAAATATACGGGCGGTCAGGGTGATGCCCGCTTCCGCACGGTGCGCATGAAGGCCGGGCACATGCCCTACGGCCGCGTCTATTTCTGCCACCACTTCACCCGCGACCTGGTCTGGCGCGACGAATGGCGCCACCACGCCAACGGCGCCGTGGCCGTGGCGCGCGCGATCATCGTCGAGCCCGATCCGGCGAAAGGTGCCAAGCTCTATGCCGACATGTTCGGACAGGACGCGATCCACGACATCGAGGGCGGCAAGTCGCTCACCGTCGGCAACTCCCGCTTCGACATCGTGACCGAGGCGGCGCTGAAACGGGCTTTCGGCGATGCGGCACCGGATGCCGAGGGACGCCCGGCCTACATGGCCGGACTCACACTGCGCACGACATCGCTCGCCAAGGCCGCCAAGGCGCTCGCCGCCGGCAAGATCGAGGGCGTGGTCCGCAAACCCGACCGGCTGATCGTGCCGGCCCGCCAGGCGATCAACGCCGTTCTCGAGTTCGTCGAGTAGAGGCATGTTGGGTCTCGCATACGACAACCAGGGCGATGCGCTGTCGCGCGAGGTGTCGCGCGACGCGCTGGCGCTGATCGACGAAGGCGGCAATGGCACCGAGCGGCGCTACAGCTACGGCGAGCTGATGCGCCTCACCGGCGCGCTCGCCCGCGGCCTGCGGAAGCGCGGCCTGCAGCGCGGCGACCGCGTGGCGATCCTGTCGGCCAACCGCGCCGAGTTCCTGCTGGCCTTCCTCGGCACGATGCAGGCCGGCCTGGTCTCCGTGCCGGTGAACTGGAAGCTGCCGGCCGAGACCGTCGCCTACATCCTGGGCGACTGCGACGCCAAACTCGTGATCGGCGACGATGTGCGCCTCGCCCTGGCGCCGGACGATCTGCCCAAGATCTCCTTCGATCGGGATTTCGACACACTGCTCGATGAGGGCGCGCGCGCCAAGGACCTGGCCATGCCGGTCAAGATGGAGCCGCAAGAGTCGGCGCTGTTCCTCTACACGTCGGGCTCGACCGGCCAGCCCAAGGGCGTGGTGCTGTCGCACTACTCGCACCTGTGGGCGATGAGCCAGCGGGCGCGCCGGCCGGTGCCGGAAGGCCAGCGCGCGCTGGTTGCCGCACCGCTCTATCACATGAACGGGCTGGCGATGTGCCAGACGACGTTCAGCCACGGCGACACGGTCGTGCTGCTGCCGCAGTTCACCACGAAGGGCTACATCGCGGCCGCCGCCAAGCATCGTGTGGCATTCCTCACCTCCGTGCCGACCATGATCGCCATGCTGCTGCGCGAGAAGGAGCTGCTGGCCGCGGCCGACCTCTCGGCGGTCGAGGCCGTGCGCATGGGCTCCGCGCCGATCACCCAGTCGCTGGTCGACCAGGTCCGCGCGGTATTTCCCAAGGCCGCGATCGGCAACGGCTACGGCACGACCGAGGCCGGGCCCGTCGTGTTCGGACCGCACCCCGACGGCCTTCCGACGCCCGACATCTCGCCCGGCTATCCCAGCCCCGCGGTGCAGCTCCGCCTCGTGCGCGACGGCCGTGAGGTGCAGGATCAGGGCGAGCTCGAGATGAAGTGCGGCGCGATGATGACGCACTATCACAAGCTGCCCGCCAGGACGGCCCAGGTGATGACGCCCGACGGCTACTACCGCACCAGCGACGTGTTCCGCCGCGACGACAACGGCTTCTTCTATTTCGTCGGCCGGGTCGACGACATGTTCGTGTGCGGCGGCGAGAACATCTATCCGGGCGAGGTCGAGAAGATGCTGGAGCGCCATCCCGGCATCGACCAGGCCGCCGTTTTGCCTGTGCCCGACGAGCTGAAGGGCCACAAGCCGGTCGCCTTCGTCGTGCGCACAAAGGGCACCGGCCTCGACGAGCAGGCGGTGAAGACCTACGCGCTCGCCCACGCGCCGGCCTATCAGCATCCGCGGCGTGTCTTCTTCGTCGACGAGATGCCGCTGGCCGGCACCAACAAGATCGACAAGCGCGTGCTGGCCCAGCAGATCCCACCAGGAGCACTTCCCGAATGAAAGCAGCCCGATGAAAGCAGCCGTCGTCCGCGAGCATGGCGGTCCGGACCGCCTCGTCTTCGAAACCGGCTTCCCCGACCCGCGGCCCGGCGAGGGCGACGTGATCGTGGCGGTCAAGGCCGCGTCGCTGAACTATCACGACGTCTTCACGCGCCGCGGCATGCCCGGCATCAAGGTGCCGATGCCCGCGATCATGGGCCTCGACGTCGCCGGCGAGATCGCCGAAGTCGGACCCGGCGTGAGCGGCTGGAAGAAAGGCGACCGCGTGCTGGTCGATCCGATCAACCGGGTCGAGGGCGGGCTGATGGGCGAGACCGTGCACGGCGGCCTCGCGGAGCTCTGCAAGGCGCGGGCGCACCAGCTGGTGAAGATCCCCGAGGGCGTGAGCTTCTCCGATGCCGCGGCGCTTCCCGTGGCCTACGGCACGGCGCTGCGCATGATGGTGACCAACGGCGGCATCAAGAAGGGCGAGAAGGTGCTGATCCTGGGCGCATCGGGCGGCGTCGGCGTGTGCTGCCTGCAGCTCGCCAAGCTCGCGGGCTGCGAGGTCGTCGCCTGCGCCGGCAGCGACGCCAAGGCCGAGCGCCTGCGCCAGCTCGGCGCCGACAGGACCATCAACTACATCGAGAAGGACTTCGTGAAGGAAGCCTATGCGATGTACGGCAAGCCGACGCGGCGCGGCGCCGGCACCGACCAGGGCCTCGACGTGGTGGTCAACTACACCGGCGGCGACACCTGGGTGAAGTCTCTGCGCATCCTCAAGGTCGGCGGCCGGCTGCTGACCTGCGGCGCCACGGCGGGCTACGATCCGAAGGAGGACATCCGCTTCGTCTGGACCTTCGAGCTGAAGGTGCTGGGCTCCAACGGCTGGATGCGCAGCGACATCGAGAAGCTGCTGGAGCTGGTCCAGAGCGGCAAGCTCAAGGTGCTGGTCGACAAGGTCTACAGGCTCGAGGACGCCGCCGATGCCCTGCGCGTGATCGAGGATCGCCAGGTGTTCGGCAAGGTCGTGGTGGCGCCATGAGCGACAAGATCATCCCGCTCACGAAGGAAGAGCTGCAGAAGGTTCTCGACAACTCACCCTTCATCGCCTTTCTCGGCCTCAAGGTGACCGAGGCCGATCCCGCGCGCGAGACGGTGACGATGACCTGCGCCTTCCGTCCGGAGTTCGAACGCGGGCCGGGCACCGGCATGTGGCATGGCGGGCCGATCGCGGCGATCATCGACACGGTGGGCGATTACGCGCTGATCATGGCGCTGCGGCGCGGCCTGCCGACCATCAACTTCCGCGTCGACTATCTCAGGCCGTCGATCAAGACGTCGCTCACCACCACCGCCACCGTCCGCCGCGCCGGCAAGAGCGTGGGCGTGGTCGACGTCGACGTGTTCAACGACCAGAAGGCGCTGGTCGCCGTCGGCCGGGCGGCCTATTCCACTTTGGCAGGTTAGAGGCCTGGCGATTGGACCAGCTCATGTCCTTCCTCCCCCGTCCCGGGGGAGGTGGCGGCGTCTTACGCCGACGGAGGGGGCGATCCACGCAAACCCACTCTCTCCGATTTCAGATCATGATCTGTAACTATCAGGCGGATCGACTGGGGCTCGCCCCCCTCCGTCGCGGATTACCGCGCCACCTCCCCCGAGACGGGGGAGGGACTATAGTAAGACAACCCCAGAGGAGAGAGCGCGCGTGTCCAGTCGGCGGCTATTCGGAGCGATCATCGGCGTCGGGGCCGTGGCGATCGTGGCCTTCCTGGCGCTCGCCTGGCGTCCGGCCCTCGCGCCGGTCGAGCCGCCCGCGCCGCAGTCCTTCGCGCCCGACCTGGTGGCCCAGGGCAGGATCCTGGCCAGCGCCGGCAATTGCGTGACCTGCCATACGGCCGACGGCGGCAAGCCGTTCGCCGGCGGCTTCCCCATCCCGACGCCGTTCGGCACGGTCTTCTCGACCAACATCACGCCCGACCGCGACAGCGGAATCGGCACATGGTCGCTGCCGGCGTTCACGCGGGCGATGCGCGAGGGCGTGTCGCGCGACGGCAAGCACCTGTTCCCGGCCTTCCCCTACGACCACTTCGCCAAGCTGACCGACGGCGACGTAGGCGCGCTCTACGCCTATCTCATGACGGTGCCGGCGGTGGCTGCCACGCCGCCCGCCAACACCGTGCCCTTCCCGCTCGACGTCCGCGCCCTGCAGGCGGGCTGGAAGATGCTGTTCTTCCGGTCCGAGCCGTACCGGCCGGACGCCGCCCGGAGCGCGGAATGGAATCGCGGTGCCTATCTCGCCGAAGGGCTGGCGCATTGCGGCGCCTGCCACACGCCGCGCAACGTGCTGGGCGCCGAATCGGTCGGACATCCGTACAACGGCGCGATCGTCGACCGCGAGTGGGTAGCCTGGCCGCTCGACGTCAGCGTCTCGCCGGCGCGCTGGACCCGGGACGACTTCGTGACCTACCTGACGGGTGGCACGACGGTGCACGGCCGCGCACACGGCCCGATGGGGCCGGTCGTCCACGGGCTGAAGGCGCTGCCCGACGCCGACATCGCCGCGATCGCCGACTATTTCGCCAGCCTCAACCGGCCGCAGAGCTCGAAGGCCGACGCGCTCGTCCGGCAGGTCCTGGCACGCTCGCGCGCCATCGCCACGGACGTGCGCGAGCCGGGCCGGCAGCTCTATCTCGCCGCCTGCGCCGGCTGCCACGACGACGGCGGCACGACACCGCTGGCCACGCGCGCCGTGCTCTCGCTCAACACCGCGCTGTGGTACGACCGGCCGAACAACTTCGTGCTCACGGTGCTGAACGGCGTCGGCACGTCCGACGACGCCCCCGGCCCGCTGATGCCGCCGTTCCGCGACGCCCTCACCGACACCGAGATCGTCGCCATCGCCGGTTACCTGCGCGGCGTGCGGCTGCACCTGCCGAACTGGCCGGCGAGCGAATACAACAAGGTCGATCGCCTGCGCGACCACCCGCTCGCCGACGACGTCGTCAAGATCAGGAAGTTGCCGGCGGAGTAGAGCTTTCATTTTCCTCCCCCGAGACGGGGGAGGGACTAAACACTTATTCGTCGGAGAGACTCTCAGGCGACGACGGAGCCGGGCTCGGTGTTGGCGCCGCAGACCAGCAGGCCGACCCGCTCGCCGGCCGCGGGCCTGTAGACGCCGGACATCAGCGCGGCGAGCGCCGTCGCGCCCGCGGGCTCGGCGATCACGCGCAGCTCGTCCCACAGCGCGCGCTGGGCGGCGCGCACGGCGTCGTCGGTCACCAGCAGCGCATCGGCCACGAGGCGGCGCGCGATCTCGAAATTGGGCGTGCCGATCAGGCTGGCGCCCAGTGCGTCGGCGGCGATCCCCGAGATCGCCACCGGCACCGGCTTGCCGGCCCGCCGCGCCTCGAACAAGGTCGGCGTGCCGTCGGTCTCGATGGCAACCACTTTCGTCTTCTCGCCGATCGCCGCCGCACAGCCGGCGATCAGGCCGCCGCCGCCCACCGCCACCAGCAGGGTGTCGAACCTCGCCTGCTCGGCGAACTCGAGGGCCACGCTGCCGGCGCCGGCGAACACGCCGGGATCCTCGTAGGCATGCACGACCAGCGCGCCGGTCTCGGCGGCGCGCGTCTCGGACGCCGCACGCGCCTCGGCGTAGACGGCGCCCACCTGGGTCACCGTCGCGCCGTAGCTGCGCAGGCGCGCCAGCTTGGCGGCACCGGTGATGGTCGGCACGAAGATCTCGGCCTTGTGCCCAAGCGCCCGCGCGGCGTAGGCGACGGCGGCGCCATGATTGCCGCCGGACGCGGCGATCACGCCGGCCGCCGGCACGGCCGAGGACACGAGCTTGTGGAACGCGCCGCGTCCCTTGAACGTGCCGCTGACCTGGAGCTGCTCGAGCTTCACCGCCAGCGGATGCCCAAGACCGAGCGCACCGGCCGGCAGCTCGATCACCGGCGTGCGGCGAACATGATTCTTGATGCGGCCCCAGGCCGCCTCGACGTCGGCGCGCGTGATCATGGCAGGTGACAGCTCTCGATGTGGCGCAGGAAGTGGTCGACGTCGGCGGTCGCGGCGTGCGGATCCTTGGCGCCCTCGTCGTAGCGCCGCAGCCGCACGGCCTCGGCGTGATATGGCAGACGGCGAAAGGCCGCGACCTCGTCGGCCGACATCGGGCCGCCCTGCAGCCCGAGGCTGCGCACGGAGTCCGGCGAGAGCTTGCCGAAATAGTCGGACTCGGTGGCGCAGAGATAGCGCTTGGCCGCGACGTGCAGGCGCACCGGCTCGACGACGTCGGGCGTGAAGTGCCGGGCGAGCCAGGCAGCGCCCAGTTCTTCGTGCACATCGTCGATGCCGCGGCCGGCCGGGTCCTCGCCCAGCTCGTGGATCATGTGGCCAACGTCGTGCAGCAGCGAGGCCAGCACGGTGGCGGGCGTACAGCCCTCGGCCTCGGCCTGCGCCGCGGCCTGCAGCGCATGCTGGAGCTGGTTGACCGCGCTCAGGCCGTAGCGGCGCGTGGCGCGGCCGGCGTAGACCTCGAGAAGTCGCCGGCGCAGCGGATCGCTCATGCTTTTCTTCTAGCAACCGGCGCCGTGCGCGGGTAGCCGGGAATCATTGCCAGCGCCTGCGCCAGCGGGTCCTGTCCCCAGGCGTGTGTCATGAAATCGCCATGCATCTCGAGGCCGCCGCACGCCAGGAACGTCATGGTGCCGGGCGCCAGGTCGCGCGGCATCGCATAGGCGTGGGCGATGCGCTTCTTCGCCAGCATCGCCTGCAGGGTGCCGTTCTCCTCGCGCGTCGAGTCGGTGTAGGCGCTCAGCAGGAAGCCGGTCTGGCGGCGGGTCGCGGCCCAGGCGGCAAACTTGTCCTCCTCGCCATAGAGCGAGTCCATCAGGATCACGCCCTTGATGCGATAGGTGGCGCCGCCGCGCGCCAGCGCATAGGCCGCCGACAGGTAGCCGCCGCTGTAGGACACGATCAGCACCTGCGCGGCGTTGAAGTGCGGACCGGCGCGCTTGTCGCCATAGAGCCGCATCAGCCGCTCGGCCGCCTCGTCGATGTAGGCCGCGAGGTGGCCGGGCTTCCAGAAATTGCCGGCGCTCGAATCGAGCGCGTCGTAGGCGAGCTGCGGTGCCACCAGCGCCACGTTCTGCCCGCACTCGCTCACCTGGCGTGGGATGCCCTGGCGCGCCATCACGTCGCGCTCGAGCGTGGCGCCCTGGCCGTGCAGGAACACCACCATCAGCGACGGCAGCGCGGGATTGTAGCCCTCGGGCAGATAGAGCAGCGAGCGGCGGTCGCTGTAGGTCTGGTCTTCCCAGCACACGTCGCCGCGCGCGGTCGTGTGACCCAGCCGCTTGCCCTGGCGGGCGTCGAGGAACGGCTTGTTGGTGCCGGGGATCCGGCCGCGATAGGGGAAGGCCGAGCTGTTGAAGGCGATGAGCTGGGTCTTCGCCTCCTTGAGCGGCTGGAGGCCCGCGGGCTTGGCCGGGGCAGGCTTGGCCTTGGCCGGCGCGGGCTTGTGCGCGGCCGCCGCGGGGGCCTTGTGCGTCACCGCCTTGTGGGCGGCGGGCCTGGCCTGCTTGGCCGTCTTGCGGACGGTCCTGGCGTGCACGACGGACGGCATCAGCAGTGCCCCCAGCAGCAGCAGTGCGCGGCGCTTCACGCGGCCGCGCGCCGCTCGACCCCCACGTGACCGGAGGGCAGCGGCTTCAGCACGGAGAAGAACGCCGGCAGAGCGATGAGATAGGCCGCGGCGCCCAGCAGCACCACGGCGGGCAGGCCGAAGCTGGTGGCCACGATCGGCACCAGGGCGGCTCCGATCACCGAGAAGCAGCCGTTCACGCCCCACGCCCACAGGAACATGTGGTCCTTGCCCAGCCGCCCGAGCGTGGTCATGCCGGTCGGCATCGGGAAGCCCATCAGGAACGCCGGCGGCGCCAGCAGCGCGAGGCAAAGTGCGATGCGCAGCACGTAGGGCAGCGCCCCGATCCAGTCGAGCGCGTAGTCGATGGCGAAGGCGTAGAACACCAGGATGGCGAAGATGGCGAGGAAGATCTTCGGCATCGTCGTGCGCGCGGTGGCAAGGTAGCGCTCCGACGCGAAGCTGCCGAGGCCGGAGAACACCAGCATGCCGGTGATCAGCACCGAGGCCGAGACCGTGGCGTTGGAGAGCGCCAGCACGAAGTGGGAGATCATGCCCACCTCGATGATGATGTAGCCCAGCCCCAGGCACAGGAAGTAGAGCATGGTGCCGGCCTTGCCCGGATAGCGGCTGAAGATCGTGCGCCAGCCGAAGATCACCGGCAGCAGCACCAGGGTGAGCGCGAAGACCGTGGCGATGGCCAGGGTCGCCCACAGCAGCAGGTAGCCCCACTCGTCCTGCACCGAGTCGAGACGGTCGGCGAACTTCAGCAGGTCCTTCACCTTGATGTAGGCGGCGAAGTACGGCTGGTGGTTGGTGAGGATGCGCGTGTCGAACACGTATTGGTCGGCGACCTGCTGCCAGCCGCCGTTGATCAGGTAGTGCCAGGCCAGGCGGCTGATGGTGGTCGCGGGCACGAGCGCGGCGGCGGGCGTGTTGGCATTCGCCGGTGTGGCGCCGGCCTTGTTATCGACGGGCGCGCCCGGCGGCGGCGGATCGTTGGGCTCGGCGTCCCTGGTGCCGTCCTTGGCGCCTTCCTTGGGCGCGGTCGGATCGGGCGGCGGTCCGACGTAGAAGAACTGGTCGCGGTAGTCCTGCAGCACCTGCTTCAGCGGCGCGGTGTCGATGTTGATGCCGGGATAGTAGATCTCGTCGAAAGACATCGCCTTGGTGTGCGCGTTGAGCGTGGCGATCTCCTGGGCGCTGAAGCCGTCCTGCTTGTAGAGCACGGTCGCGGTCGAGAGATAGGCGGCGGCGACGTAGAACTTGTTGGCGATGTCGGGCCCGAGCTCGCGCGCGGCGGCGGCCATGGTGGCGTAGAGCTTCAGCACCGACTTGGGCGGCTCTTCCTTGTTCCACAGTGTGACCGACAGGATGCCGCCCGGCTTGAGCGCGCGCATGTAGGCCGCCATCGCCTCCTGGGTGTAGGCGTACTTCTCGACGATCGCGAAGCCGCCGGGCTGCGACAGGCCCGCCGAATCCGCCAACGAAAGATCGACCACGTCGTAGCGGTTCCTGGTGTGCGCCATGTAGAGGCGACCGTCGTAGTCGATGACCGACACCTTGGGATTGTTCAGGATGTCGCCGGTGAAGGCGCGCAGGTCCTTGTCCTCGCGGAAGGCCGTCAGGATCGCGGGGTTGCCCTCGGCGACGGTGACGTGCCGGGAGCCTTCCTTCAGCGCCACCTCGGTCGAGATGCCGCCGCCGAACTGGACGACGAAGGTGTCGGGATTCTTCTTCAGGACGTAGGGGTAGTACATCGGCAGATAGCGGAAGTAGGCCACCTCCTCGTCCGACAGGTCCTTGATGACGCCCGCCGGGCCGTCCGAATCGATGTAGAGGCCGAGATAGGCGTTCTCGGGGAACTTCTTGAGATTGAACGCGGCGTTGTCCGACAGGCCGGGCGCGAAGTGGAGGTACGAGCTCGAGTACATTTCCATGTAGCCGAACGGCGAGGCGCGCTCGTAGACGCGCTTGTTGTCGGGGAACTTGCGCGCGTAGGACACGCCCTTGTAGTCCGACACCGCGAGCTTCGGGATGCCGAGCGCTTCCGGCGCCACGTAGTGCACGGCGACCGACAGGATCGCCACGACGACGATGGCCGCCAGGCCGCGCCGGTTGCCCATCGACACGAACCACAGCACGCCGCCGGCAAGCCACAGGATCAGCGGCGCCATGATGATGTTCTCGGGCTTGAAGACGTAGAGCGCCAGCAGCACCGAGAGGCCGCACAGGCCCGAGCCCACCATGTCGGCGAAGTAGACGCGGTTGAAGCTGCGCTTGGCCTTGAGGAAGACCACGCCGAGAAACAGCGCGCCGGCCAGGAACGGCAGGAAGTAGAGCACGAAGTTGGCGAACAGCCGCCACTTCTGCATCGGGTCGGAGATCAGGAAGATGGCGTTGAACGGCACCTGCTGGGCCGCCAGGTTGCACACCACCATCAGCGGCCCGAAGGTCAGCAGCGAGAAGGTGACGGCGCCCTTCCAGTGGCGCTCGAACCAGCCCTTGCCCACGCACATGACGGCCGAGGTCAGGCCGAAGCCGAACATGGCGAGGCTGACCACCAGCGAGCCGAAGTGCGACCAGCTCCCCACCGAGAACACGCGCATGATGCCGATCTGCAGCGCGATGATGCTGCCGGCCACCAGCCCGACGGACAGGTAGAAGGAAAGGGGCGGCCGATCGTCGAGATCGATCGTGGTCAGAGTTCGACTCCGTGCTGGGAGTGCGCCACCGTGGCGGAGGTTACTCCGCCACGGTGGCGCGATAAAATTGAAGAGAAGAGCGCCACTGGAGTGGCGCGCTCCCAGCCATGATCAGCGGTTGTGGCTGCCGACGATCTTGTCGCCTTCGAGCTTGGTGAAGGGCACGAACGGCACGATCTTGCCGCCGTAGATATCCTCGCGGCTGGTCGTGATCGAGCCGTCGGCGCCCTGCGTCTTGGCGATCTTGATGACCCTCTGGGCGCCCGGCGGACCGACCGGGATCACCATCATGCCGCCCGACTTGAGCTGCTGCAGCAGCGGCGGCGGCACGTGGTCGATGCCGCAGGTCACGATGATCTTGTCGAACGGCGCGGCCTCTTCCCAGCCGTAGTAGCCGTCGGCCTGCTTGGTCTTGATGTGCTGGAACTCGGTGTAGCCCTTCTCGATCAGCCGGTCGTAGACGCCGCGCGTGCGGTCGGCCAGCGGCTTGATGATCTCGATCGTGTAGGCGTTGTCGGTCAGGTTGGCGATGTAGGCCGACTGCACGCCCGAGCCGGTGCCGATCTCGAGCACCTTGTCGGTGCGCTGGATGTCGAGCACGTTGGTCATGCGGCCCTGCAGATGCGGGCCCGACATGGTGACGCCCCAGCCGATGTCGAGGAAGGCGTGCTCGTAGGCCCGCTTGTGGATCGCCGGATTGACCGCGGCGAACTCCTCGCGCGGGGTCAGCAGAAAGGAGCGGATGGTGGGCGCGCTCCAGATGTCCTTGTTGCGCAGCAGCGCCTGGAAGCGGTCCCAGCGCTCGCCCAGGAAGTGCGGGTCCTCGCCGCGGTTCTTGCCCCAGGCGATGAAGTTCTCGCGGCTGTCGGTCGGCGGACTGAGGTCCCAGCTGATGGGTTTGACGCTCGCGGCGGCGAAGGCAGGCGAGACGATGGCAGGTGCTACGACGGTGGCGGCCGCAAGCGCAGCGCTGCCGGAGACGAAACGGCGTCTCTTCACATTATCCTCCTTGGCACGGACCCAAACTGTCGGGGGGACCGGGTAACCGCGCCCTCACTAGATACGGGAAATATGGCGAATTTGCCAGTGCTGCAGCGTCGCGTTACCTGTGCTGGCAATGAATTGATCGACCGATGGATCGACCATAAGGGGAGGTATCATGATCCGCACTCTGTCCCGCCGGACCATCCTGGCGACCGGCCTGGCCACGCCGGCCGTTTTGTCGCCCCTGGGCGCCCGGGCCGAGACCCCGTGGCGGCCGACCCAGACCGTCCGCATCGTCGTCCCGGCCGCGCCCGGCGGCACGACCGACGTGGTCGGCCGCCTGCTGGCCCAGCACCTGCAGGGCGCCTGGGGCCACTCGGCCGTGGTCGACAACAAGTCGGGGGCCGGCGGCGTGATCGGCAGCACCGAGGTGGCCAAGGCCGCGCCCGATGGCCACACCATCCTCCTGGGCAACATCGGGCCGCAGTCGATCGCCTACTCGCTCTACCGCAACATGCCCTACAGGCCGGAGAGCCTGATCGCGGTGTCCGACATCATCGCCACGCCCAACGTGCTGGTGGTCCATCCCTCGGTGCCGGCCACGACCGTGCCGGAGTTCGTGGCCTGGCTGAAGGCGCAGAACGGCAGGATCTCCTACGCCTCGTCGGGCACCGGCCAGTCGCCGCACCTGTCGGGCGCCTGGTTCCTCCAGCTCACGGGCGCCAAGGCCACGCACGTGCCCTATCGCGGCGCGGCCCCGGCGCTGAACGACCTGATCGCCGGCGTCACCAGCTACTTCTTCGACAACCTGACCTCGAGCGTCGAGTTCGTGCGCGCGGGCAAGCTGAGGGCGCTTGCCATCACGTCGAAGCAGCGCAACCCGATGGTGCCCGACCTGATGCCGATCAGCGAGACCATGCCGGAGCTCAAGCCATTCGACGTCTCGGCCTGGTTCGGCGCCTTCCTGCCCGCCGGCACGCCGCAGCTCATCGTCGACACGCTGAACGCCGAGATGAAGGTGTGGCTCTCCCAGCCCGCCACGCTCGAGCGCTTCAAGACCATGGCCGGCTACGCCGACTACAGCACGCCCGCCGACTACAAGAAGTTCGTCGACAGCCAGATCGCGCTCTGGAAGGGCGTCATCGACAAGGAAGGCCTGAAGCTCGACGCGAATTGATCTGTCATGGCAGCGCGCCACCGAGATCAGAATGTCTTGGTGATGCTGACGAAGGCGCGGCCGGCGCAGTAGCGGGTATTGCCGCAGCCTTCGGGCTCGATGCTGGTGTCGGTGTAGGCCAGCGTCATGTCGAGGCCCCAGGCCGAGGTGACGAGGCCGATCTGCCAGTACCAGTAGTCCTGCGTCGGCAGGCCGTACTGCGCGAAGCGGTCGACCCAGAAATTGCCCAGCGAGCCGTAGGCCCGGAAGGAGAAGGTGTCGTTGCCGATGAAGCCGAGCGGCACCGAGAGCAGCGCGCGCTTGTTCCAGCTGTGCCCCGAATCGCCCAGCGAGTCCGGGCTGAAGCGCAGGCGGCCGGTCAGCGACGCCCAGCCGAAGTCGTAGCCCACGGCGAAGTTGAACTCGCCGTAGTTGAACGACGCCGAGGCCGGAACGTCGGGATAGGTGTAGCGGATATAGCCGACGTCGAAGCTGAGCTTGCGGTCCAGCACCTTCAGCTTCACGCCGCCGATCGCGTCGAGCTCGGCGCCCGGGCCGTACATCGGGAAATTCACCGTGCTGCCGAACAACGTGGCGTAGAGCCACGCCGGGACGGCGGCGCTGAACTCGGGCGTATGATAGTCGATCGCCGCCTGGAAGGCGGGCTGGAGCTGGGTGTTGGAGATGCCGTTCTGGGCGTAGTCCGACGCGATCGTGACGTTGGCGTTGAAGACGCCGCCGAACGGCCCGTGCCAGCGCTCGGGCTCCTCGGCTCGCGCACCCCAACACATCGCGCCCGCGCCCAGCAGGACGCAGGCCAAGGTCGCAGCGCGCCTCACGCCGCCTTGATGTTCGAGCGCTTGATGCGGTCGAGGTTGGCGCCTTCGATGCGGACCAGCTTGGTGACCGTCTCGCGGTTGGGCGAGTGCACGTCGCCGACGTCGTAGAAGTGCGAGTCGCCGGGCTTCAGCACGTAGCTCCGCGTGGCCTTCACCAGGTTGGGCTGGTCGCCCTCGGCCTTCTTCACGATCTCCCAGTCGACCATCTCGGTGTCGCCTTCGGCCAGGCCATAAATCGCCCAGCTCGAGCCGTGGTCGTGCGGCTCGCCCCTGGCCGGCTTCATGTAGACGTGGCCGCAGATGCAGAAGCCGGTGTCGGGGTCCTCGTACAGCACCTTGCGCGGCTTGCACTGCTCGGGCGTCAGGTATTTGGCCACGAACGCCTTGTCGAGCAGCACCTTGGAGACGAGCTTGCAGACGGCCTCCTTGCCGCCGCGTCCCGGATCGGCCTTGAGTGCCGCCTTGATGTCGGCGGCCAGCGCCTCGAGCGTGGTGGTCTTTTCGAGCGTGTCGGCGGTCATTTGGTCACCCTCTTTTCTATGGTGGCGAAGATAGCACGGGCGGCCTGGGCCTCGCCCCCCTCGGGGCGGCCCGGACGCGTGGAATTGTTCCAGGCCATCATGTCGAAATGCGCCCATGGCACGTCGTCGGGCACGAACTCCTGCAGGTAGAGCGCCGCGGTGATGGCGCCGCCGAAGCCGCCGGCCGAGACGTTGTTGATGTCGGCCACCTTGCTGTCGAGCAGGCGGCGGTAGGGCCGGAACAGCGGCATGCGCCACATCGGGTCGGCAG
>Ga0105240_10007653_pt1 | contig 15643 bp, 12 predicted proteins | sample KBSC54metaG_FD_80426 | JGI IMG/M metagenome (GOLD analysis project Ga0105240, IMG submission 80426) | Corn rhizosphere microbial communities from Kellogg Biological Station, Michigan, USA - KBS C5-4 metaG | ecosystem: Host-associated > Plants > Roots > Rhizosphere > Soil | place: Michigan, USA... | reverse complement strand
GCCTACGTGACCCTGCCCATGAGCGAACTGCGGCTCTTTGGTCGTGCGCAGGATTTCGGCTATGCGCAGGCCGATCCGCTTCGTGTCGTTGCCTCACGGCACCACTTCCGGATCTGGAAAGTTCCGCAACAACTCGGCGGCCAGACAGTGTGGGCCGGAGCGGGAACGCACGACAACGGTTTTGATCGCGACCAGCGCAATAACGGGGTCACTCACAAGATCGATCCGAATGTGGACGGCGAACGCGACTACATTCGAGACAGTCTTGTGCAGACCGGCATGGTGGTAAAGACCGACTACATCACGCCCACCGATCCTGTGACGACCGCGCGCACTGCGACCGGCACTGAGTTCAAATCGGACGGCCGCACCTTGCTCGTCTATTTGTCTGACGACGCTGGCAACGTCTCTGCTGGGTTCAGCGACGTCTTCTGTTCGGTGCTGAAGCAAAGGAATCCTGGGGGAGGGGACTGGGGTCCCTGCTCCCGCTACATTGACTCGCCCGGGAAGGAAAACGTCAAGCTGGATGCGATTTCGAAGAAGTATCGCGTGCTCATCGTGCCTGGCATTCTGAGCTCGTGTGTTGCCGATTCGCCAGCCTTCCAGGAAGGCCAGGCGACGCTGAAGGCTGAAGGTGTCGACGTGGATCTGCTGCAGGTTCCGAACGACTCCAGCGAATCGAATGCGAAGATGATCGCGAACTATTTGCGTGAGCACAGCGGCAGCGACTCACGCAAATACATTCTGGTTGGATATAGCAAAGGCGGGCCGGACATCCAGGTGGCACTGGCGCAGGAACAGGGCATAACGGACAAGGTCGCAGCATTCGTTACCGTAGCCGGCGCCTCAGGCGGCTCGCCGGTTGCCGATCTGTTGCCTGCGGTAGCAGAAAAGTATATGCACACAGTTCCCATGAAGAGCTGCCAGGGCGATCTCTCGACTGGATTTAAGAGTCTGCAGCGCCAGGCACGGCAGGCGTTTCTTACAGCACATCCCACTTCGCCGGTGCCGACGTATTCGTTGATCGCGAAATCTGATCAATCGACAACGTCCAAGTCTCTGCTTCAAACCTGGCGCGTGCTGTCGTCTTATGGCTCGGCGGAAGACGGGCAGCTTCTTCGCGACGACGCCATCGTACCGGGAGCGAAGTTCCTTGGCGCGGCTCTCGCAGACCACTTTGCGGTTGCGCTCCCATTCGACAAATCACCGGACGCAAGTATTCGATCCGGGATGGACAAGACAACTTACCCGCGCGCGGCTTTGCTCGAATCGCTGGTTCGATTTGTCGTAAACGATCTCGACCATCAGTCCGGGAACTGAACGGTGCTGACCATCTGAGTGAAGATCGGATCCAGATCGCTCATCTTCGAGTTCTGGCCTGCGAGCGCCGTGTACCAGAGGCCGGATGGGCGAGCAACGGTGTAGAGATAAACGACCTGGTCCGGATCTTGTTGCGCCGATGTCTTGGTGGTCATCTTCGTCCTGAGCGCCGTTTTGTTTCCTATCTGAATGCGCTGCGGCTTGTCGGCCTTCAGATTCGAATCGCCTTTTTGCAAGCGGTCGAGAAATTCCTTCGTGCTTGCGTCGAGATTGGTGCTGGCGGATCCAGCCTGGGGGACGTAGTAGTCAATCATGGCGCCGTTAATCAACTCGACGCCGCCGTTCTGGCCTTTCGATACGCCGCCTTGCGGCACGACGTAGAGACTGCCACCCGGTTCTGCCTGTCCCGCCTGCCACGTACTCGGAAAGCCGATGGAGAATCCATTCGCCGGATAATCCTTCATCCCAGAGGGAAGATTGGTTCGGCCGGTGGCGTTCTCCTTTGGCTGAATGAGCTTGCCGGGTTGCGGCTTCGGTGGAGGAACCGTCGCAACGATTTTCTTGACCTTGGCGAAATCTCCAGTGCTCGCCTTGTAGCTGCGCTGCGGATAGAACTGGATATCGTCTGAAACGTACTTGATTCGACTGCCGGTCGCCGGATGGGAAGCCATCCAGAGCGCCAGGCCCTTTGGCTCAGAGGCTGTTCCCTGCGTCTTCTCGAGCTTTTCAAAAAACTGCGGAAGCTGAATGGGGTCATAGCCGGCTGAGGACATCATGCGCGCGCCGTTCAGGTCTGCATCGCGCTCGTACCCGCGCGAGAACTTCATCAGAAGTGAATTCTGGCCGAGGCTGGTGCCGGCCTGCGTAATCTGACAGACCATGCCACACTGCCCGTTCTGGTCGGCTGTTAGCGTACCTGCGGCGAGTCCGACGATCTGAAAGAGCGCGCCATATGTCTGCTGCTTGCTGATCTGCGCGGCACTGTGCCGAAGCGCAACATGCGACATCTCGTGCGCCAGCACGCCGGCCACTTCGCCTTCGCTGTCGGCGGCTTTGAGCAAGCCTGTATGCACATACATCGGGCCGCCGGGCAGGGCGAATGCATTGATTGAGTCGTCATTGACCAGCTTGAAGTAGTACGGATACGCGTTCGCCTGAGTCGTCTTCGCGAGGTTCTGGCCAATCTGGTTCAGCCATCTTTCGATGTCCGGGTTATGGACCACTTCCATCTCGCGTTCTACCTGGCCTGCGAATTGCTTACCGAGCTGCATTTCCTGGTCGCGCGAGAGGGAGGTCTTCTGAACGTTCACCTGAGCTTGTTTGGGGATTTTCTGGGAGTACGCAGCAATAGGAACGATGAGAGCAAGAAGAAGCAGACAGCGGCTCATGAGCCCTCCTGAATACCGGGGGAGATTTGTGACTCGATTCTAAACCGGTCGGCTGATTGGCATGCCTGCCGCCCACAATTGGACCTTGGCCAGCGAAACGGGCGTCTCGGGTAATGATCCGGGCGGCGGAATCAAGTGGCTGAGACGGCAAACCAGGATAGTTGAAGTTGATCGGACCTTTTCGATCTTCCCCCCCAGATCCGGCTTGTTGTCCAGCCTCGTCAAGGCGCCGAGGATGGAACACTTCACAATCCGGATCACGATCGGCAATCAACTACGAGGAGAAACATACGATGAAGTCGAAAAAAACTGGAGCTGCGGCAACGCACGCTGCTCTGCTGTTGGTCACTCTTGCTCTGTTTACCATCCGCACAAGTTACGCACATGCCCAAACCGGCAACCCGCACGCGGCGGCGGCGCAGGACCGAGAGCTGTCGCCCGAACAGGGGCAGTTGCTCTCGATTGTGCGTGAGGCAACGGAGCGGTTCAAAAATGTGAACGTCGCGCAGAGCGAGCAGTACAGCCTGCTCTTCGGCTGCGTGACTGGGCCAGACTCAGGCGCAATGGGCCTGCACTTTGTGAAGCAGGAGTTTCTGAGCAAGCCGCCGATGCTGCCCAACGGCGATATCGATCCAACTCGTCCAGAGATCGTGATCTATGAACCTGTTTCCGGCGGCGGGCTGCGACTGATCGGTGCGGATTACCTTCTGTTTGCCGAGGCTTGGGACAAGGCTCATCCCGGGAATCCTCCGCAGCTTATGGGACAGCTATTTCACTACTTCGAATCGCCCAATCGCTTTGGACTTCCGCCTTTCTACACCTTGCACGTGTGGGCGTGGAAGGACAATCCGAATGGCGCTTTTGTGAATTGGCACCCCAATGTTTCGTGCAAATCGTTCAACGGACAGATTCCCTGATCTAGCTCTGACCGTATTGGGACCAGCCCGTCGTCGCTTGTTCTGGAGCGGCGACGGATCATGTTCGTGCGAAGGGTCGGCGGGTGTGGGAGGGCACTCTAGAATCGAAAGCGATGCGCTTCTCTCTTCTTGTTGCGACCATGTTGTCGTTGAGTTTCGCTGCCGGACCAGACACCTACCGTGTTGTTCACACGTATCCGCACGATCAGCACGCATTCACGCAGGGACTCATTTACCTCGACGGCCATCTGTACGAGAGCACGGGAATTCTAGGCCAGTCGACTCTCCGAGAAGAGGACCTCGAGACCGGCCGAATCCTCCGCATGCAGCTTGTCTCAGATCAGTACTTCGCCGAGGGCCTCACCGACTGGAAGAACACTCTGATTCAGCTCACATGGCAGTCGCACATCGGGCTTGTCTACGATCGCGCTAGCTTTCGGCTGCTTCGCACTTTTCATTATGAGGGCGAAGGATGGGGGCTGACGCACGATGCCAAGTCACTGATACTGAGCGATGGAACGGCAGACTTGCGGTTCTTCGATCCGGAGACTTTCAAACAAATTCGACGCGTTACGGTGAAGGATCATGGCAAGCCCGTTATGAAACTCAACGAACTTGAATTCATTCACGGCGAAATCTACGCGAACGTGTGGTATTCCGATCGCATCGCGCGCATCTCGCCCGTGAACGGGCGCGTGCTCGGCTGGATAGTTCTCAAGGGCTTGATACCCCGTGATGAGCTCTCCAGCGATCAAGCTGTTCTTAACGGGATTGCCTACGACACGCAACATGATCGACTCTTTGTTACAGGCAAGCTGTGGCCCAAGGTCTTCGAGATTGCTGTTAGCTCCGAACAAGGCAAAGCGACCGGCTCAAAGCGGGGCAAGTAGCTTATTGTGACTGCGCCGCATCACAAGCGGGCCGAAGTTGTCCGGATATACTGCTGCCCGAAGGCATAGACCATGGACGTTCTATCCGTTCCGAGCATCTTCCATGATGCGCTCTTTCTCACGATCAGCATCGCGTTTGCGGGCTACCTGATCACGATCCTCGGGGCACGCATGCTCAACCAGCATCGCGACAAATTGGACTTGGTTAACAGGCGTCTCAACGAGTTCTACGGCCCACTGTACGTTGCCTCCGAAGCCGGTAACATTGCCTATCGCTCACTGCTCAAGCGCCAGGGTAAAAGCGTGAGCGAGCCCATCCTAGATTCCGAGTTGAAAGAATGGATTCTCTGGATGAACACGATCTTCATGCCACTGAACGACATTCGCGAGAAGATCATCATCGAGAAGGCCTATCTTGTGGTGGAAGAGCGAATGCCGCAATGCCTGCTCGACTTCGTCACGCACGTCGTTGGCTATAAGGCCGTCATGGCCAAGTGGGCCGAAGGCGACTTCTCCGAGCGCCGCTCCACCATCGGCTGGCCTCCAGAGTTCGATGTCTACGTGAAAAGATCCTATGCCGGGCTGAAAGCCGAGCAGACCAGCCTTCTGCACAGCGCCATATGGCGCCTATGGAATCGACTCTTCGGCAGGAGAGCAAATGATCTCGCGTCCTAAGCTATTCTCTCTGAAACCTCGTCGGGAGCTTCGTCCTTAACTCCACCGCTGTCGAATGTCGGATTCAATGTAGTCACAGCGCAGACCACTTTCGTCAGCCGCGCCTCCTGAGGCCGCCGTCGCTTGTGTGTGGCTGGAGCGTAGAAGTGCTCCAGTGACTCGACAAGGTAAGCCCCCGGGATGAATTGTTTCGCTTCTCCAACGCCGTCCCCGGGCAGCATGATGATGTCCCCCGCGCGAGGCAGCCAGTTCAGTGTCTCCAGCGGCACTACATTGATTGTGGTCCCATCTCCAACAATGAATTCAAGACAGTCCCGGCTGTGCATCGATCCCTCACGGACCTGCTTCGCTTCCTGCCGAGCCTTCTGCGCCTGGTATAACGCCGCGAGAATCGCCGGCAGCCCAATCAGCAGCCCCAGGATGCTCGCCACCGAGCCGAAATGATCCAGCCATGAAAGGGACATGCTCTTTCCTTGCCTTGCACCGCGCGTGCAGTACTCCCCTCGTGAACGAATCCGATCTGGCAACCGGAGGTGAGAGTGCGGTAAGCGGATACTAAACAAGGCTCGATCAGGAACGCATAAAGACGCGATCCCGTTTCATCGCAAAAACTAAGGGCCAGGATCTCTCCCAGCCCTCAAGCTTAAATTTCGTACTCTGAACTACGAACTAACCGGGGTCCCGGGCGACAGGTCTTCGTCGCCGGGTGGTCTAGTATCGGTAGAACTCCGGCTTGTAAGGCCCTTCCACCGGCACGCCGATGTAGTCGGCCTGGCGCTTTGAAAGCTTCGTGAGCTTCACGCCGATCTTTTCGAGATGCAGCCGGGCAACTTCTTCGTCCAGTTTCTTGGGCAGCGTATAGACGTTGACCTTGTAGGTGTCCTTGTTCTTCCAGAGATCGAGCTGAGCCAGCGTCTGGTTAGCGAAGCTGTTGGACATCACGAAGCTTGGGTGCCCGGTTGCGCAACCCAGGTTTACGAGGCGTCCCTCGGCGAGCATGAAGATCTCGTGCCCGTCGTCGAAGGTGTATTTGTCTACCTGAGGCTTGATGTTTGTTTTCTTCGCGGTCTTGTCGTTGTTCAGCCGATCTATCTGAATTTCGTTATCGAAGTGTCCAATATTGCAGACGATCGCCTGGTCCTTCATCTTTTGCATGTGCTCAAGCGTGATGATGTCTACGTTGCCTGTGGTGGTCACATAGATATCGCCGCGCCCCAGCGTGTCCTCAACCGTGGTGACTTCGAAGCCTTCCATTGCCGCCTGAAGGGCATTGATCGGATCGACTTCCGTCACGATCACACGTGCGCCCATGCCGCGCAAGGAGTGCGAACACCCCTTACCTACATCGCCGTATCCGCAAACCACGGCGACCTTGCCGGCGACCATGACGTCGGTGGCTCGCTTGATGCCGTCGGCCAGGGATTCGCGGCAACCGTAGAGGTTGTCGAATTTCGATTTGGTTACGGAGTCGTTCACGTTGATGGCTGGAACCAGGAGCTTGCCCTTTTCCATCATCTGGTAAAGGCGGTGAACGCCGGTGGTCGTCTCTTCGCTGACGCCGCGCCACTCCTTCACGACTTTGTGCCAGTGCTGCTTGTCTTCGGCGTAGACGCGCTTCAGGAGGTCTTTGATGACCTGCTCTTCGTGATTGCCGGAGGGCGTGTTGACCCAGTTGTCACCGTCTTCGAGCTCATAGCCCTTGTGGATCAGCAGCGTGACGTCGCCGCCATCGTCGACAACCAGCTCAGGCCCCTTACCACCCTTGTGGCTCAGCGCCTTATAGGTGCACTCCCAGTAGTCCTCGAGCGTCTCGCCCTTCCACGCGAAGACGGGGACGCCGCTGGCTGCGATGGCGGCTGCCGCATGGTCCTGCGTGGAGAAGATGTTGCAGGAGGCCCAGCGAACTTCGGCGCCGAGGCTCAAGAGCGTCTCGATCAGCACCGCGGTCTGAATGGTCATGTGCAGCGAACCAGTGATGCGGACACCCTTCAGGGGCTTCTCAGCCGCATATTTGTTGCGGATGGCCATCAGGCCCGGCATCTCGTGCTCGGCAATTGAGATCTCTTTACGTCCCCAATCGGCGAGGGCGAGATCTGCAACTTTGTATTCGGTCAATTCGAGAGTTGAGGAAGCCATTCAGTTCTCCTTAGTTAGTCGGCGGACTGTCGATCGGATATATCGACGAATCGTGATATATTGATGTGTATCAGAAATCGATGGCCATGTCACTTGTCAAGATGCTCCGCGTTGTAGCCGATCCTAACCGGCTGCGCATTCTGCTGCTGCTGAAGGCTGAGGAGCTTTCTGTGGCCGAGTTGCAGGAAATTCTGGTGATGGGGCAGAGCACGATTTCAACGCACCTCTCTCAACTCAAGCAGGCCGGACTGGTGGAAGACCGGCGGATCGGGAAGAACAGTCTTTACCGGCTTACGTCCGGCAATGGAAACGACGTACTCGCGGATCTGCTCGCTCGTGCGCAAAAAGAAATCTCCGAGTCCACCCATGATCGCGCCACCGCTCGCCGCGTTGTGAAAAAACGCCAGGACAAGATGCGCGCGTTCTTCGACAGCGTTGCCGGGCGGCACGGCAAAGACTACGTTCCCGGTAAATCGTGGAAGGCGATGGCCGAGGCGCTTCTCCGGCTTATGCCTCCACAGATCATTGCCGACCTGGGGGCGGGCGACGGCAGCTTCTCACTATTGCTTGGACAGAGCGCCGAAAGAGTCATTGCAGTGGACTCATCAGCAAAGATGATCGAGTTTGCCCGTGAACAGGCCAATCGCAATCACGTGAAGAACGTGGACTATCGTCTTGGCGATATGGAAGAGCTGCCGATTGATGACGGCTCGGTCGACATCGCCTTCTTTTCGCAATCGCTGCATCATGCGCTGCATCCCGAACGTGCCATTTGCGAGGCGGCCCGTATTCTCAGGCCGGGCGGCCGCATCGCTATTCTCGACCTCGCGAAGCATCGGTTCGAAGAGGCTCGTGACGTGTATGCCGATGAATGGCTGGGCTTCAGCGAAGCGGAGCTTGAAAGTATGCTCGAACAGGCTGGCTTCTCGAAGACTCATACGTCTGTCGTCTACAAGGAAGACAAACCGCCGCACTTTCAGACACTGCTGGCGGTGGCGAGCAAGGCTCACTGATGTTCGATTTATACTGAACGCCCGATGAGCTCTCAGGAATTCAAGATCGTGCGCGAACCGACATCTGCTCCGGGCGACTTCTATGTGGATAGCACTTGCTGCACTGCCTGCGGAGTGCCGCAAGTTGTCGCACCCGATCTTGTTGCCTGGACAGATGGCGAGCGCATGCAATGCAGGTGGGTAAAGCAGCCAAGTAATCCTTCGGAGCTAGAGCGCGCAATCTCGGTGTGCGAGATGCAAGAACTTGGCTGTCATCGCTACGCCGGTAAGGATCTTGAAATTCAGAGACGCGTAGGCTTCGAGAACTGCGACTTCCCGCCGTCCGGCACTGTGGTTCTTCCGTCCAGAGAAGAGGCAGTCGGCATTGTTCGACGCCGCCGTCCGTCAGTCTGGTCCAGGCGATGGCGTCGCAAAAAGTGACTTGGCTGCGTTAGTCTTTACCATTGCATCCAACACTCCGAAGTTAAGATGGCAACTCGTAAACCAGAATCGAACCTGATCGAGCCTGCGAAACCGGTTCGCCTGACGCGTGCCCAGCGTTCCGCCATTCTAAAGGCGCTGGCCGACCCGAAACGGTTTGAGTTGCTGGAGACGATTGCGCGGTCGCGGTGTCCGCTGGGATGCACGGCTGCGCATGAAGCGCTCTCCATCGCTCCTGCTACGCTTTCGCACCACATCAAGGAACTCCAGGCAAGCGGCCTGATCGACGTGCGCAGGGAGGGAAAGTTCGCTTTTCTCTCGATCAAACCAGGGGTGCTCGAGGCACTATCGCTCTACCTCCAGTCTCTTAGCCCAGCTGCCTGCCCGACACAGTAGATCGCGTCTCTCAGGATTTTCACAATCGTTCTGAATCCTCTGCCTGAGTCCCACATCAATTCGATAGTTGTCGAAACGTCGAAGCAATTAGGCGCCGGGACAACACGGATCTGGAGGATCAGGAAAATGAGCAAACTTCAAGGCAAAGTCGCACTGGTGACCGGCGCATCCAAAGTCATCGGAGCCGCCATTGCAAAAGAACTCGCATCGCAGGGCGCGGCCGTGGCGGTCAACTATTCGGGAAGCAAGGAAGCCGCGGAGAAGGTGGTTGCGGAGATCAAGCAGGCTGGGGGCAAGGCGATCGCGGTTCAAGCCAACGTGGCCGATCCCGATTCCATTGGCCCGCTCGTCAGTGCGGTCGTCAAGACATTCGGGCCGATCGACATTCTGGTGAACAACGCAGGCATCTACGAATTCAGCCCACTCGAGGCGGTCACTCCTGAGCACTTCCACAAGCAGTTCAACATCAATGTTCTCGGTCTGCTTCTCGTTACTCAGGCTGCAGTGGCGCAGTTCAATCCGAACGGCGGCAGCATCATCAATATCAGTTCGGTGGTGAAGGACGGCGCGGCAGGGATCACCGTTTACAGCGCGACCAAAGGGGCCGTCGATACGATCAGCGCGTCACTGGCGCAGGAGCTTGGACCGAAGAAAATTCGTGTGAATTCGCTGAACCCCGGCATGATCGAGACCGAGGGCGCTCATGCGGCCGGAATTATCGGCAGTGACTTCGAGAAGTCGGCAGTGTCTCGCACCCCGTTTGGCCGCATCGGCCAACCGAAAGACATCGCGACCGCGGCCGCCCTGCTCGCTTCAGATGACTCAGCCTGGATCAGCGGCCAGGCCATCCATGCTGCTGGCGGATTCAGACTGTAATCGAGATGCATTCCGGATCGCCGGTCTGGAGTCCGGAATCACGCTGTATCGCTCAGAGGAAATCCCATGATTCACGGCATCGTAGCTACACTTTCAATCGCAGCGTTCGGCCTGTTTGCCGCAAGAGTGGGCGATCTCCGGCGCGTTTCATTCCTCCGCCGCAGCTCTTGCGATGAGACACGATCAACGAGTTATGTGTGGAGCTTCAACGCTGATGCGGCTCAGTCTCAGAGGACCTGGCTCAATGTTCGACGCCACGGAACCTGTTGACGAAGTGAACTTCCCCAGGGTGCCCCATTCTTTTGAGTAAACGTGGGGCACCGCAAAACTCAGCCGCGTTCGGCAGCTAGCAGTTCCCGTTTGCGGTCGACTCCCCATCGATAGCCGGTCAGTGATCCGTCGGCGCCTACTACGCGGTGACAGGGAACGATGAGCGCGACTCGGTTTGTGGCGCAGGCTCGCGCGACAGCTCGTGTGGCATTTGGTTCGCCCATTTCGCGGGCGAGTTGGCTGTAGCTGCGTGTCTCTCCGCGAGGAATCTGCCGCAGAGCTTGCCAAACTCGAAGCTGAAAAACGGTTCCGCGCAGATCCAGTCCACTACCGAGCGCGCCTTGTCTTGTGAGGTCGGATCCTTCGCGCACGCTCGCCAAAGCCAACTCCACCATCTCGGAGAGCGATGCATCGCGGCGCAACTCGGCTGCCGGAAACTCCTCGCGCAAACTAGACTCGGCCTCTTCACTCGTGGACGCGAGCGACAGCCAGCACAATCCGCGATCGGTGCTGCCCACCACGATCCAACCGAAGGGCGACCTGGCCGAACACCAGCGAATCTGCTCCCCCTTGCCGCCCTGCGCAAATCGAGCTGGGGTCATTCCGAGTTGAGCGCCTTCATAGGCGCGGCTCGATGAACCGAAGCCGGCATCGTAGATCGCGTCCGTTACGCGGTTCTGCTGCTTCAGGGCGTCGCGCAGCCTGGTTGCGCGCAGGGAGCGTTGATACTGCAATGGGCTTACACCCATTTCCTGCTTGAATGCGCGCTGTACGGTGAAGGGGCTCATTCCGGCAATCTTGCCCAGTTCTGACAGCGGCACGGAGCGGTCAAAATTGCTCTCGAGGTGCTTGCGAATTCGGTCCAGGGGTCCTGCAGATGCGGTGGAGACGGGTTTGCATCGCTTGCATGCTCGGAAGCCCGCACTCTGTGCATCGATCACTGTTGCGAAGAACCGCACGTTTTTGCGCAGAGGCTGGCGGCTTTTGCATTCCGGCCGGCAGAAGACGCCGGTTGTCGTGACTGCGTAAAAGAACCGGCCTGTACGATCGCGTTTGCAAAGCTGTTGCCACGCCTGCTCAGCGTCGATCTGTTGAACGGGTTGGCTGGTTGGCTTTAGGGCGGCGAGTTGGACATTGTTCGTCATGCATTGATGTTGAGCGAATCGCGTATTTCGTACACTCCGATTCTTGCTTGCAATTCGGAAAGGCAGTTCCTAGTTCACAAAAAACAGTTCGCGGTTTTCGTTCGAAGTTCACAGAACAATTTCAGGTCGGCCGCGAGCGAAACTAAGAACTATGAGCTTTCAACTCTGAGTGGCTTCTCTGCTGAAGAGGACTGCTTCTGCCTTCTCGAGATCTTCTTCTGTGTCGACGCCGATTGTATCCGCAGGAGCGTTGGCAACGTAGATGTCCATCCCTGCCTCTAGAAGCCGCAACTGTTCGAGCTTCTCTATGGACTCGAGCCATCCGCCGGGCAGCTCTGCAAAGCGTCCCAGGGCAGCTCTTCGGTAGGCGTAAATGCCAAGATGCTTGCGGTAGCCGGCGAATCCTGAGCTATCCCGATCGTAGGGAATGGCGGCCCGCGAGAAATACAGTGCCTTCCCATCCAGAGCCGTGACCACTTTGACGGCATTGGGATTGTGTACGTCAGATGCGGCACAGCGCACCGCCAGGGTGGCCACCTGAACTTCGGGTCTATTGAAGAGATCGAGGAGGGGAGGGAAGAACTCCGCGGTCAAAGTCGGCTCATCGCCCTGGATGTTGACATAGACGTCGCTCTCGATCTGTCGCGCAACTTCCCGCACCCGATCGGAACCGCTGGCGCATTGGGCCGAGGTCATGCACACGGGGATCCCGCGTTCCTGACACACATCGGCCACCTCATCGGAATCCGTCGCCACCACCACGGGGTCCATCAACCCGCTTCCAGCGGCGGCCCGCCACACCCATTCGACCATCGGCCGCCCGGCGAGCCCGCGCAGGACTTTACGCTCGAGCCTAGTGGAGGCGAGCCTGGCCGGAATGACGCCGGCGATACGTAACTTGCTCATGGAGGCGAGTCTACAAGATTCGCCCGTCGCGGAAATCGGTTCCCGTCACAAGGGTTTGACCTCACCCTTTTACTACTCGTATCATCAACAAGGACGGAGCGTTATGCCCCGTCGGCTTCGGCGGGGTAGCTCAGCTGGTTAGAGCGTGGGATTCATAACCCCAAGGTCGAGAGTTCGAGTCTCTCTCCCGCCACCAAATCAGCCGTGTCGATCCTTCGCCGTTCCGGTTCAGGATTTCGCCTGCGGGGCCTAAACGCCCCGCAAAACGGCTCAAGTTCGAGCCACTCCCTCTCCACCAAAACTCTGTTGAGATAGCAGAAGCGCTTTGACTCAAAGAGCGGCTGCTCTGCACGTGTGGCCACCGAGCAGGATTCGTCAATACTCGTTACTCATTGATAACTCCCTGCCCTCCCCCCATATCTCTGGAGCCTAAGATCCCGCTTTCAGTCGGTCGCAGCCCGGATGCTCGCTAAGGATAACCAGAGATTGAGCTTAGCTGTAGAGATATGGAAACAAAGGAGCTTAGGAACGATGGCGGATCGTGAGTAGCAGGGGTGAGTGACCGGCTCGGTCCGCGAACCTGGAGGCACGGCCTTTTCCGCTCAGAGTTTGCATTTACTCCTATTTTGCGCCGTTTCACGGAATAGACTGCAAAACGGAAAACGGTATCTAGTCCGTTGAAGATGAGCGGTTTAGGTCGTGTTGCGGGCCCCCTTGCGGGTTCGGCAAAATGGGCGTGCATGATGCTGACAGGAGTTACTTCCGCCGAGTCTTGCTGACCGGGATCCCGGTTCGATGGCCCTTTCAGAACACCCCATTGCGCTATCATTGCGTCTATACAAAAGCGGCCTGCTCCTCTCTAAAGGCCGTTCTCTGGTGGTGTGTGTGTCCCGATTTTTTCAGCGCCTGTCCTTTGTTGTAGCCGCAACCGTCTTTGCCGCCCTGGGGTTGGGTTTTGCTCTCGGCGAGTTTGGCATGTTTGGGGTTCATGCCGAGCAGGATGGGGCTTACCGCCAGATGCACGTATACGCTGAGGTTCTGAAGAGGGTTCAGAGCGACTACGTCACCGACCCGAACATCAACACTGTTACAACCGGCGCACTGCATGGCCTTCTCGAGTCGCTCGATGCGGACTCTAGCTATCTCACGCCGACCGAATACAAGATCTACAAGGATCGTCCCACCTCGGGCGTGGCGCAGATCGGCGTCACGGTCTCAAAGCGCTACGGGTATGCCACCATCGTCAACGTCGTTGCGAATTCCCCTGCTGACCGCGAACACCTCAGCGACGGAGACGTGATCGAGTCCATCGGCGACACCTCGACTCGCGAACTGTCTCTCGCGGTGATTCGACTGATGCTCGAAGGTAAGCCAGGCAGCACCGTCACTCTTTCAGTCGTCCGCCCGCGCAAGCCAGATCCGGATAAGATCACGCTGACCCGTACCGTCGTTCCGGCTCCGGCCATGACCGATCAGCAGTATGAGAATGCCAGCATTCTTTATCTCAAGCCCGTCGCGCTCACAACGGAGCGAGTGGATCAACTCGCCGCGAAGATCAAGTCCGCGGGGAAGACGCGCAAGATCCTCCTCGACCTTCGCGACGTTTCCGAGGGCGAGCCTGAGCAGGGGATTCGCGTGGCGAACTTCTTCATCAATCAGGGAACCATTGCTGTGCTCGAAGGGCAGAAGTTCCCGAAGCAGACCTTCAGTGCCGATGCTTCGAAGTACCTTACCAGCGCTCCAGTCGCTGTGCTCGTGAATCGCGGAACCTACGGAGCCGCTGAACTCGCCGCCGACGCCATTGAAGGCGCAAAGCGCGGAGATGTAGTTGGCGAACGCACGTTCGGCGAGGGCTCCGTACAGAAGACGATCGAACTTCCGGACGGTGCAGCTCTCCTGCTTACCGTGGCGAAGTATGAGGGGCCTGACGGGAAGAAGATCCAAGATGAGGCGGTTGCGCCGAATGTGCTGGTCGGTCAGAACCAGGACGACGATGTCGATGATGACACTCCGCAAACCAACAAGGGCGATGAGATTCTGAACAAGGCGCTCGAGCTATTGAAGGCGAAGAATAGCTAAAGTCTGCACCTGCGCTTTCCCGGAATTGCACCGGGTGGTTCGCTCCACTTTGCCCATGCGGCAGGCAATCTAAACCCATGCTAGCCTTGATGGTAGGCATTCCCCCTTCAGCAATTGCGACTGGCTGAAAACGAGAGGAATGCCCTTGAGGCTTTTGTCTTGGCTGCCCCCTCTGCACATTCGGCACCACCTGCCGGGCTCGGCCGTACTCATCGTTTACGGCCCGAGCCGCAATCTCTGAGGCCGAAGCAGCCGCGCGGCAAGCCGAAACTCGCCGGCAAAGTCGCTCTCGTTGTCCTGCTGCTGCTGGCTGTGATTACCGGATCGCTTGCCGGGCTGATGCTCGTCTTTTCGGTCAATCTGCCGCAGATTAATGATCTAGAACGCTTCCGCCCGTCAACCGTGACGGATCTCTACGACGCGAAGGGTCGTATCATCGGGTCGTTCGCGCTGGAGAAGCGGATCATCGTCAACTACAACGATTTCGCTCCTGTTCTGCGACAGGCCGTGATCTCGATTGAAGATAAAAATTTCGATTCGCACTGGGGCATCAATGTCTTCCGGATCGCGGGAGCTCTTGTTCACGATCTTCGTTCGCATGGCCGCGCTCAGGGCGCATCTACGCTGACGATGCAGCTCGCGCGCAACCTCTTTCTCTCCGCCGATCGCACGGCCGCGCGCAAGGCACAGGAAGCGATTCTCGCGATTCAGATCGAGCGCGCCTTTACGAAGGAACAGATCTTCACCCTATACGGTAACCAGATTTATCTGGGTAGCGGGATGTACGGCTTTGAAGCTGCATCGCAGTTTTACTTCAGCAAGCATGCGAAGGATCTAACGTTGACCGAGGCGGCGCTGCTTGCAGGCTTGCCGAAAGGCCCAGCCGCATATTCTCCGCTCATCAATCCGGAGAAAGCGCTTCGCCGGCGCAATCTCGTGATCAGCGAGATGGAATCGGATGGCGCGATCACGCATCAGGAAGCGGACCAGGCGCGGAAATCTCCGCTGGGGCTGCACGTGAATCAACCGGAGATGTCGGTGGCGCCGTGGTTTCAGGAAGAGGTGCGCCGGGAGCTGGAAAAGAGATTCGGGACCGAGCAGGTTCACGAAGCGGGGCTGCGGGTTCAGACGACCCTGGATCTCGATTTGCAGCGAACGGCGAACAAAGCTCTCGCCGATGGGCTTGCCGCCTACGAGCGGCGTCACGGCTGG
>Ga0105240_10007652_pt1 | contig 15646 bp, 18 predicted proteins | sample KBSC54metaG_FD_80426 | JGI IMG/M metagenome (GOLD analysis project Ga0105240, IMG submission 80426) | Corn rhizosphere microbial communities from Kellogg Biological Station, Michigan, USA - KBS C5-4 metaG | ecosystem: Host-associated > Plants > Roots > Rhizosphere > Soil | place: Michigan, USA... | reverse complement strand
TCGCCCACGGCGGCCACCTCACCCACGGCGCCTCGGTGAACATCTCCGGGAAGCTCTACCACGCGGTGGGCTACGGCCTGGGCGCGGACGAGGCGATCGACTACGACCAGGTCCGCGCGCTGGCCCTCGAGCACAAGCCGAAGATGATCGTGGCGGGCGCATCCGCCTATGCGCTCCGCATGGATTTTCCCCGCTTCCGCGCGATCGCGGACGAGGTGGGCGCGTATCTCATGGTGGACATCGCGCACTACGCCGGGATGGTCGCGGTGGGCCTTTATCCCACGCCCGTCGGGATCGCCGACTTCGTGACCAGCACCACGCACAAGACGCTGCGCGGCCCGCGGGGCGGCGTGATCCTCGCCGGGGCCCAGCACGAGAAGGCGCTCAACTCGTCGATCTTCCCGTCGATCCAGGGCGGGCCGCTCATGCACGTGATCGCGGCGAAGGCGATGGCGTTCCAGGAAGCGCTGCAGCCGTCCTTCAAGGCCTACCAGGCGCAGGTCCTCGCGAACGCCCGGGTGATGGCGGAGACGCTGGTGAAGCGCGGGGTGCGCGTGGTCTCCGGGCGCACCGAGAGCCACATGTTCCTGGTCGATCTGCGCGCGAAGTCGATCACCGGGAAGGACGCGGAGGCGGCGCTGGGGCTTGCGCACATCACCGTCAACAAGAACGCGATCCCGAACGACCCCGAGAAGCCCTTCGTCACGAGCGGCATCCGGGTGGGCTCGCCCGCGATGACCACGCGGGGTTTCCGCGACGCCGAGGCGGCGCAGGTCGCCCACTTCATCGCCGACGCGCTCGAAGGCGCCCGCGAGCCCGCGAAGCTGGCAAGGATCGCGACCCAGGTGAAGGCGCTCTGCGCGCGCTTCCCGGTCTACGGCCCGGCCATGCGCGCGAGCTACGGCATGAAGCCGGCTGCCTTCGACGAGGGCCGCGCAGCGTGAAGTGCCCCTTCTGCGGCGCGGAGGACACCCAGGTCATCGACTCGCGCGTGAGCGAGGAGGGCGACTCGATCCGCCGCCGCCGGCGCTGCCAGGTCTGCAACAAGCGCTTCACCACCTACGAGACGCCGGAGCTGCGCATGCCGCAGATCGTGAAGACCGCCGGCGAGCGCGAGGACTTCTCGTCGGCGAAGCTGCGCACGGGATTCCAGCGCGCGCTCCACAAGCGGCCGGTCACGACCGAGCTCGTGGACGCGGCGATCACCCGGATCGAGCAGAAGGTGCTCTCGCTGGGAGAGCGCGAGATCGACTCGCGGCGCCTGGGGGAGATGGTGATGGAGGAGCTCCGCCGCCTGGACAAGGTGGCCTACATCCGCTTCGCCTCCGTCTACAGGAGCTTCTCGGACGTGGACGATTTCCGCGACGCGATCCGCGAAGCGAAGGAAAAGTAGCGCCCCGCTCCTTGTTCTCCGCCGAAGACCACGCCTTCATGTCCCGTGCCCTGGCGCTCGCCGCGCGCGGCCGCGACACCGCCACGCCCAACCCGAGCGTGGGCTGCGTGATCGCGAAGGCGGGCCGCATCGTGGGGGAGGGCTGGCACGAGCGCGCGGGCGAGGCGCACGCCGAGGCGCGCGCGCTCGCGGCCGCGCGCGGCGCGGCGGAAGGCGCCACGGCCTACGTGACGCTCGAGCCCTGCAGCCATCACGGGCGAACGCCGCCCTGCGCCGATGCGCTCGTCGCGGCGCGCGTCGCGCGCGTGGTGGCCGCCGTGGAAGATCCCAATCCGCAGGTGAAGGGGCGGGGCGCCGCGCGGCTTCGCTCCGCCGGCATCCGGGTCGACCTGGGCCTCATGGCGGCGGGCGCGGAGGAAGTCCATCGCGGCTTCCTCACGCGCATGCGCACCGGGCGGCCGTGGATGCGCATCAAGGCGGCGGCCTCCCTCGACGGCCGGATCGCGCTCGCGAACGGGGCGAGCCGCTGGATCACGAGCGAGGCGGCGCGCCGCGACGTGCATGCGCTTCGCGCGCGCTCCTGCGCGATGTTGACCGGTATCGGCACCGTGCGGCACGACGATCCGGAGCTCACGGTGCGTCACGTCCCGTGCTCGCGCCAGCCGCGCCGCGTCGTGATCGACCATCATCTCGACATTCCGCCCTCCGCGAAGATCCTCTCCGGCGAGCCGCCGCTCATCCTCGCCGTGACCGGCGAGCGGGAGCGCCGCGCGGCCCTGGAGGCGCGGGGCGCGGAAGTCGTGCTCGTGCCGGGCGAGGGGCGGAAAGCGGACCTCGCGGCGGTCGCGCGCCTGCTGGGCGAGCGCGGATTCAACGAGGTGACGGTCGAGACCGGAGGCAAGCTCATGGGCTCGCTCCTCGCCGCGCGCGTCGTCGACGAGCTGGTGATCTACTACGCGCCGATGCTCCTGGGCGATTCCGCGCAGGGCCTCTTCGCGCTGCCGGAGATCGCGACCCTGGAGGGGGCGCTGCGCCCGCGCGTGGTCGACGTGCGCGCCGTGGGCCCCGACTGGCGCGTCACCACCCGCTTCGGGGGCTAGCGTGTTCGCGGGAATCGTCTCCGCCGTCGGACGGATCGCGCGCTCGGTCCCCTCGGGCGACGGCGTGCGGCTCACCGTCGAGGCGCCGGGCTTCGGCCTGGAAGACGTCGCGATCGGGGACTCGATCGCGATCCAGGGCGCCTGCCACACGGTGGTCGCGAGATCGGGCGACGCGTTCGACGTCGACGCCTCCCGCGCGACGCTCGATGCCACCACCGGGCTCGAGGCGGGCCGCCCGGTGAACCTCGAGAAGTCGCTCCGGCTGGGCGATCGCGTCGGCGGGCACCTCGTGAGCGGCCACGTCGACGGCGTGGGCGAGGTGGTCGAGGCGGCCGACCTGGGTGCGAGCGTGCGCCTGGCGATCCGCGCCCCGGCCGCGCTCGCCCGCTACATCGCGCGAAAGGGCTCGATCGCGGTGGACGGTGTCAGCCTCACGGTGAACGCGGTCGATCGCGATCGCTTCGAGGTGAACGTGATCCCGCACACGCGCGCGGTCACGACGCTTCGTGGCCTCATCCCCGGATCGCGCGTGAACCTCGAGATCGACATGATCGCGCGGTACGCGGAGCGGCTCCTCTCCCCGGAAGTGGCAAAATAGCGGACTCGGCGGGAAACCGCCCGCGGAAATCCTTTCCGAGGACTCGCATGAACTTGAGCCCCACGCAGGACCTCATCGACGCGCTCCGGCTCGGCCGCATGATCGTGCTCGCGGACGCCGAGGACCGCGAGAACGAGGGCGACCTCCTCCTCGCCGCCGATTTCGTGACGCCCGAGGCCGTCAACTTCATGGCCACGCATGCGCGCGGCCTGATCTGCCTCACCTTGACCGAGGAGCGCTGCCGGCAGCTGAGCCTCCCGCTCATGGTGAACGAGAACCGCTCGCCGATGGGCACCGCGTTCACCGTCACGATCGAGGCCGCGACGGGTGTCACGACCGGCATCTCGGCCGCGGACCGCGCGCGCACGGTGCGGGCCGCGACCGCGAAGCACGCGAAGCCGGAGGACATCGTGCAGCCCGGGCACATCTTCCCGGTGATGGCGCAGAAGGGCGGCGTCCTCGCACGCGCGGGGCACACGGAGGCGGGCTGCGACTTAGCGGAGCTGGCCGGCCTCACGCCCGCGGCGGTGATCTGCGAGATCATGAACCCGGACGGCTCCATGGCGCGGATGCCGGACCTCCTCGCGTTCGCGGAGAAGCACGGCCTTCCCGTGGGCACGATCGCGGACCTGATCCGCCACCGGAGCGAGACCGAGACCCTTGTCGAGCGCGTGGCCGACCGCCCGATCGCGACCCCGTACGGCACGTTCCGCCTGTGCGTCTTCCACGACAAGACCGTGGACGAGGTCCACTACGCGCTCGTGAAGGGCGAGCCGCAGCGCGACCGCCCGGTGCTGGTCCGCGTGCACGAGCCTTTCGCCTCGCTCGACCTCTTCGACTTCGACACCGCGCGCCATGCCTACTCGGTGCAGGACGCGATGCGTATCGTCGCGCACCACAAGGAGGGCGTGATCGTGCTGCTGCGCCGCCACGAGCCCACGGGCGAGATCCTCGAACGGCTCCAGGCGCCGGCCGCGCACAGGCGCGGCACCCGCAAGTGGGACCCGCGACTGCACGGCATCGGCGCGCAGATCCTGCGCGACCTGGGCGTGGGCAAGATGCGCGTGATGGCGCGCCCGAAGCGCATCCCCAGCATGTCCGGCTTCGGCCTGGAGGTGGTCGAGTACCTGTCGCCGGACGAGGCGCTCGCCGTGAAGGCCGTCTGACGTGGTCGATCCCGATCTCGCCGGCGCGGGGCTGCGCGTCGCGATCGTCTGGAGCCGGTTCAACGAGCCGATCGTGCGCCAGCTCCTCGCCGCCTGCGACCAGGAGCTCGTGCGGCTGGGCGTGGCGGCGGCGGACATCGAGGTTGTGAGCGTCCCCGGAGCGCTCGAGATCCCGCTCCTGCTGCAGGCCCTCGCGCTCGAGCGCCGCGGCTTCACCCGGCGCTACGACGCGCTGGTGGCGCTGGGCGCCGTGGTGCGGGGCGAGACCTACCATTTCGAGGTGGTGGCGAACGAGAGCGCGCGCGGCATGCTCGACGTGCAGCTGGAGACCGGCGTCCCGGTCGCCAACGGCGTCCTCACGACCGACACGGAAGAGCAGGCGATGGCGCGCGCGGCGGTGAAGGGCGCGGAGGCGGCGCGCGTCGCCGTGGAGATGGCGAACACGCTGAAGGCGGTGGCCGGATGACGCCTCGCCGGCGCGCGCGCGAATTCGCGCTGCAGGGCCTGTACCAGTGGCTGTACACGGGCGCGGCGCCGGCCCAGGTCCTCAAGCACCTCTCGGAGCTCGAGCACTTCGAGTCGGCGGACCGGCCGTTCCTCGAGGCGGAGCTCGAGGGCGCGATCGGCGACGCCCCCGCGCTGCAGGAGCGCCTGGCACCTTTCGCGGACCGCAAGTGGGACGAGGTGAGCCCCGTCGAGCGCGCGATCCTGCTGATCGGCGCCTGGGAGCTCGTGCACAATCCGGAGATTCCCTACAGGGTGACGATCAACGAGGCGATCGAGCTGGGCAAGCGCTTCGGCGCCACCGACGGACACAAGTGGGTGAACGGCGTCCTCGACAAGCTGGCGGCGCAGGTGCGCCCGGACGAGGTCGCCGCGCAGCGAGACGGAAGGACGAGAAAGCCGCGCCATGACGCATGACACCCCGGAATTCGATGTGATCGCGCGGCACTTCACGCGCCCCGCGGCGAACGCCGTGCTGGGCGTGGGAGACGATTGCGCGCTGGTGGACGTGACCAACGGGATGGACCTCGCGGTCTCCGTCGACACGATGGTCTCCGGCACGCACTTCTTCCCGGACGTGGACCCCGAGACGCTGGGCCACAAGGCGCTCGCCGTGAACCTCTCGGACATGGCGGCCATGGGGGCGCTGCCGTACTGGGCGATGCTGGCCCTCACGCTCCCCAAGGTCGACCACGACTGGCTCGCCGCCTTCGCGAAGGGCTTCTTCGACCTGGCGGAGGAGTTCAACGTCTCGCTGATCGGCGGGGACACCACGCGCGGGCCGCTCACGTTGACCGTCACGATCATGGGCGAGGTGCCCGCGGGGGCGGCCCTTCGCCGGGGCGGGGCCAAGGTGGGGAACGACATCTGGGTCTCCGGCTACATCGGGGATGCGGCGCTCGCGGTCGCGCACCGCCACGGGAAGCTCGTGCTCGCCGAGGACGACTACCACGAGGCGGTGATGCGCCTCTACGAGCCCACGCCGCGCGTGGCGCTGGGCCAGGCCCTGCGCGGGCTCGCCACCGCCGCGATCGACGTCTCGGACGGGCTCCTCGCGGACCTGGGCCACATCTGCAAGCTCTCCGGCGTGGGCGCGACCGTCGATCTCGCGGCGATCCCCGTGTCGCCCATCGGCGCCAAGCACGTCCCGACGGATGCGGGGCGGAACGCCATCGTCGCGGGCGGCGACGACTACGAGCTCTGCTTCACCGCGCATCCCAATTCGCGCGAGAGCATCCAGGATCTCAACAAGATGATGGACGTGCCGCTCACGCGCATCGGCCAGGTGAAGCGCGGCAAGGGCGTGAGCCTCCTGGGCGCCGACGGGAAGCCGGTGAAGATCGATGGCCGCGGGTTCGACCATTTCTCGGCGCCCTGAGCTCGCCTTCCTCGTGTCGCATCCGGCGCATTTCGTGGCCCTGGGATTCGGCGCGGGCCTGGCACCCGTGGCGCCCGGCACCTTCGGCACGTTGCTCTCCGTGGGACTCTACTGGGCGGCTGCGCCCTTCGTGCCGCCGCTCGCCATCGCGTTCTCCGCGATCCCGCTCTTCTTCCTGGGCGTGTGGGCGTGCGAGCGCACGGGGCGCGACCTCGGCGTGCCGGACCACGGCGCGATGGTGTGGGACGAGGTCGTGGCTTTCCTCCCGCTCGCGGCGCTCGCCTCCGCGAGCCTCGAGCTGCAGGCGCTCGCCTTCGCGCTCTTCCGCCTCTTCGACGTGTGGAAGCCCTATCCCATCCGCGAGGTCGAGCGGCGCGCGAAGGGCGGATTCGGCGTGATGATCGACGACGTGTTCGCGGCGTTCTACGCGTACGCGGGGTTCGCGCTCGTCGTCGTCGTCGCGGTGAAGGTCTTCGGCTACCGCGGATGAAGCGCTGGCCCTATCCCCGCATCTTCGCGCACCGGGGCGGCGGAAAGCTCGCCCCCGAGAACACGCTCGCCGCCATGCGGCTGGGGCAATCCATGGGCTACGCTGCCGTGGAATTCGACGTGAAGCTCTCGCGCGACGGGGTGGCGATCCTGCTCCACGACGAGACGCTCGAGCGCACGTCGAACGGGACCGGCCGCGCGGGGGACCTCGACTGGAAGGCGCTCCGCGCGCTCGACGCCGGGGGCTGGCACTCGGAGACGTTCCGGGGCGAGCCGATCGCGGCCTTCGAGGACATCGCGCGGTTCCTGCGCTCCACCGGCACGCTCGCCAACGTGGAGATCAAGCCCACGCCCGGGGCGGAGCGCGGGACGGGAGAGGCGGTGGCGCGGCTCGCCGCACGCTACTGGAAGGACGCGGCGGTGCCCCCGCTGCTCTCGTCGTTCTCGTTCGAGGCGTTGACGGCCGCGCGCGAGGCCGCGCCGGAATTGCCCCGGGCGTGGCTCGCGGGCGAGCTCGCGGAGGAGGACTGGGATCGCATGGCGGCGCTGGGGGCGGTCTCGTTCCACACGAACCATGCGAAGCTCGATCCGGCGGCGATCCCGCGGCTCCACGAGCGCGGCTACCGGGTGCTCGCCTACACCGTCGACGATGCGCAAGCCGCGGAGCGGCTCTTCGACGCGGGCGTCGACGGGATCTTCACGGACAACCTGCGCGAGCTCGCGGCGCGCTTCCCCGGCGCCATCCGCGAGCCCGCCTGAAGCGGGACTAGCGGGCGAGGGCGGGCGCGCCCATCGCCGCGGACGCCTCTTCGCCGCTCGCTTCGCGCATCGCGCTCACCTGCGTGGACACGATCTCCGTGAGGGAGAAGATGTCCTCGAGGAAACGCAACGGCGGTCCGGCGTGCAGCTCCCTCATCATGCGGTCGATCCGGGCGTTCTTCATTTTCTCTTCTCCAGTGTGCGCCTTGGGGGCGGTGGGTCACTTCACTGGAGGCGAGTCTGGCCCCGGCGCCGGGGGCCGTCTGTGCGAAGTTGCACAACCGGGGGGTCCGGGGGATTTCAGCCGTAATCGCCCGGCGGCGGCCCCTAGTCCATCACCGCGGCGGGGGCGGCGTGCGCTCCCAGGGGGTGTGCCGAGCGCAGGTGGTGGTCCAGGTCGCGAAGGGCCGTGCGAAGCCCCTCTTCGACCACCGGGTGGTAGAAGGGCATCTCGAGCATGCGCGCGACCGTCATCCGGGCCTGGAGCGCCCAGGCGAGGAGGTGCCCGATGTGCTCCGCGTCCGGCCCCACCATCTCGGCGCCCAGGAAAAGGCCGGTGGAAGGCTCGCCGTAGACGCGCAGGTGGCCGCGGTTCCTCACCATCACCCGCGAGCGGCCCTGGTCCTCGAACGAGACCTCGCCCGTGGCGAGCGTGGGCGTATCGAGGCGCGCGAAGCCGCCGCCCACGATCGCGATCTGGGGATCGGTGAAGACGATCGCGAGGGGCGCCCGGCGAAGCCCCGCCGCGACGGCCGGGAAGCGCGCCGCGTTGGCCCCCGCGATCCGGCCCTCGTCCGCCGCCTCGTGGAGGAGCGGCATGTCGTTCGCCGCGTCCCCGGCGATGAAGACCGCGCTGCGGCCCGCCTGCATCGTCGCACGGTCGAATTTCGGGACCCCGCGGGCGTCGAGCTCGAGCCCGGTGTTCTCCAGGCCCAGCCGGTCGACGTTGGGGACGCGCCCCGTGGCCGCGAGCACGTAGTCGAAGCGCTCGACGCAGCCGCCGGCGCCCGGCTTGCAGTAGTCGACCTCCACCTCGCCGCCCACGCGCTCGACGCGGGAGACGTGGGCATCGGGGTCGAGCATGAAATCCGCGGCGAAGGCGCGGATCGCCGCGCGCCGCACGTACGGATCGGTGAGCGGGCCCACGCGTCCGCCGCGCCCGAGGACCGCCACCCGCACGCCCAGGCGCGCGAGCGCCTGCCCGATCTCGAGGCCGATCACGCCCGGCCCCAAGACCGCGACCGAGCGCGGCAGCGTGTCCCACGCGAAGACGTCGTCGTTCACCACGAGGCGCTCGCCCAGCCCCTGCAGGATCGGGGGCACGGACGGGCGCGACCCGGTGGCGACCACGACGGCGCGCGCGGCGATGCGCGGGCCGCCCTCGACTTCCAGCGTTCCCGCGTCGACGAAGCGCGCGTGGCCCCGGATGCGCTCGGCGGCCGGGATCGCCTCCACGCCTTCCAGCACGAAGCCCACGAAGCGGTCGCGCTCGCGCTTCAGGCGCGCCATCACCTCGGCGCCGTCGATGCGCGCCGGGCCCGCGTGGACGCCGAAGGCGCGCGCCCGCTCGATGCCGTGGGCCGCTTCGGCCGCCGCGATGAGGAGCTTGGACGGCATGCAGCCCACCCGTGCGCAGGTGGTCCCGTACGGGCCGCCCTCGAGGAGCACGGCGCGCTTGCCGGCGGACTTCGCCGCGCGGTAGGCCGAGAGGCCGGCCGTGCCGGCACCGATCACCGCGACGTCGACTTCGAGCTTCTTCTGCATGGCGGGCCTCCCGGGCCGTTTTTCCGTCGAGTGGGTCGCGGTGGGCGGCGCGGCCTTACGCCGCCTTCCTTCCGGCGCCGGCGAGGTGCTCCTCGAGCTCCTCGGCGCCGCCGATGAGCCGTCCCCCGATGAAGACCTGGGGCGCGGTCCCCTTGCCCGAGACGGCGCGCAGCGCCGAGGCGGTGATCCCCTTCCCGAGCGCGACTTCCTCGAAGACGATCCCGTGCTGGCGCAGGAGCTCCTTCGCGCGGGCGCAGTGCGGGCACCCGGGCTTGGAGAATATCAAGGCCGGCTCCGGCGCCTTCTCGCGCGGCGCGATGTAGTGGAGCATGGTATCGGCGTCCGAGACCTCGTATGGGTCGCCTTCCTTCTCGGGCTCGATGAACATCTTCCGGATCACGCCGTCCTCCACGAGCATGGAGTAGCGCCACGAGCGCTTGCCGAAGCCCAGGTCGGCCTTGTCGACCAGCATCCCCATCTTCCCGGTGAACTCTGCGTTGCCGTCCGGGAGGAAAGCCACGTTCGGGGCGTCCTGGTCGCGCTGCCACTCGCTCATCACGAAGGGGTCGTTCACGGAGATGCAGACGATCTCGTCCACGCCCAGGCGGCGGAAGACGGGCGCCAGCTCGTTGTAGCGGGGAAGGTGGCTCGAGGAGCAGGTCGGCGTGTACGCGCCGGGAAGCGCGAACGCGACCACGGTGCGCCCCTTGAAGACCTCGTCGGTGGTGACGTCCTTCCACTGCCCGTCCCGGCGCGTGCGGAAGGTGACTTTCGGGACCTCGCGGCCCTCTCGGTTCGGAAGCATGGCTGTCCTTTCGGCTCTCGTGCCTGTCGGATGTTCGATCGGTCACACCCATTGTGGGCGCGCGCGATTGATAGGTCCAATTGATTGTCGTTATAATCGCGATAGTCCTTCCCAATGGAGCCTCCCCCCGTGACCCTCACCGAGCTGCGCTACGTCGTCGCCCTCGCGCAGGAGCGCCACTTCGGGCGCGCCGCCCAGAAGTGCTTCGTGACCCAGCCCACGCTCTCCCTCGCCCTCGCCAAGCTCGAGGACGAGCTCGCGGTGAAGCTCTTCGAGCGGAACAAGAACGAGGTCCTCGTCACCACCCGCGGGCAGGCGATCGTGGAGCAGGCGCGCCGGGTGCTGGACGAGGTCGCCAGGATCCCGCACCTCGCGCGCGGCGGCCGCGACCAGCTCGCGGGGACGCTCCGGCTGGGCGCGATTCCCACCATCGGGCCGTACCTCCTGCCGGACCTGGTGCCCATCCTCCGGAAGCGCGCGCCGCACATGCCGCTCTCGATCGAGGAGAACCTCACGGCGAGCCTCGCGCCGATGCTGCGCGACGGGGAGCTCGACGTGGCGATCATCGCGCTCCCGTTCGCGATCCCCGGCGTGAAGACCCGCGTCGTGTACGAGGAGCCGTTCAGCGTGGTGGTTCCCGCCGGCCACCGGTGGGAGGCGCGCCGGTCCGTGAAGCCGGGGGAGCTCTCCGGCGAGAACCTCCTCGTCCTCAACGCCGGGCACTGCTTCCGCGACCAGGTGCTGGAAGCGTGCCCGGGCCAGGCGAACACCGCGATGCCGGAAGGGCGCGCGGGAAGCTCGCTCGAGACCATCCGCAACATGGTGGCCTCGGGGCTCGGCGTGAGCGTGCTGCCGGCGAGCGCGCTCGTGCCGCGCTACGCGACGCGGCTCCTCAAGGCGGTGCCGTTCGCCGCCCCGGCGCCGTCGCGGAAGGTGGCCCTCGCGTGGCGGGCGAGCTTCGACCGGCCGCTCGCGGTCGAGGCGCTTGCGCAGGCGATCCGGGCGGTGAAGATGCCGTGCCTGCGGATGGCCCGCGCCGCCTGAAGAGGCCCCGGCGCGGCCTCAGTCGAGGTCCGCCACCAGCGCCGCGCGGACTTCCGGCGGCACGGGGTCGACCTTCGCCGCGTAATGCGGGTGGTCGATGCCCACCGCGAGGCCCACGCCGTACTTGAGCGCCTCGATCATCTCGGGGGTGAGCTCGAATCGCAGGAAGTGGACGGCGGAGGTCTTCTCGTCGGTCTCGCGCTCGAGGTCCTCGTCGGCGATCGCGTAGACGGGGGCGCAGCCCTCCACGCGGACCCAGGTGCGGTCCTCGATGCCCTTCAGCCGCGCGAGCGCGGACTTCCGGCCGTTCACGTCCTCGTACTCGATCTGCATCGTCGCCTTGAGGTTGCGGCCGTCCGGGATGAGGGGATTGTAGGCGTCGATCTCGTCCTGGACGCCCTCGTCTTCGAAGATGCGCTCCGCGTGGAGCATCTCCTGCACCTGATAGCGCATCGTGAGCTCGTCCTCGAAGAGGAGCATCACGTGCTCGCCCAGGGCGAGCGAGCGGTTCTTCTTGTGGGCGATCACGCGGGCGCGGAACTCCTTGCGGGCGCGGGCGTAGGCCTCGAGGCTCATCAACGATTCGCGGGAGATCTTCTTCATGGCTCGATGCGATTCTCAGTCCGGGAGGCCGTAGGCCATCCGAAGGAGGGTGAGCGGGTGCTTGAGGACGGCGCCGGCCTTCGTGTCGCCCAGGCCCTCCTCGATGTGGTGGCCGGCGAGCTCGCAGTCCGATGCGAAGAAGTCCGGCGCGAACTCGGCCACCTGCCGGAAGACCGGCCGGCCGATCGCGAGCGCCGCGTCGTGGAACTCCGCCTTCACGCCGTAGGTGCCCGCGTGGCCGGAGCAGCGCTCGATCACGAGCACCTGGGTCCCCGGGATCGACTCCAGCGCCTCGCGCGTGCGCGGCCCCATCTTCTGCACCCGCGTGTGGCACGGCACGTGGTAGGCGACCTTGCCCAGAGCGCGCTTGAAGTCCTGCGCGAGGAAGCCGTCGCGCTTCCTCGCCATGAGGTACTCGAAGGGATCGAACATGGCGTCGCGCACGGCGCGCACGTCCTCGTCCTCCGGGAAGAGGAGCGGGAGCTCCTGCTTGTACATGAGCGTGCACGACGGGACGGGGGTGACGATCGCGTAGCCCTCGCGCGCGAGCTTCGCGAGGTGGGGGATGTTCACCTCCTTCAGCTTCGCGACCGACTCGAGGTCGCCCTGCTCGAGCTTCGGCATCCCGCAGCACGCCTCCTTCTCGACGAGGACGTAGGGCACCGCGTTGTGGTCGAGGATGGCGGCCATGTCGCGCCCGATGCCGGGCTCGTTGTAGTTCACGTAGCAGGTGGCGAAGATCGCGACCTTGCCCGGCGTGCGCTCGCCGTCGCGCACCGGGTGCGCGGCGCTCTTCGGCGGATGGCGGCGGAAGGGCCGCGGCGCGTACCGCGGCACCCACGCCTCGCGGTCGACCGCGAGTGCCTTCTCGCCCAGCGCGCGCAGGGGGCGCGAGCGCGTGGCGGCGTTCACCGCGTGGACCACGACGGGGATGGTGGCGAGCTTCCCGTTGCGGTCCGTCGACGAGAGGATGCGGTCGCGCACGGGGTGCCGGAGCTTCCCGCTTCGGAACTCGTTCGCCTTCGCGCGGAGCATGAGGTGCGGGAAGTCGACGTTCCACGGGTGCGGGGGCACGTACGGGCACTTCACCATGTAGCACATGTCGCAGAGGTAGCAGTTGTCCACCACCGACTGGAATCTCTCGCGCGGGACGCCGTCCAGCTCGCCCGTGGGCCCTTCGTCGATGAGGTCGAAGAGCGTCGGGAACGCCTTGCAGAGGCTCACGCAGCGCCGGCACCCGTGGCAGATGTCGAAGACGCGCTCCATCTCGGCCACGATCTTCGGCTCGTCGTAATACTCGGGGTTGCGCCAGTCGATCGGGTGGCGCGTGGGGGCTTCGAGGCTTCCTTCCTTCGTCGTCATCGCCTAACTCGGGAAAGGCGGGTAACCACAGATGAACACGGATGAACACAGATGGCCCGTGAGGGTGGGTGCAAAGGTGGCCATGGGCACGGAGCGCTCAGTTTCGATAACCATCTGTGTTCATCCGTGTTCATCTGTGGTTCCATCGCTGGAATGAAAAGGGGGCGCGAAGCCCCCTTTGTCAGAGCGCCCTCGGCGCCTCAATCCGTGAGCGCGTCGAGCGCCTTCTGGAAGCGGTTCGCGTGGGAGCGCTCGGCCTTCGCGAGCGTCTCGAACCAGTCGGCGATCTCCTCGAAGCCTTCGCCGCGGGCGGACTTCGCCATGCCCGGATACATGTCGGTGTACTCGTGCGTCTCGCCGGCGACCGCCGCCTTCAGGTTCTGGCGCGAGCTTCCGATCGGCAGGTCCGTCGCGGGGTCGCCCACGTTGGCGAGGTAATCGAGGTGGCCGTGGGCATGGCCGGTCTCGCCTTCCGCGGTGGAGCGGAAGAGCGCCGCGACGTCGTTCTGGCCCTCGACGTCCGCCTTGTTCGCGAAATAGAGGTAGCGCCGGTTCGCCTGGGACTCGCCGGCGAAGGCGGCCTTCAGGTTGTCGTGGGTCTTCGTTCCTTTGAGGGGTTTCATCGATGCCTCCATGGACAAAAAGCGGGAATCCGGACTTCCTTGCTCGGTTCGTCCCATGGTGCGCCGGCGGGCGCCGATCGTCCAATTGATTGTTTCGATGCGCTCGATTGGCGGCGCCAATGGGAAAGGGGCGGTCGCCCGCCCCCCTTTTCGTCCCCCAGCTCTCCGCTTCCCTAGCGGCGGTCGTACGCGACGTTGGCGTCGAACGGATAGCCGTCGTCCCGGATGTCCTGGCCCACCGTGAGCCAGCGGCCCGGCTCGTGGCTCAGGCGCGTCGTGAACTCGCGGCCGCGGAACTCGTAGCGCACGTCGTACGCCACGACCCGGTTGGGCGCGGCTTCCGAGTCGCTCACCGTGCGGCAGCGCTGCTCGCTCGACGGGCGCTCCTCGCGATTGCGCTCGATCCGGTTGCCGGCGATGCCGCCGCCGATGGCACCCGCCGCGGTCGCCACGTCGTTGCCGCGGCCGCTGCCGACCTGGTGGCCGATCACGCCGCCCGCGATGGCGCCCAGCACGGTGCCCGCATTGATGCCGTGGTGCTCGTAGGTCTTCGTCTCCTCGTTCCAGCATTCCTCGTGCGTGCCGCCCTGCGCGTAGACGGGCTGGGAGTCGATCACGCGCGCGTGCGTGTCGCGCCAGCCCGAGTCGCGCTCGTCGCGCGCCGAATACGAGACGTCCGGGGGCGGGGTGTAGGCGCGGTCGTAGGAACGATAGGCCTGGCCGTGCGCGAGCGGCGCGATCGCCGTGATCGCCGCGGCGACGGTAAGGGCAAGCGTCTTCATGGACACCTCCAGGAAAATTGCGGCCTTCGGTTGAAGGCACCTCCTGGTTCGATCCCGCGCGCCTTCCCCCGGTTCGCCCGGCCCCCCTGCCGGGTGGCGCAGGCGTATCCCGCTTTCGGACCCCGGAAAAAAACGGCGCCCGCGGGCGCCGTTTCGCGAGGTCCGCCGCGCTTCAGCGATAGGCCGGCGGGCGCGGGCCCGGAGGCGGCGGCGGGACGTCGTAGTCCGGCTGGACCGGCTGGACGTCCACGCGGATCGGGATGGTGCGGCCCGGATCGCGCGGGAGACGGGTCGCGAACTGGCGGCCGCGGTACTCGTAGCGGACGTCGTAGCCCACGGTCGCCTCGCGCGTCTCGTCGACCGTCCGGCAGCGCTCGACGGTGCGCTCGACGGGCACGCGCTCGACTTCCTCCACGCTCCCGGGGGGGCCGGCGTTGTCGCGGTCGACCTGGTTTCCGAGGAGGCCTCCCACGATGGCGCCGGCCGCGGTGCCACGATCGCGCCCGCCGCTGCTGTGGCCGAACTGGTGCCCGATCACGCCGCCCACGACGGCGCCCAGGACGGTCCCGGGGCCGATGGCGGCACCCGTATCCGTGCGCGTCACCCGCCGGTCCTCGTAGCCGTGCACGCGGTCGTTCCAGCATTCCTCGCGGGAGACGGGGATGTGCTCCACGACCGGTCGGGCGGAGACGACACGGGCGCGGTCCGGGAAGGAATCCGCGAAGGCGGCGGTCGCCGTCACGGCACCGGCGCAGGCGAGGGCGATGAGGAGGGGTCGGTTCATGGGGCTCCTTTGGTGTCGATGATCCGGTTCGATTATCCCATCGCCTCAACGCGGCAGCCCCCTGCAGGGTTGACGGGCGGCGCCCGGCAGGCGGGGCCGAAACGTCGCGTAAAATCCCGCCATGCAAGCGCTCCAAGGCATCAAGGTCCTCGAGCTGGGGCAGCTCATCGCGGGCCCCTTCGCGGGGAAGACCCTCGCCGACTTCGGCGCCGACGTGATCAAGGTCGAGCCGCCGGGGACGGGCGATCCGCTGCGCAAATGGCGGCTCCTGCGGGGCGGCACCTCCGTGTGGTGGGAGGTCCAGTCGCGCAACAAGCGCTCCGTGTGCCTCGACCTGCGCGAGGCCGAGGGACAGGACGCGGTGCGCGCGCTCGCCCGCGAAGCGGACGTCGTGATCGAGAACTTCAAGCCCGGCACGCTCGAGGGATGGGGGCTCGGCTGGGAGCGCCTCCACGCGTTGAACCCGCGCCTCGTGATGCTGCGCATCTCCGG